>Ga0138256_10005983_pt1 | contig 12886 bp, 10 predicted proteins | sample KNB2016incub_MG_FD_105486 | JGI IMG/M metagenome (GOLD analysis project Ga0138256, IMG submission 105486) | Active sludge microbial communities from wastewater in Klosterneuburg, Austria - KNB2014incub_MG | ecosystem: Engineered > WWTP > Activated sludge > Unclassified | place: Austria... | reverse complement strand
TGCCAATGTAGAAGAAATACCTACTGGTGTCATCGCACTGCTCAGTGTGTTTTGAATAGAGTCAAGATCAAGATCAATACCTGTCAATGTATCTTCTGTAAAACCTGTAGCATGAGAAACCGCTTGCATAAATGTTCTTTTCTCATGCACAAAAATGTCTTCGTAAGTAATGCAGTCAATAAAGGGATTATTAACTATATCAATCCACACATTTTGAGGAATATAATTTTCATGCAATCCAATCACACAATATTTCTGTAAATAACCGTCTTCTTCCGCATAACGGAATGCATTACCACTATGTCTTCCTTCTAATGGTCTGTAATCGGCATGTGTATCGAGATTAATACAATTAATCTGAGCTAATTGCAAAGCACCTGCTTTGTGCCAACCTTTTGCACTTCCCTTTATTAATGGATATGTATTATTATGTCCGCCACCAATTACAATGGGTATTTTTTTTGCTTCAGTAATTATTTTGGCAAGATGCTCCACTTCATCATCCACAGCAATAACAGCATGTCTGAATGCTTCAATTTTTTCTTCCTCACTTTTAGCAGTTGTATCAATCAGGTATTGAATATCACCAAAATCAAAATGACCAGCCAGCAATATCTGATTACCATCGAAAAAATCATTGCTCTGTACATTCAAAAAACTTTGTAGAAATGGAATCCACAAAGTATCTGCACCACCTATACCTAAATTTCCTTTTACTCCAAGATCTTCTGGCACACCAAACAGTACATATTTTGCGGTAGAGCTTTTAATAGAGTCTGTGATATCAGTTATATCCTTCAACACATCCAACCGCTCCCCTATTTTTGTTTCAAACCTGCGGATTTTTGTTAATGATAAAACATCCTCTTTGCTATACACTTTAAAGTGTTTCATTTCTCCTGTAACAGGCAGTTGCATCGTAGTATTAATTTCCAAGTTTTCCATCTACAATTTTTAAAATTTCTTCTTCTAAAGCTATGGCTTTGTTTTCAATTTCTTTGCCTCTTTTTAATGTTTCTGCTACATATACTTTGTCATTATAACCATTTGTATTGATTCGTACATTCATAAATGCACCCATCACAGCCGATCTTGCACACAATGCACCGACACCAGCATCAGATACGGAATTGGGATTACCAATTTCAGCCATTGCCTTTATTACTTCCATACTATTGTAAGAAGCTGTCATAACCTGAAAGGGAATTTCAATTGCAAATTTTGTAGCTTCCTGGATAGCATTTGTTCTAGTATTTTTTTCGTCATCGGTTGATTTGGGCAATCCAAATGCTTCCATTATTTTATTAAATGCCTTTGTATCAGCATCAACCAAATTAACTAATTCATTTTTGATCTTCTCTCCTTTCTCAGCCCAATTACTGAATTCTTCCCAACGTTCATCCCAACCTTTTTTATGCGAAGAAAGATTGGCTACCATCGTTACCAGCGAAACACCTAGGGCACCAACATAAGCAGCAATAGAACCTCCACCAGGTGCTGGACTTTCACTGGCTGTTTCATTGGCAAAATCACTCAATGTCATATTCACCAATTTACTGTCTGCACTATTCTTCAATAAATATTCAATCACCCTTTCTTCAGCTTTGAAAGTCCCCAATTCATCTAATCCCATTGACTTTACAGCAATCTTTATCAATTCCTTTTCAGAAATACCGATTGATCTTTTTTGCTTTTGCAAAAAATACTTACCAGCATCTGTCAATGATTTTAATGGAACTAAGCCAACTAATTCGCTTCCAGTAACTCTTATCCCTCTTGCATCTGCTTTTTTACAAACTTCATCAAATGCAATATGAACTGGCACTATATTAATATTAGTAAGGTTCATTGAAATCTGTGCTACACCATATTCTTCAATAAACCAACCAATAGCTTTTACTGATTTTAATGTTCCTGGTTTATTTACTTTCTTTCCATTCTCTTCTACATTTCTTCCAGCTTCCCGCACATCGAATGCAATTGCATTAGCTCTTCTCGTTGATGTAGTATTAAGGTTAATATTATAGGCCACTAAAAAATCTCTGGCGCCAATTACTGTTCCACCTCTTTTGGCATCAAACTCAGCAGGGCCGAAATCCGGTTTCCATTCAGGCTGTTTTATTTTTTTAAAGAAGCCTTCATATTCTCCGGCTCGTATCACTGATAAATTACTCCGGCTTTTATCTGGCTGTGCACCTTCATATAGATAAACAGGAATAAGTAATTCTTTGCCAACTCTTTCAGCTAATTGCTGAGCATACTTAGCTGTCTCTTCCATCGAAATATTTGCAATCGGAATTAATGGACACACATCAGTAGCTCCCATTCGGGGATGTTCTCCTTTGTGTTTGCTCATATCAATCAACTCCCCTGCTTTTTTTATACCAAGAAATGCAGCTTCAATAACCGCTTCAGGATTTCCAACCAACGTAACAACAGTTCTGTTCGTTGCTTTTCCGGGATCAACATTGAGTAAACGAACTCCTTCTACAGATTCAATTTGATCGGTAATTTGTTTAATGATATTTAAATCATTCCCTTCGCTGAAATTGGGAACACATTCTATGATTTGTTGCATGTATAATTTATTTCTTTGAAAAATATTTTCGTTAAACCCATTCACCACCAATCATCACCTTATCAATCAAATTTGAACCAAATGCATAAGGCATATACGCCAATGATGGAATAGGTTTTGTCAATATCAAATTGGCTTTTTTCCCAACAGTGATGCTTCCAACTTCATTTTCTAATTCCATTGCATAAGCACCATTAATTGTTGATGCGTTGATAACTTCTTCTGGCAACATTTTCATTTGTATACAACTCATTGCATTTACAAGATTCATATTGCCAGATGGAGAAGAGCCAGGATTATAATCAGTAGCTAATGCAATTGCGCAACCTGCATCTATCAATTGCCTGGCAGGTTGAAAAGGCATTCGCAAAAAGAAAGCTGCAGTTGGCAATAATGTTCCGATTGTATTTGAATTTGACAATGCCTGAATAGCTTCGTCATCCATCGTTTCTAAATGATCGACACTTACTGCTCCTAACCTAACACCAACTTGAGTACCGCCTGATAAATTCAATTGATTCGCATGGATTTTCGGCTTAAGTCCAAGAGCCATTCCAGCACGGCAAATTGTCTCTGTTTCTTCCGGAGAAAAGAACCCGGTTTCGCAAAACACATCAATATAATCAGCCAAATTTTCTTTCGCAATTACTGGCAGCATTTCGTTGATGATAAGATCAATATATCCTTTATGATTTTCTTTGTATTCAACCGGAAAAGAATGTGCTCCTAGGAATGTTGCTTTGATTGATAGCTTCGATTTCTCTTTAAGTTTCTTTATTACCCGAAGCATTTTCAACTCCCCTTCTACTGATAATCCGTAGCCGCTTTTAATTTCAACTGCACCTGTACCTAGTTTGCTAATCTCTTCTAATCTTTCCCATGCCGAGTTAAATAATTCATCTTCTGTTGCTGCATTCAATTTTCTGGCAGAATTCAAAATACCGCCTCCTTTGGCAGCAATATCTGCATAACTCAATCCCTTTATTTTATCTACAAACTCTTCTTCCCTACTTGTGGCAAATACAATATGTGTATGACTATCGCACCAAGCAGGCAATACAAACTGTCCAGAAGCATCAATTACAGATGAAGAATGGCTGAACTCAGCTGGCAATTCATTCATACTGCCGTAATTAGTTATTATGCCGTCTTCAATAAGTAAATACGCATCATTCAGGCATGGCAAATCGGCTAAATTTTTCCCCCTGAGAAGTTTATTCTCTATTCGGGTATTTACCAGTTTTTTTATATTAATTATTACAGTCCCCATTGTTTTTTGAATAATGGCAATTTAAACTATTAGGATTAAATTTTCTAACTCTTTATCTCAGATCACCGATGTCTTCATTAGCCAATCTGTCTGATTATCATCTCCTAACTTAAAAATATGAGTAGCAAATTTTTCAAACCCCCAGTTCATATAAAAATCAATTGCCCGTTTATTATGTTCCCAAACACCCAGCCACATGACTGCTTTATTTTTTTCTTTTGCAATTGCAACACATTTCTGCATCAATAATTTTCCAAATCCTTTTCCAATAGCATTCTTAATAACATAAATTCTGGCAATTTCTAAAGAACTTGTTCCAGTTAATTCCGGTGGATTATTATCTTCTCTCATTCTAACATAACCAACTGGTTTTTCGTTTTCATAAGCTAATAAAAAAATATTACCCGATTCGCCAGCTTCCTTCATGAGTATTTCTTTTGAAAAAGACTCTCTCAGAAACTTATCCATATTTTCTTTTGAATTTGTAGAAGCAAAGGTTTCTATGAATGTTTGCTGGCTTAATTCTGCGATTAGTTCAGCATCCCGTTTATCAGCAATTCTTATGTTTGTCATAAATAATTTTACCATTATTTATTGATTAAATATTTGCTTCGACTTGCGTATTAATTTTATTTAGTACCCAAATGTCAATAACAAATTGACAATTCAGTATTTTTTTTATATAAATGGGCATTAAAAACAGAAAACTCTCTTGGTAAAAGAGAGCTTTTTGTAAAATTAGCAGAACCTTGTTCTGTCTAAACATTTTCAATCACCATTGCACTGGCTCCACCACCACCATTACATATTCCTGCGGCGCCATATTTTGCATTATTTGCTTTCAATACATTGATTAATGTAACAATAATTCTTGCTCCGCTGCAACCTAACGGATGACCTATTGAAACGGCTCCGCCATGTACATTTACCTTTGTAGGGTCAAGTTTTAATCGCTTTGTATTTTCAATACCAACAACAGCGAAAGCTTCATTTAATTCCCAATAAGCAATGTCTTCCATTTTCAAACCAGCTTTGGCAACAGCTTTAGGAACGGCCAGCGAAGGAGTTGTTGTAAACCATTCTGGCGCCTGCTCTGCATCTGCATATCCAAGAATTTTTGCGATAGGTTTCAAACCAAGCTCATCTGCTTTTTCTTTACTCATTAAAACAAGTGCTGCGGCACCGTCATTCATTGTAGATGCATTGGCAGCTGTGACAGTCCCATCTTTTTGAAAGACAGGATTTAAAGCAGGTATCTTTTCAAATTTTACGTTGTATGGATCTTCATCTTTTGCAAAAATTATAGGATCGCCTTTACGTTGTGGAATTTCAACAGGAATTACTTCATTATCAAATAACCCTTTTTCCCATGCTGATTGACTGCGTTTATAACTTTCTATAGCAAATGCATCCTGATCTTCCCGGCTGATACTACATTCTTTTGCACAGAGTTCGGCTGCATTGCCCATCGCTTTTCCATCATACACATCTGTAAGACCGTCTTTTGCCAATCCATCAATCATAGTGGTATTACCATACTTACTTCCCCAACGTTGAGCATCATTATAAAACGGAACATTACTCATACTTTCCATTCCACCTGCCACAACAATATCTGCATCCCCTAATAATATACTTTGCGTTGCTTGGGCAATCGCTTTCATGCCGCTGGCGCAAACTTTATTTATGGTTGTACAATTTACTTCATTCGGCAAACCAGCAAATTTTGATGCCTGCCTTGCTGGAGCCTGACCAAGATTAGCCTGAAGCACACAGCCCATCAATACATCTTGCACCTGCTCCCCTTTTATACCTGCTTTCTTGATTGCTGCTTTGATAGCTGTAGCTCCCAATTGAGTTGCAGAAAATCCTTTTAATGATCCACCAAAACTTCCCAAAGGTGTTCTTACAGCAGATATAACATAGACTTCTTTCATATAAAATCGTTTTGAGTCGCAAAGATAACTAATAACAAGCTCTTTATTTTCCGGATTAAACTGTCCAAAGCATTACTTATATTCGGTATTCAATTTTTTTTATGAAATTTTTAAGACCTCTACTGTTTATTTTTTTAATAGTTTTTGTACAATTCAAAACCTATTCCCAATCTGAAAAAAGAAATTTAATTCCGGGAGATATTTACAAATTGAAAAGCACATATGATGCACAAATTTCTCCAGACGGCAAATGGCTCGCCTATACACTCACTACAATTGATTCGGTAAAAGATAAAAGAAATACAGATATCTGGATGTCATCCTGGAATGGTGATGATAAAATACAATTGACAAATAGTCCTGACGGCGAATCTAATCCAAGATGGAGCCCTGATGGAAAATTTTTGTCCTTTACAACTGCTCGCAATGGTGGAACTAATCAAGTCTACCTTTTAAATAGGCTAGGTGGAGAAGCCATAAAACTTACAGATGTAAAAGGCGATTTAAATGATTATAGCTGGAGCCCTGATGGGAAAAAACTATTACTTACTATTAAAGATTATGAGGATACAACTGGAAAAAAAAGTGCTAAGCCTTACGTAATTGACAGGTATCGTTTTAAGCAGGATGTATCAGGTTATCAGTATGATAAAAGAAAAACGCATTTATATCTCTTTGATATTGCAACAAAAAAAACTGACACTCTTACTAAAGGAAACTATAATGAAGGTAGCAGTCAATGGAGTCCGGATGGAACTTCTATTGTTTTTGTAAGTAACCATACTGAAGACTCGGATAAAAACAGCAACGCAGACATCTTTACAATAGATGCAAAAACTGGTGCCGTTGAAAAACAAATTACCAGTTGGAAAGGCAGCGACAATTCACCACAATGGAGCCCTGACGGGAAAAGCATTGCATATCTGAGAAGTACTTCTGATGCTAATTATATTATGTATGATCAGCCAATTTTGTGTGTAGTGCCAGCAACAGGTGGAGAATCTTTATTATTAAGTAAATCATTGGACAGACCCGTTTCAAATCCACGATGGAACAAGGATGGGAAAAATATTACAGCAGTTGTTACTGATGATTGCGAAAGATATATTTCAACTTTCGATGTGAAAAACGGAATGATGAAAAAAGTTATCGGGGGAAATCGTTCCTTTGGGTCTTTAGAAGTTCATCCGGATGGCAGTTGGATCACTTCAATGTCAGACTCGCAGTTACCATCAGAGTTTTATGCATTAAAAGATGGAAATCTTCGTCGCCTCACTTCTATACAAGATGATTTTGTATCAGGAATATCCTTAGCCACAGTTGAAAAATTCAGTTCTACAAGTAAGGATGGTGCCAATGTTTCCAACTTATTGTTTTTGCCAACAGGAGCAAAAAAAGAAAAACTGCCTGTTATTTTTTATATACATGGCGGCCCTGTGGGACAGGATGATTTTGGATTTGATTTGACAAGACAAATGCTGGCTGCAAAAGGCTACGCAGTTGTTGCGGTTAATTATAGGGGAAGTAATGGAAGAGGAATTGATTTTTGTAAAGCTATCTATGCAGATTGGGGCAATAAAGAAGTATTGGATATCCAGGGTGCAGCAGATTATCTTGTCAGCAAAGGAATTATTGATGGTAACAAGATGGGAATTGGCGGATGGAGCTATGGTGGTATACTAACAGATTATACCATCGCAAAAGATACCCGTTTTAAAGCCGCAGTAAGTGGTGCTGGAAGTGCTTTGCAACTTTCACTATACGGAGTTGATCAATATATTTTGCAATTGGATAATGAATTCGGGCAGCCATGGAAAGATAAAAATTATGAAAAATATCTAAAGCTGTCATATCCGTTTCTGAATGCTGATAAGATTAAGACACCGACACTATTTATGACTGGTGAAAAAGATTTCAATGTGCCGGCTATTGGAAGCGAACAGATGTATCAGGCGTTGAGATCCATTGGCACTCCAACGGAATTGATCATTTATCCCGGTCAGTTTCATGGTATAAGCTTACCTTCTTTTCAGAAAGACAGGCTCGAACGATATGTAGAATGGTTTGATAAATACTTAAAACTAAAATCATTTTAATTTGCCAGTTAACATTTATTCTGAGTCCTGAATTTATGATTTTCGTCAATTTAACCCCTTTCCGGATTTCTTATGTACATTTGTAAAAATCAATTTTCATGAAGATATTTGTTGCCGGTCTACCCTATGATATGGACGATGCAGAACTTGAAGAATTTTTTGAAAAATTTGGAACTGTTTCCTCTGTAAAAGTTGCAATGGACAGAGAAACTGGAAAGAGTAAAGGCTTCGGATTTGTAGAAATGCCTAATGATGCAGAAGCTAAGGAAGCTATTGAAGGCTTGAATGATATTTCTCTTGGGAAGAAACCATTAGTTGTAAAACAAGCTGAAGAAAAACCTGGCGGCGGCGGCGGGGGTTACAGAGGTGGTGGTAATCGTGGCGGCGGAGGCGGAGGTTATAATAATAACCACGGAAATAATAGAGATAGAAACCGTTATTAAATCTAATTTTTAGAAATAATTAAAAGCTATTCAATATTTTTTGAATAGCTTTTTTTTGTTAAAATAAAACTAACTAGCTCAGTAAATTTTTTTATATTACAAATGTCTTTTTAAAAAAATTAAAACTCAACCAATGCCAAGATCTAGCCATCGAAAGAAACATAAATCACATGTACAACAATTCAAAAAAGAACATAATCATAATGCAGGAGCATTCAAACGTAGCAGCACTTTTCCTGTATTTACAATTGTTGGGGGTCTTCTTGGTCTAATAGTCGGTTACATTGCAACAAACGGTTCGCTTCCAGTTGTTCTAATAGGGCTTGCCGTTGGTGCATTAGCTGGCTATTTACTTGGCAGAAAAATAGACCTTAGCAGTAAAGAGAAATAGCACTTTCGCATTCGGTTGTGAAGAAATATACCTCAATAATTTCGGTCACTCAATCGCAAAACTGTAAATTGATGTTTTATAACCAAAACGTCTACAACCAATGGGTGATTTTCAGGTTAAAAAGCAAACAAAAAAATACGATGTAATAATTGTGGGCTCTGGTGCAGGCGGTGGCATGGCTGCTTATACATTAGCTAAGGCTGGTTTAAAAGTTTGCCTGCTGGAAGCCGGATACATGTATGACCCCCAAAAGAATGTTACTCAATTAAAAAACCCTTGGGAATCGCCACGCCGCGGTGCCAGTACTAAAGTCCGACCCTTTGGAGATTTTGATGCCTGTTACGGTGGCTGGTCATTAGAAGGCGAACCTTACACAAAAGAAAACGGAACTGAATGGGCTTGGTGGCGAGCAAGAATGCTTGGAGGTAGAACTAATCACTGGGGCAGAATTTCATTACGTTTCGGCCCGAAAGATTTTAAAAGAAGAAGTATTGATGGCTTAGGTGATGACTGGCCAATTAGCTATGACGATCTTAAGCCTTATTATGATAGAGTTGATAAAATGATTGGAGTCTTCGGAACTAACGAAGGATTAGAAAATGATCCTGATGGATTCTTTTTAAAACCACCGAAGCCAAGATTGCATGAACTCTTTATAAAAAATGCAGCAACCCAGGCTGGCGTAAAAATTATTCCTTCAAGACTTTCTATTCTTACAGAGAAAATTGAAAATGATGCCGGAAGAGCTCCTTGTTTCTTCTGCGGTCAATGTAATAGAAATTGCAGTATAGCTAAAGCCGACTTCTCCTCTCCCAACGTATTAATTTACCCTGCCTTAAAAACAGGAAACATTGATATGATCACCAATGCAATGGCAAGAGAAGTTCTCACCAATAAAGATGGACTTGCTACAGGAGTTTCATACGTCAGTAAAGATGACATGATGGAATACCAGGTGGAAGGCAAAGTTGTTATCCTTGCAGCTAGTGCCTGCGAAAGTGCAAGACTGTTATTGAATTCGAAATCTGAAAGACATCCAAACGGATTGGCCAATAACAGTAATGTAGTTGGAAAATATTTACATGATTCAACTGGTGCTGCATTAGGCGGAATCCTTCCACAACTTTTCGATAGAAAAAAATATAATGAAGATGGTGTTGGCGGAATGCATATTTATTCTCCATGGTGGTTAGATAATAAAAAACTCGACTTCCCCAGAGGTTATCATATTGAATATTGGGGTGGTATGAGTCAGCCTTCTTATGGATTTAATTGGGGCATTGAAAACCTGAATGGAAAATATTTAGTGAAAGGGGAACAGAAAGAAGGCGGCGGTTATGGCAAATCATTAAAAGAAGATCATCGCTATTTTTATGGTTGTGGTGTTGGCATGGCTGGTCGTGGCGAAGCCATTGCATTGGAAAGTAATTATTGTGAAATAGATAAGAATACGGTGGACAAATTTGGAATACCTGTTTTAAAATTCAATGTAAAATGGAGCGAACATGAAATAAAACAGGCGAAGCATATGAAAGAAACTTTTAAAGAAGTGATGCATAATATGGGAGCCGTGATTACATGGGGAGGCGATGACGATGAAAAAAATCAATGGGGATTAGCAAAACCCGGAGAAATAATTCATGAAGCCGGAACAGTACGAATGGGAAATGATGCAAAAAAATCAGCACTGAATAAATGGAGTCAGGCACATGATTGCAAAAATCTTTTTTGTGTTGACGGCGGACAATTTGTTTCGCAAGCAGATAAAAATATAACATGGACAATATTAGCTTTGTCAATGAGAGCATCAGAATATATTATTGATGAAATGAAAAAACAGAATTTGTAACCCCAAAACCTTTTAAATGGATCGTCGTAAATCTTTAAAACTTATTGTAACGGGTGCAGTTGCAGTTCCTGCAGTAATTGCAGGTTGTAAAACTGATGATAAAAAAAAGGCAAATCAGGTTAATGATCCGAAGTTTACAATAGATCGTAACCCTGATGAATTGAAATATGAAAAGGAGTTGCTTGCAAAAGAAAAATTCTTTACTGATCATGAAATAGCAACGATTACTTTGTTAGCTGATATCATTATTCCAAAAGATGAAATAAGTGGAAGTGCCAGTGATGCAAAAGTTCCCGATTTTATTGAGTTTATAGTAAAAGATATGCCTAACCACCAAGTGCCAATGAAAGGCGGCCTTCGTTGGTTAGATGTGTATTGTCTGAAGCAGTATGAAAAAGCATTTATAGATTGCTCTTCAACTCAGCAAATTGAATTGGTAGATCAAATTGCTTACCCCAAAAAAGCAAAACCGGAAATGAGTCAGGGAGTAAAGTTTTTCAGTTTGATGAGAGATCTTACTGCCAGTGGTTTTTACACTTCTGAAATTGGAGTGAAAGATATTGGCTACGTAGGTAATACTCCGACACAATGGAATGGTGTTCCTGAAGAAGTTTTGCAACAATACAAAATTGCCTACACTGAAAAAGAGCTGAATGAATGTGTAAGCTTTACTAAGCCATAAGCTGAAGAAATATAATAAAAGTAAGAACTAACTGTGACAATTTTTAACGCTGTCAAAACCATATCTTCTTTATTAAGCAGTATAAAAAAGCAGCATCGCTTTATTGCTACCGAACTTGACGAAATTTTAGCAACCGCAAAACGATCAAATGATGGAAGCCTTGATGCATCGGATTTTAAAAAAATAACCCATTATTACGGTCTTGCTGTTCCTGCTATTCTTGGCGACTCCATTTGTGCTTTACGGGGCTTTAAAATGACAAAAAAAGAAAGATTGGCTCTTACGTATCAAGGAGCCATGACTGGACTGTTTGATGATTTTTTTGACAAGTTTGATATGTCGGATGAACAAGTAAAAGCTTTTATGGAAAAGCCAGATGAATTAAAAGGTGAAAATTCTGCCGAAAAACTTTTCCTCATCTTTTATAAGAAAGCATTAGTGAATGCACATGATCCGGTTTTAGTTTCAAAATACCTAAGGCAGGTTTATCAGGCACAAATAGAAAGCAAGAAACAATCAGCTCCAGGTTTGTCTGAAAAAGAAATTTTTGATATTACGTTAAAAAAAGGTGGTGTTTCTGTATTATTTTATCGGGCATCAATGTCTCATTCATTCGCAGAAGGTGAAGAAAATGCATTATACAATATGGGAGGTTTAATGCAATTCGGCAATGATATTTTTGATATTTATAAAGATCGCAATAGCAATATCCAAACCATTCCAACAACTGCAAAAAAAATGCACTTGGTTCGTCAATTATTTATTGATCAAATGAATAAGAGTTTTGCATTGACAAAACAACTATCCTACAAAGCAAAAAAAAAGAAAAAACATCTCAGTCTTGTAGCAATGAGTCTTTGCAGCAGATGTTTTGTATGCCTTGATCAATTGAAAATGAATGAATCAATTACTGATTCTGTATTTATACCGGAGAAATACTCAAGAGAGCAACTTGTTTGCGACATGGACAAAAGAAATAATAAAATAAAAACAATTAATTATTTTTTAAAGCAACGACTATAAATGGCACTAAATAGTCATTTGAATTAAAGAAGAAAATATTAACTTCCCGTACCATTAATAAACCCGAAAATCTTTCTTATGTCTAAATTTGGTATCGCACTACTAGTTATTCTATCCTATAGCATTAGTCTATCGGCTCAAAACAATTATGTAACGCTACATGAAGATTGTAATTATAGTGGCAAACAAAGTGTTCTTGCCTCTGGTAATTACAGAACATATCAAATGAAGATTGGTAATGACAAGCTTTCCAGCATACAGATACCAGCAGGAATGAAAGTAACTATTTATGAACATGATAAATATGAAGGTAAATCAAAGACTTTTACCGGCAACATACAATGTCTTGATGCAGAATGGAATGAGCTTGCTTCATCTGTTGTAGTTGAAGATATGTACAACAAACCTGGGTATGATCAAAATAGCTACATCACTTTTTATAACGACTGTTATAATAAAGGCTACTCCAAAAGTTTAAAACCTGGTACATACAAAGGAAGTGCATTGGGTTTATTGAAAAACAACATTTCTTCATTTATAATTTATGGCAACCTGAAAGTAAAAGTTTATTTGAATAATGAGGATCTCTCTGGTTATAACTATACTTTCAACGAAAG
>Ga0138256_10005982_pt1 | contig 12887 bp, 11 predicted proteins | sample KNB2016incub_MG_FD_105486 | JGI IMG/M metagenome (GOLD analysis project Ga0138256, IMG submission 105486) | Active sludge microbial communities from wastewater in Klosterneuburg, Austria - KNB2014incub_MG | ecosystem: Engineered > WWTP > Activated sludge > Unclassified | place: Austria... | reverse complement strand
TGGCAGTTATGTCAAAAGACAGTTTGCTTTGTCCGGTGGAAGTGTTGGTTTGTTTGAAGGTAAAAAATTAGGTCGAAGGAAAAATCTCGAGATTCTCGAAGAAGAGATCAAGCAACTGGAAGAAGAGCATATCATAGCGGTGAGGGAGACGAATAAATTGGAGTTGGAGCACAAAGCGCTCGATCATCAGGAAATATTAAAAGCCATCGAGTCTACCAGGTTGCAATTGGAGCGAAAACATAAAGACGAGATTCAGCTTCATACCCGATATGAGAACCTGAATGAATTAAAGGTAAATGCCGCAGCTTCTGCCCAGGAATTGATTCAAACTCAACAGACCATTCAGCATCAAAACCTTGAAATCAATGACCACATCAACCAGCGTAGAAATGAGCTCAATGAAATGCTCAATAGGATAGTAGCGATAGATTCTAATTATCAGGTTGTAGCACAGACGCTTACCAAAGCACACGAAGCATTCAATCAAAAACAGATAGATGCCATCCGGCATCAAAGTAAAATAGATGCTCTGGTACAGGATATTGATTTCCAAACCGGGCGTAGAAGTGAGGCTGAGCAATTAATTGATAAGTTAGTTGACACCCAATCAGAGGAGGATGGCCAACGCGAAAAAATAACTGCTGAATTGGAAGGGATCAATGAGCAGCTAAGGGGTATGTACATTGATAAGCAAACTAAAGAGTCAGGGTTGAACGTGTTCGAACAGGAATATTTCAAAAAACGAAACGGAATCCATCAACAAGAGCAAATATTACGGGATTTTCAAAGAGAAGAAGCTCAGCTTCAAAATACCATCAATGGTCACAAAGATCAAATCAAGGATCTTGAGTTCAGATTGGAGACAGTCAAAGAAAGATTAAAAATCGAATTTAATATTGAAGTCCTCCCTGAGCTGGAGCCAATGACTGAAATCGTCGAGTCTGATGGCCCTGAAAATGCTACTGCTTCAAAATATGATCTGCTAAAAGATAAAGTTAGGAAGTTAAAGGATCGAATCGAAAATTATGGGGAGATCAACCCGATGGCTGTCGAAGCATACCGTGAGATGAAAGAAAGGTATGACAACATCTTTAACCAACGACAGGATATTCTCAATGCCAAAGAGTCCTTGCTGGCTACCATACAGGAGATTGATATCAGTGCAACCTCTAAGTTTCTGGAGGCTTTTGGCAAGGTCAGGGAGCATTTCATCCGGGTTTTCAGGAGTCTATTTACTGCAGAGGATAGCTGTGACCTTATCTTACTCAATCCGGATCAGCCACTAGAATCGGACATCGATATCATCGCCAAGCCCAAAGGAAAGCTGCCCAAGTCCTTGAGTCAGCTTTCTGGCGGAGAAAAAACCCTCACAGCGACGGCCTTATTATTTGCACTGTACCTGCTTAAACCTGCTCCTTTCTGTATTTTTGATGAGGTCGATGCTCCCCTGGATGATAGTAATATTGAAAAGTTTAACAATATCATTAGAGATTTTGCGGAAGAGTCACAGTTTATCATCGTGACACATAACAAACAGACCATGGCTGCCGTAGATGTGATCTATGGTGTATTTATGGAAGAAGTCGGTGTGAGTAAAGTGAGTGCTGTCGATTTCAGAGAGTTTGAGCATATGTCTCTTTTGGAAACATCTGCTAATTAAAAAAACATCGACTTATATTTGCAAATCTAAACGTATAAAGACATGATACATGATTTAAAACACCTGGAAGCATCCAAACTCATTCAGCTGCAAGAGGCACTCCCTTTGATCGCTATCCTGGTTGGGAAGGCTGATGGTGAGCTGGATGTCAAAGAATTGGATCTGGCAAAGAAGATAGCCCACATCAGAACTTACTCTTCTCCAGAATATTTAAAAGAATTTTACGAAGAAGTAGAAGCTCAATTTGATGCACTCATCGATAAATTTAATACTGAACTGCCTGAGGATGCTGATAGCCGCGGCCAAATCATTTCAGACCGGTTGAGCCAGCTCAATAGTATTTTAGGAGAAATCAACCCTAAAATTGGATCCAAACTTTATAAAGGATTCTTGAGATTTGCTAAAGAGATTGCCGGGGCTTCAGGAGGTTTTCTAGGTTTTATGGCTGTCAATGCTGCCGAATCTAAATGGGTTGGTTTGCCGATGATCACCCCAGTCATCCAGACAGAATTAGAAGAGGAAGAAGAAGAGTAGTGACAGCATTTAATGCAATACTATAAACCTCTTTGTGGTAGCTAATACTCCTTGTCTGAGGGTATAAGTGTAAACGCCATTTCCTAATTGATGCACCGGAACTACTATTTTATTTTCACCTTGTACGAGGCTTAAGCTTTGGCTACTGATTTGTCTGCCTGTAATATCGCGTATCCAAAGAGAGGAAGTGCCGGGCCTCAAAGCAAATACGGTAAAGTTTATATTTTGACCTGCTGGAATAGGATATGCTTTGATTTCCCCATCAAAAGTCAGGGATTGATGGATATCGCTGGTGAGACAGGCCGATGAGTTTTTTTCTGCGAGAGTAAGACTGTATTTACCAGGGAAAAATGGACCAGGAAACGCTACATCAAAAGTGCCAAAGGAGGTGATGAGTTTAAGGTTAATGATGAGGTCATAAATGCCTGGTTTGTTTGCAGTAGTCGGTTTTCCTTTTAATATTACACAGCCCAATACATTTTTTTTCATATTACAACTGCCGGGATTACAATAATATTTGATCCCAATTGGCAATCCAGTGACAGCATTTACAGTATCCAGGAAAGCATTTTCAAGGCCCAGTGTCACATTGGAGCCAGCTATTGGGATAGTGATCATGTCTGGAATACGGACAGTAAGCGGAAATTCATAATCCTGGTCTATACATGCTGCCTTATTTATGCCGCCAGTTTTGGTACTATCATTGTAGGGCCTTGGATAGATACCGGCTATACTATCTCTATACAAAGAATCTGGTACACAGATCTGATTTTGACCATAGATATTGTACATTTGAAATATTAGAGCAACTATCGTAATGTACCGGAAAACCTTTTTCATATGTCTGGATTGATGTATATTAGGAATAATTCTACTAAGTTACACCTAGATTTTAGTTTTTGGATTCATTATTCAAATGTTGTTTTTGTTTTCTTGGTTTTTTTTGCTGTTAGCATCCAAGCTCAATCATCAGGAGTGAAAGGCGCGATCAAGGATAAATCTACCAGGGAGGCTATGGTTGCGGCAACCATAGCCTCCGGTACAGTCGGTGGTATAACGGATGAAACAGGTCATTATCAAATCCTATTGCAGCCCGGAAAATATAGGTTGGACATATCGTATCTGGGATATACCACTGAGCACCGGGATATAGTCATCAAATCTGACGAGTGGATCGACCTGGATGTATGGATGGAATCAGCTGAAAATGTACTTCAGACTGCCGTCATCAGTGACAGTCGATATGCCAAACCCATCAGTGAAAGCACGATCTCTATGGAGGTGATCAAGAGCTCATTGATAGATCATCTCAACGCGACATCTGTTGATGAAGTATTGGACAAAGTCCCTGGCCTCACCATGGTAGGTGACCAGGCCAATATAAGAGGTGGAGCTGGATTTAGTTATGGAGCTGGTAGTAGGGTGTTACTGATGATCAATGAAGTGCCCGCTTTGCAAGCAGATGCGGGATACCCTAATTGGGATGATGTGCCTGTAGAAAACATTGAACAAATAGAGGTTATCAAAGGCGCTGCTTCAGCGAGTTATGGATCATCAGCTTTGAATGGTTTGATTCACGTGCGCACCGCCTATGCCAAATCAGATCCTATTACCAAAGCATCCGTATTCTATAGCGCCGTGTTGCCTCCAAAAGATAGATCCCAGCAATGGTGGAATGCTAATCCTTATACTACAGGCATGAGCTTTTCTCACAGCCAAAAATATGGCAAACTTGATGTGGTGGGCAGTACTTACTTGCAAAAATCTAAAAGTTATAATGAGACATCAGGTTCAGAATATGCGAGAATCAACGGCAGTATTCATTATAGGATTACTGACCGGTTGACGGCCGGTTTTCACCTCAACATGAACAGGAGAAAATCTCAAAGTTTTTTCTATTGGCGTGACGGCGTCACTGCTTATTTTAGACCTGACAGCTCTACTTTGAGCAATTCTAATTCTTTTCGATATCACATAGATCCTTTTATCACTTATTTTGACAAATCAGACAATAAACATGCTTTTAGGTCAAGAATCTATGTAGTAGACAATACAGTATCTAATGGTCAATCCAATAGTTCTACCTTATTATATGGAGAATACCAGTTTCAAAGGCAATTCAAAAAGCAAGGCATTTATCTGACTAGTGGATTAGTGGCCAATCATAACAGCAGCAATTCTGACTTATTCAGCCGGCTTCCATTTAAATCTGATAATCTTGGACTCTACCTGCAGGCGGAGAAAAAATTGTATGATCATACTACCGTTTCCGTGGGATGGCGGTTTGAAGATTATACCTTGCATCGACCCGAGGTATTTGAAGGTGATACTTTACCTGGAGGGATCCGGAAAGAAAATAAAAGTTTATGGAGAGTTGGAATAAATTCAAAAATCAACAAGGGTTTATATCTCAGAGCGAGCTGGGGGGAAGGTTTTAGATTCCCTACATTGGCAGAGCAATTTATCACTACTTCATTTGGGGCTACCTTCATTTCACCCAATCCCGGTCTAACTAGCGAGCGAGGTTGGAATGGCGAAGTAGGTCTCAAGCAAGGATTTCTTTGGAAAAAATCCAAGGGCTATTTGGATGCCGCAGTATTTTGGTCGAAATACACTGATATGATGGAATTTGTTTTTACCGGATTTGTCAAAGGATTTCAATCTCAAAATATTGGTAATACGGATATCAAAGGATTTGAACTTTCAGCCGCAGGAGCAACACCTATCGGAAGACACCTGCTTACTTATACTGGAGGGTATACCTTTATTGAACCCAGGTTTGTTGAATTTACTGAAGAAGACAATCGGCGATCATCTGCGGATTTTAATATACTCAAATATCGCTCAAAACACCTTTTTAAGCTGGATATCGAAGACCAGCTAGGGCCATGGACATTTGGATCAGGCATTTTATATACGAGTAAAATGGAAGCCATAGATGCTATATTCGAATTGGTCATAAAGGGCCTCAAAGAATTTAGGCAAAATCATGGTGGATATACTGTTGTAGATCTGCGAGCTGCCAGATCCTGGCGAGGTGTGACTTTTAACTTGATTTTTAAAAACCTTTTTAATGAGATTTACACTTCCAGACCGGCACAAATGGAAGCTCCCAGAAATATTACTTTTAAAATTAACTACAATTTTTAATAGAGCTTAATCAGCAGCCATTGATTCATAAAGATTGAGAATGGTCTAAACATGCTTGTTACCATATTATCATAAATAACCATCTAAGCACATCATTATGGAAATCACTTTTAATACTCCTGCTGTTTTATTTCCTGCCATTAGTTTGCTGATGCTGGCATATACCAATCGATTTTTGGCCCTCGCCAATCTGATCAGAAAATTACATGAACAGTACAGGGCAGGCAAAGATGAAAAAATGATGTTGCTACAGATCATGGGACTTCGAAAGCGGTTGTATTATGTGAGGTGGATGCAGGGGCTCGGCGTCTTTAGTTTTTTGATTTGTGTTTGCACGATGTATTGTATCTATAGCGGGTGGCAGTCTATTGCGCATGGCTTGTTTGCAGTCAGTTTGATTTCATTGTCAGTTTCCCTTGTTTTTTCGTTGATTGAGATCATCCAGTCTACCAATGCCTTAGAGTTGGAGTTAAGTGATATGCAAGGATTGGAAGAAGAAGGTTTTTTTAAAGAACTTTGGAACAAATACAAAACAATGCGAAAATAAAAGAACTCCCAAAACAAGTCAGATCTGTATAGAACCAGGCAAAAAAAAGGCCCGATTAAATCGAGCCTTTAAAATTTTTAGTCTGAATGGATTATTTTGGGATTCTAAGCATTTGACCTGGATAGATTTTATCAGGATGTTTGAGCATAGGCATATTGGCCTCAAAGATTTCATTGTATCTCATTGGATCGCCATAAAAATGTTTGGCAATCTTTGACAATGAATCACCGGATTTTACTTCGTACATTTCAGCTTCTGGCTCTGATATTAAGACAGATACCCGATCATCAACGGAAGCAACTCCTTCTACATTGCCCAGCGCAAGTATCAGTTTTTCTTTGTCAGCTTGAGTTTGAGCTTGACCATATACTGTGACTTTGTCACCTTCAAGGTCAAGGTCTATATTGGCGATATCAAGGCCAAGGCCGGTAAGATAACTTTGCATAGCAGTGATCTTCCTTTCTCTTTCTATTGCTGCTGCATCTACCTCTGGTACTGCTGGTGCAGTGGGTGTTTTAGAGCCAAATAGCTTTTCTCCGGCTCCTTTTAAAAATGAAAATAATCCCATAAATACTTGTTTTTAATTGGTTAAAAAATTAATACTGCAAAATTAAATAAATCCGACTGGTTTTCCTAAAAAGATTGGTCGAGACTTCAACTTATCGCAAGCCTGTACCTGGAGTTCAATAAATCAAATTATATATTAAAAGGACTTCAGAGTAGCGGTTACTTATCTCTAAACTCTCCATGGATACTTTCGGCCAGTGCGGAAAGTGCACTGTGATTAGTTGTCTCTTTGGGCGAAGAAAAGTTCATGTCCATCATAGTGTTGATAGGCACCAGATGAATATGGGCATGTGGCACTTCTAATCCGATCACGGTGATTCCAATGCGCTTGCATTCTACCTTAGTTTGGATAGCATGCGCTACTTTTTTGGCAAATACCATCATCGCCCCGAGTGCATCATCTTCAAGATCAAAAATATAATCGGTCTCTTGTTTAGGGATCACCAGGGTATGACCTTTTGTCAATGGGTTAATATCTAAAAATGCAAGAAAGTCATCATTTTCAGCCACTTTATGGCAAGGGATTTCGCCTGCCACTATTTTTGAGAATATGCTTGCCAAGGTAGATTAGATATAAATATTTATGATCTCAAACTCGATCGTGCCATTTGGAGTACTGATCTCAGCTATTTCACCAATCTTTTTGCCGACGATTCCTTTGCCAATAGGGGATGCTACACTGAGTTTGCCTGATTTAAGGTCTGCCTCAGCTTCAGAGACCAATTTGTAGTCTTGTAGTTTACCTGATTTTTTATTACGGATGGTGACGGAGGACAATATATTTGCCCTGGAAATATCAACTTGAGATTCATCGACCAATTTTACATTGGCCAATTTTTTTTCCAATTCATTGATTTTGTATTCCAGCATGCCTTGCGCATCTTTTGCAGCATGGTACTCCGCGTTTTCTGAAAGATCGCCTTTTTCCCTAGCCTCCGCAATAGCTTTCGATGCATCTTGTCTTCCATTCCCTTTTAATTCATCGAGCTCGTGTTTCAATTTTTCAAAACCTTCAGGGGTCATTAATGTCAATTCCATGATATTAACAGTTTTTAAATTAGAATAAAAAAAATTATAGAGTGGCTATGTCCTGAGACGCAGATCTGTTGACCGTATGATTGATAAAGCTCTCCATGTATAGATCAAATCGAAAATACAAAGAACGTTTTCAGTATCCTTCCGAAAACGTTCTTTAGTAAAATTCTTCTGCCAAAGATAATACTTTCTTCCTGCATGGGTCAAGTTTTTTAAAGGTGGAAAATCAAATTGTAGCCTTAACCAGCGTATCTGATGTATACCCAATGTATCAAGACCAATTCTCTAATAATTGGACAAAATGAATTAAGCCCAGCAAATTTATATCCGTAATATATTCGTATTCCTGTCAGCAACTATTCATACCTTTAGAATAATTCTAGCAGGTTTTTATGAAACAGATATTGGCATTGATTTTAAGTATTTCTATCTTATATCTTTCCGCTCAGGAAATACCTTTACCAGAACACCCGCGACCAGATTTTTACCGCAGCCTCTGGATGAATCTCAATGGAAGTTGGGATTTTGAGTTCGATTCTTTAGATCGTGGGCTTAATGAAGCCTGGTATGCTTCAGGAAAAGTACTTTCAAAAAATATAGTAGTTCCTTTTCCATGGGGATCGCCCCTTTCTCAAGTCAAAGACGAAGCAGATATAGCTTGGTACAAAAGGTCAATCCGGGTCCCAAATGAGTTTGTTGGCAAAAGAACCTTTCTGGTCCTGGGGGCTTGTGATTGGGAGACTTCGGTTTGGCTGGATGGGCACTTCCTTGGTAAGCATGAAGGTGGCTATATGCCTTTCGAATTTGATTTGACTCCATATCTCAATGGTTCAATGGCTCACGAAGTAACGATCAGGGTAGATGACAAAAGAAGGGACTTTGCTTTGTATGGCAAGCAGGGTTATGGCAATGCACGTGGCATGTGGCAGACGGTCTACCTGGAGGCTCGTGGCCGGGATTTTATTGATGCCGTCCATTGCTTACCTGATATTGATCTACACAAGGTTCATGTCACCGTAGCTATTACTGAAGCCCCAGTCGAACCAAAATCATTTACCATTCACGTTCTGGGCGAAGGTTATGATGCGAAGGGAAGTGGAATAATTTCTGCTGGGATGACAGAGGGTTCGGTAGATATAGCGATCCGGGACCAACATCTTTGGTGTTTGGAGGATCCATATCTATACAGTATGATTGCCGTTTTGGGTGCGGATACCGTGCACACCTATTTTGGCATGCGCAAGATTTCTGCGGTCAATCTTCCAGGCACTAATATTCCCTACATAGCTATCAATAATAAGCCAATATATCTTCAATTAGCCCTGGATCAATCTTATCACCCGGAGGGATATTATACTTTCCCATCAGATCAATTTATGAAGGAGGAGATCCTTCGAAGCAAATCTATCGGTCTCAATGGTATCCGTACCCATATCAAGCCGGATCTGCCTCGCAAGCTCTATTGGGCTGATAGGCTGGGGCTATTAGTGATGGCTGATCTACCCAACAGTTGGGGAGAGCCTACAGAGCGGATGCAACATGAAGCTGAAACTACCTTGCGCCAAATGATCAAACGGGATTTTAATCATCCTTCTATTTTTTCATGGATAGTCTTCAATGAGACCTGGGGTCTGACTACCAAACAAACTATCGACGGTAAAACAAAAAGTCAATACCTCCCGGAAACTCAACAATGGGTGACCACCATGTATCATCTGGCAAAGGGATTAGACCCAACCAGGTTGGTTGAGGACAATTCTATATGTTGTGGGCGAGGCCATACAGAGACAGATATCAATAGCTGGCATGAATACCTTCCGGGCTGGGCATGGGATGACCATTTAAAAAAAATTACAGAAAATGATTATGCAGGTAGTACATTTCATTTTGAAAAAGGATATCTGCAAGGCAATCAACCAAATATTAATTCTGAATGTGGCAATGTCTGGGGATACGAAGGGAGCACCGGTGATGTGGATTGGAGTTACGATTACCATCGCATGATCAATACTTTTAGGATGTATCCCAAGGTGGCTGGTTGGTTATATACCGAACACCATGATGTAATCAACGAATGGAATGGTTATTGGCGATTCGACCGTTCAGAAAAACAAACAGGATTGGGTGAAATCTTCCCCGGCATGACCTTGAATGATCTGCACAGCAAATATTATCTTTCACCAGGAAACGAAATCACTAAGAATGTTCAGGGGGGCTCTACGATCGATGTACCCTTGTACCTATCCATTTATGATGACCTCCGGGTAAACAAGTTTTCTAAAGGGCATCCCTGGACAATTGGCGCTTTCCACGGAATCCTTACACTAAAAAATATACTCATCGGTATGGTGATCATTTTGTTTGGAGTCTTGGAGTTTACAGGTTTTGGCAGAAAGCCGTGGCGGGTACAATCCGTTGCAGCCGGAGGGCTTTTGTCAGGATTTTTAGGCGGTTTCAGCGGTCACCAGGGGGCGTTAAGAAGTGCGTTTCTCATACGATACCCCATCAGTAAAGAAGTGTTTATTGCTACCGGAGTGGCGATCGCTTGTTTGGTAGATATTACCCGACTGTCTGTTTACTTGCCCAATCTTGTGCATGGCCAGTTACCGCCCGGTTATGAATTGGTGTTCATCGCCATCGTGGCTGCCTTGTGTGGTGCCTGGGTAGGGAATGGGCTATTGAAAAAACTGGACATAAATGTTATTAAAAAGATAACTGCTGTTTTTGTCATCACGATCGGAGTAGCAATCTTGCTCGGCATTTTATAAAATTTGATTAAACATGGCTTGGAATTGGCTTTCAGATAGAGTCCCCGGATATCAAACTATAGCGCAAAGGCTGGGAATGCAGTTTTTTGAACAGGATGTCAACAAACTGGTTTTTACAAATCATAAATCCTTCCAATTGTTCAGACTGGGTATGGCCAGGAAAGTAAGATTTATTTTGGAGGGGTGTACGAATCAAGATGAACCCCTGAGGGTATTTGAATACAATTACACCATCTCTACTGGTAAATCTTCACACACTTATATCCAGCATGTATATTCTGTAAATCTTTTTAAACCAATTCCAAGTTTTGTCATCAAACCACAAAATTTTTTTCATGAGATAGGCAAGTGGTTCGGAATGCAGGATATCGAGTTTAACGCCTACACAGAGTTTAACAAAAACTACCTGGTAAAATCAAAAGAAGAGCAAGCTTTCAGAAGTTTTTTTAACGATCAGATTTTAGGATTCTTGAGCTATGAGACCGGTTGGATGATAGAATGTAACGGTGATCAGATCATTTATTATAAACCTGCTAAAAGAATGAATGAAGAAATGATCGAGCCATTCGTGCAAGTTGCTTCAACCATGCACGATTTATTGGCAGGGCGGGAAACTATCCGATCCTGATCAAATTGGTGAAAGCCCAGTTTTATATAAAATTCAAGATGTTTGTGATGGTCTTACTTCTATTTTACTCGGCAAGGTCCTTGGATTCATTGTAAGCAGATCGATGACCAATTTTCCTATATCTTCCGGTTGGATTTTCCAGGCATCTTTTTCATCAGGTATATGATTGTTAAAATAGGTAGCTACTGATCCCGGCATAATCGTAGTCACTTTGATTTTAAATGGTCGAAGATCAAGCATGATGGCTTGAGAAAAACCAACCAAACCAAACTTGCTGGCATTATAAGCAGAAGCCTGTGGAAAAAAATTGGTCCCTGCCAGGCTGGCTACGGTGATAATATAACCCTGGCTTTCTTTGAGCATTGGAATAGCAGCCTGTACACTGTTGAAAACTCCCGTTAGATTGGTGTCAATTGTATCATGCCATTGAGCTGAAGTCATCTGATCAATGGGTACAAAATGACCTACTCCGGCATTGGCTATCAGCACATCCAACTGCCCCCATTGGGCTTTGATTTTAGCGACTGCAGCTTGCTCATCTTCAGCTTTTTTAACATCGGAATGCAGAAGCAGAAAATTATCTTTAGAAAATGCAGTAGTATCCAGTGTATCGATGTTTCTCGCACTGACAGCTACTTTCATTCCATGGTTCAAAGCTTCTTTTAAGATACCCAGGCCAATACCTTTGGTACCTCCTGTGATATACATTACTTTGCCGGCCAGATGATTCATATTTGAGGTCTTTAATTATATCTTTTTGTGATAGTCTTTATCAAAGATGCAAAAAAAAGCCATCCCAGGCATCCCGGAATGGCTTTAAAACAAAACCTATGACATTTTATTATAAAGCTTTGCCGAAGGCAAGATTGACTTTGAGATTAAATTCGTCGTGGATCATTTTATCACCAATATTTGGAAAAAATTTGCCACTGCCATATCTGATATCAAAATCTGTACGGTCCAATTTGATGTCTGCAGTGGCCGTACCACCAGATTGATTCACCAGTGCATTAAAAACCACCTCTTTGGTAATCCCCTTTATAGTCATGTCTGCAGTAACGGTATATACCCCTGCTGACAGGAGCGCTGCATTTTTCACCACAAGCGTCGCAGAATTAAATTTTTCTACACTAAAAAAATCATCACTTTTTAAATGACCTAATAGTTTGGCGCCCCATTCTCCCTGAAGATCTGTGATAGCAAGTGTAGTCATGTCAATTTCAAATTTTCCTGCCATCAGTTTTTCACCTTCAAATTCGAGGTTGCCACTTTTTACGCCTACGGTACCATTGTGCTTACCTGTGACTTTAGAAGCAAACCATTCAACCTTGCTTTCAGTTGGATTGATTTTGTATGGTATTGGTTTAGGAGCTATATTGGCAATAGATGCAAATGCAAATGTCAAAAAAAGCAAAGAACTGAAAAATTTCATGTTGAGATATTTTATGTTTAAAATGTATTTGATGGTAAGGAAACGTACAAGATTGGACAAGTGTTCATAAAATACTAACTTCCAAAACTTAAAGTTTTCTTAAAAGCAATTAAGTTAAATCGTCTATCTCAGTTGCTTTCAGTATTCATTCAATCACTTTTTGAATCCGAAGCTTCATTTATTTTTACTTTAACAAAAGTTGAAAAGGCATCAACATCTTCGGTTTAAAATAGTCCTGGTCCATCTGTTTAAAATAGGTGACCGCAGGATACCATGATTTGAAATATTTTTTCAAAAGAATGTCCTCGGTATTCGAATCCTCATTAGAGATTTCTTCAATTAGTTTTGTCCATGAATCTTTAACGAGTGGATATTCTGAGATCTTGTATTTTTCTAGTTTGGCCAATCGGGCAGCACAATTCATGGCGTCATTGAGGTCTCCGATTTGATCGACCAGCCCATTGGATTTTGCTCTCGCCCCTGACCATACACGACCTTGAGCTATCGCATGGATATCGTCTTTAGACTGATGCCTGCCTTTCGAGACAACGGTTAGAAATTTATCA
>Ga0138256_10005981_pt1 | contig 12887 bp, 9 predicted proteins | sample KNB2016incub_MG_FD_105486 | JGI IMG/M metagenome (GOLD analysis project Ga0138256, IMG submission 105486) | Active sludge microbial communities from wastewater in Klosterneuburg, Austria - KNB2014incub_MG | ecosystem: Engineered > WWTP > Activated sludge > Unclassified | place: Austria... | reverse complement strand
TTGCAGGCGGGGCAGCCGTACGAGAAGACTTCGACGACCTCCACCCTGCCAGCGGGTACGTGGGTTGGCTGGGCCGGATCGATCAGATCGTAGTTGCGGCCTTCGACCCAGCGCGCGTCCGTCGCGTGAGAAACGCCCGCGACAGCGAACAGCGCAGTCAATGCCGCCAAAACACGATATGTCCTCATCCGGGTGTTCCTCTACAATGCCCGCCATCGTTTCCTGGGGCGGTGTCAATGCGACCTGTACTCGCGTGGCTCGGCGGACTTGCGCTGAGTGTAGCTCTTTGCCCGGCATTCGGGGCTGCCGACAGCCCGTTGCCGAAAGGCGTGCAATTGCCGCAGGGCGTCCCTGTTCCGAACGATACGGCTCTCGCGATCTATCTGCCGGCGAGCGAACTGGAGTCGCGCTTCCATGTGAGCTCGATGGGCCTCTGGGCCGAGCCGGGCAAGGCGCTCGACGATGCGAGGCGCGACGTCGGCCAGCGCCTCTTCAGCCAGGTGGTGCCGGTCGGTGAGGATTTCAGCGGTGCCTATGGCCTCCTGCTCGCGATCCACCCGGAATGGAGCGCGGAACGGGGCAGCCTGCGCCTCGACATGCGTTATCGCGTATTCGGCGCCGACTCGAAACCGCTGCTCGACGGCACCGTGTCGCAGTCGGTGGGCATCAATTCGGCCGGGATGCTCGGCGGCTTTCCGAACGCGGCGATACGCGCGATCCAGGCGGTGCTGATCGAACTGCTGCAGAATCTCGCACCGAGTGCCGCGAAGTATCCGGCCACCGGTCAACTGTCGGGCCTGGATCGTGCGCTCCTGATCGACCGCGACCAGCCCGTAAGTACCGGTACCGCGTTCTACATCAATGAGTCGGGCCAGTTGCTGACCGCAGCGCATGTACTGCGCAACTGCCTCGTACTGGAGGCGGCGAAGGATGGCCGGACCTTTCCGGTGACGGTGCAAGCCTCGAGCAATCTGCTCGATCTCGCGGTGGTCAATTCCGGGCAGACGACCGACAAGGCGCTCCCGCTGCGCACCGGCCAGGAACTGGTGCTTGGCGAGGCGATCACGAACGTGGGCTTTCCGCTGCAGGGCCTGCTTTCGGCGTCTCCGAACCTCACACGTGGCAACGTGAGCGCCCAGGGCGGGCTCAAGGGTTCCCTCGGGCTTTTCCAGTTTTCCGCGCCGATCCAGCCTGGCTCGAGCGGAGGTCCCGTTGTGTCCGACAGCGGCGAGCTCCTTGGCATCACCGTCGGCACGTTGAACGCCGCGGCCCTGATCAAGGAGGGCTTGCTGCCACAGAATGTGAATTTCGCGCTCGAGGCTCGCTATGCCGCGATGTTCCTGCGCAATTCCGGTGTACCGTTCACCGAGGTTGCCGCTCGCAGCGGTGGCGACCTGCGCACGGCAAATGCCGCCGCGCTCGGGGCCGTCGTGCAGCTGAGCTGCTATCAATGAGGTGCGACTGATGAAACCGGGTCTGCTCGTCGTCTCGTTGCTGTTTGTAGTGCCTGTCGCTCCAGCCCGTGCCGAGGGGCCGCACGGCGCACTCCCCGCCATGAACTTCATCAGCTCGATCGCAAGCAATGAGCTCTATGGCCTGATCAGGAGCAACGCTACCTTTGCCCAGCTCGACAGGGAACTGGTGGGTTCACCGATCACGCTGCGTGTGAGCCACACGCTGCAACCCACCGCGGGTGGCAAGGCCATCGGCCTGCTGTCGGCGATCTGGGCGGGTGGCACGCTGGGCCTGCTGCCGGGTGTGACGAACAACAATCTCGTCGTCACGTATGAAGTGCGCGTGCAGGGCAACGATGTCGCCCGCTATTCCTGGCAGCGAAGTTTCACGCGCGCGATCAACATCTGGGCCAAGGACGATGTGACCTACGGACTCGGCAAAGACGGGTTCGACTGGCTGAAGTCGACCGCAGGCGAGTTCACGACCGCCGCGGCGCAGGATCCGAAGCTGGCCGATCTGCAGCGCGAGTACGAACAGTATTTCGGAATGGGGAGTCGTCAATGAAACGCAAGTCATCTGTCCAACCGGTCACCCGTCGTGATCTCCTGGCTGGCGCCGGGATCGCGAGCCTCGGCGCGCTGGCCGCGCCCGCAACTCACGCTGCTGAGGCGGGCAAAACGACGGCGGGGCCGGGATCAGATGGTGCCGTGTCCGTGATGAAGAAGGGCGTGTACGCGACGGTGCCGTTGCGGCAGGACTCGATCAATGTGTCGGCGCTGCAGTCGCGGCTGATGTCGGTCGACTTGAAGAATCGCGACGCGACGCTGAAGCGTAACCTCGCGCATGTCGTGAAGCTGATCGACTACGCGCAGAGCGCGGCGCCCGAATGGGGTCCGGAGCGCCGATGGGGTGCGAAACAGGATCTCATCTGCATGCATGAGTTTCCGATCCAGGGCTGGCAGCCATGGAACCGGGCGGAACTGCAGAAAATCGCCTTCGACCTGCCCGGCCCCGAATCCGCAGTGATCGGCGAACGGGCGAAACACTACGGCTGTTACGTCGCGTTCGGCTGCTACGCCCGCGACAAGGACTGGCCGAATCACGTGATCAACATGTCAGTGATCGTCGGGCCCGACGGCAATATCGCCAGCAAGCAGTGGAAGGCCCGCAACATCCTCGGCGCTTTTGGTGGCATCGGCCTCATCGGCACCACCGTGTACGACGTGCTCGATCGCTATGTCGAGATGTACGGCTGGGATGCGACCCTGCCCATCGCGCGCACCGACATTGGCAACATCGCCATGACTGCAGTGGGCATGGAGCCCATGCTGTATCAGGCGCTTGCGATGAAGGGTGCGGAGATCCTGATCCTCACGGTCACCGGCGCATCGAACTCAGAACAGGCGATCCAGACCGCCCGCATGACTCGCACTTATTGCGTGGGCGTCGGCAATTCCGTGTCGCCCGACAATCCGGGGTTCACGGAAGCGGTCGGCGCGCGCGATGAAGGCACCGCCATTGTCGATCCCCGCGGCACGCCGCTCGCGAAGTCGGCGAACCATCACGAAGATGTCGTGACAGCGCGAATTCCGATTGCGGATTTCCGCAAGACACGTTCTCCGGTAGAGTACCCGATGGCGCTCTTCCTTCCGGTGCTGCAGCAGTACGAACCGTCGGTGACGCCCGGCGGCTTCCTCGAACAGTTGCCGAACGATTACCAGGAGGCCGGAGCGCTCGTGAAGCGCCGCGCCGCGCGCAAGTGACAACGAGGTAGACAGAGCAATGACGACCGGATGGAAGCGAGAAACCATTGCCGTGCACGGCGGTTACTCTCCCGAGCCCACGACGCGCGCGGTCGCCGTGCCGATCTACCAGACCGTGGCGTACGCCTTCGACGATACGCAGCACGGAGCCGATCTCTTCGACCTCAAGGTCGAAGGCAATATCTACACGCGCATCATGAACCCCACGCAGGCCGTGCTCGAACAGCGCGTGGCGGCGCTCGAGGGCGGCATCGGCGCTCTGGCGCTCGCTTCGGGTCAGGCAGCAGTCACCTATTCGATCATGACGATCGCTGAGGCGGGCGACAACATCGTCTCAGCGAGCACGTTGTATGGCGGCACGTACAACCTGTTCGCGCACACGCTGCCGCAGTTCGGCATCGAAGCGCGCTTCGCCGACTATCGCCAGCCCGACTCCTTCGCGCCGCTGATCGATGCGCGCACCAAGGCGATCTACTGCGAGTCGGTGGGCAATCCGCTCGGCAACGTGACCGATTTCGAGCGCCTCGCGCAGCTCGCGCACAGCCACGGCGTGCCGCTGATCGTCGACAACACGGTGCCGACGCCGCATGTGTGCCGGCCGTTCGAGCATGGCGCTGACATCATTGTGCACTCGCTCACGAAGGGAATGGGCGGCCACGGCACGAGCGTGGGCGGCGCCATCGTCGACTCCGGCAAATTTCCCTGGGCCGAGCACAAGGCGCGCTTTCGTCGTCTGACCGAGCCCGACGTCAGCTATCACGGCGTCGTCTATACGGACGCGCTCGGGCCGGCGGCGTACATCGGCCGCGCGCGCGTGGTGCCGCTGCGCAATACCGGCGCCGCGATCTCCCCATTCAATGCCTTCCTGCTGCTGCAGGGCATCGAGACACTCGGCCTGCGCATCGATCGCATCTGCGAAAACGCACTCGCGGTGGCGAAGCACCTCGCCAGTCACAAGAAAGTGAGCTGGGTAAGGTACGCCGGGCTCGATTCGCACCCCGACTACGCGCTGGTGAAGAAGTATCTCTCCGGCAAGGCGCCCGGCCTCCTGACCTTCGGCGTGCGCAGCGGCCGCGCGGGCGGCGAGCGTTTCCAGGATGCGCTGAAGCTCATCACGCGCCTCGTGAACATCAGCGATGCGAAGTCGCTCGCTTGCCACCCCGCATCGACGACGCACCGGCAGCTCTCGCCGGAAGAACTCGCGAAGGCCGGCGTCAGCGAAGACATGGTCCGGCTGTCGATCGGCATCGAGCATATCGACGACATCATCGCCGACATCGACCAGGCGCTCGCGGGGGCATAACCGGCGGTGCCTGTCGGGCGCCGGAGACAGTTTCCGGCGCCGGCCGCGCTTTCTTAATATGCGGCCATGACACCGATTCCCGCACGGCGCCTGCCGTATGTCGCGACCATGGCCCTGCTATGCGCGACCCGCGCGCATGCGGCCGACATCGAGCTCTTTCCTGGCCAGAGCTTCGAGGCGGCCGTCGAGGCGCTGACCCCGGGCGATACGCTCATCGTGCACGCCGGAACTTATTTCGATTCGGGTCGCATCAGCATCGGCGTGCGCGGTACGCTCGCTGCGCCAGTCGTGGTCAAGGGCGCCGATGGCGAGTCCTTGCCGCTGATCACGCGGGCCGCGTCTGCGCCGATCCAGAATACGATCAACATCGAAGGCGCGACCCACCTGCGCATCACGCGGCTCGAGATCTCGAGCAATGGAGGCGATGGCATCAATCTCAGCGGCGCGCCTTCGTTCATCACGCTCGACAACCTCGAGATCCACGACGTCGATGTGGGCGTCAATTTCCGCTCGTCGATGTCCGACATCACGGTGCGTCACAATCACATCCACCACACCGGGCAAAACGGCGGCACGGGCGAGGGGATGTACGTGGGCTGCAACGACGCGACCTGCGTCGTGTCGCGCGCGCTGATCGAAAACAACTGGATCCACGATACACAGAATTCGACGCAGGGCGACGGTATCGAGGTGAAGCACGGGTCGCACTCGAACACCGTGCGCGACAACGTGATCTACAACACGGGCTATCCGTGCGTGCTCGTGTACGGGACCGTCGGCCAGCCCGTCAATGTGGTCGAAGGCAATGTGATGTGGAACTGCGGCGATTCGGGCATCCAGGCCGCGGCGGACGCCATCATCCGCAACAACATCATCCTCGACGGTCCCGGCAACGGCTTCAATTCGCAACCTCACCAGGGCGCGACGCCATCGAACCTGCAGTTCGTGCACAACACGGTGGTGGGCGGCAGCCCCTGTCTGCGCATGAGCAGCTGGAGCGGCCGGCCGGGACTCGTGTTCGCGAACAACGCGATCTACTGCGACGCCGACGACTTCGCGATCGGCGGGCTCACGGGCGTCACGGTGGCCGGCAACGTCGTCACGCCAGCAACGAGTGCGCTGCCCGCGGCGGGCTATCGCGTCGGTCAGACCGCGGCGCTCGATCTGCTCGACGTCACCGCCCGCAACGTCTACCCGCGCGCGGGCTCTCGTCTGATCGACGCGGGCGATGCCGCTTACGCGACCAGCACCGATTTCAACGGCAACGCGCGTAGCAGCTTGCCCGATGCAGGCGCGTACAATTACTCGACGGCGCAAAATCCGGGCTGGATCGTGGCGCCGGGGTTCAAGAATGCAGCCGCGCAGCCGGTCGTTCCGGGTCTCACGTTCTCCGGCAACCCGCTGACGGTGAGTGCGGGGGGCTCCACGCAACTCAGCTGGAACACGACCAACGCGTCCGCCTGCGCTGCGAGCGCAAGCCCCACCGCGAGCGCGTGGAACGGCGCGAAGGCGACGTCAGGAAATCAGGCGATCGATGCAGTTGCGGTGACGACGCAGTTCAATCTCTCGTGCAGCAACGCGGCCGGCGCAACGAACCAGTCGGTGATCGTCACGGTGAGTACAACGCCGGCGCCCGTGCCGACCGTCACGCTGAGCGCGAGCCCGACGACGCTTACCGCAGGCCAGCGTTCGACACTGACGTGGAGCAGCACGAATGCGACGGGTTGCACCGCGTCGGGCGCCTGGGCCGGCAACAAGGCGAGTGCGGGCAGCGAACAATCTGCCGCGCTGGGTTCCACCAGCACCTTCACGCTTTCGTGCACCGGTGCGGGTGGGAATGCGGAGCAGTCGGTTACCGTGAATGTGAATGCCGGAGGAGGGCCTCCCGCATCGCCGTCCGGTGGTGGCGGGGGTGGTCTCGGCTGGCCGCTGCTCGCGGTGTTGATCGGGCTCTACGCGAGGCGATTGCCCGCGAGGCGATCGCACACGTAATCACCGGTGCCATGTGGTACTGGTCGACACGCCGGGTTGCACCCTAGACTGCGGGGATAATGGCCGTAGAACGCCCGATGGCTGCACTCGATCGTTCCGCAGCCCGGGGCTGGTGGATCGTCGCGGGGCTCTCCCTCTGGAGCGCGGTGGCCATGGGCACCACGATCGGTTCGCTCGGCGTTTTCGTCGAACCCATACGGCAGGAATTCGGCTGGAGCGGCGAGCAGATCGCCAGAGCATTGACGGCATTCGTGTTGGCGATGGCCGTGGTGATGCCCATCGTCGGTCTCGCGATCGATCGCCTCGGCGCCCGCATCGTCATGGGCTGCGGGGTCGCACTCGTCTCGGCGAGCTATCTTCTTGCAAGCCGCAGCCAGACACTGCTGGTGCTCGTCGGCAGCTTCGCCGCTGCAGGCGCCGGCCTGGGTGCCTCCACCTATCTGCCGTGTACGGTCGTCGCCTCCGAGTGGTTCCTGAAAAGGCGCGGGTTGGCGCTGGGAGTCCTCCTCGGTTCATCGGCGATCGGTGCGACGATCTTCCCGGTGTTGATCACGCCGCTCGTGATCGATCACGGCTGGCGGGAGACGCTGGCCGGCATCGCGGGTGTCACCCTGCTGATCGGACTGCCGATCGTCGTCGCATTGGTCAGGCACGGCCCCTACCGCAACGGAGAGGGAACAGCCTCCCGGACGGACCGGCCGCTGGCGAGTCTGATGAGAGCGAGAACCTTCTGGCTGGTGACGCTCATACTGATCCTCTCGCAACTGAGCTTCTTCGGAATCTATTTTCATCTCATTCCGTTCCTGACCTCGCTCGGCTTTCCCGAAACGACGGCCGTGCTTTTCTACAGCGGCTCGACACTGGCGACCGTGCTTGGGGCGGTGATCCTCGGGCCGCTCATCGACCGGGTCGGCGCACGACCGACGCTGATCGCAGCGCTTGCCGTGCTGGTGTCGAGTTGCGCGTTGCTGCCCGCCATCGGTACGGGCCCGGCAGGGGTCGGTGCCGGAATCGCCTTCGCCGTGCTGTGGGGTGCGGTGGTGAGCTCTCCCATGCAGTTCGCTCCGATTCTGCTCGCCGAGACCGCAGGAATGGCCAGCCTCGGCACGCTCCTTGGGATCAGCAACTTCCTTGCCGGCCTCATCTCCTCGCTTGGCCCGATGCTGACCGGCGCGATCCACGACGCGACGCGCAGCTACATTGCGGCGTTCATGGTGTCCGCGATCGTAGCCGCCCTCGCCCTTGTTCCCGCGCTTCTGCTGAGACCGGGTGTCTCGGGTGCGCGCCCGGACCCCGTTGGATAGACTCGAGCTCGCCATGCGGGAACACGGCGGCGATTTTGTGGAGCTCATCGGTGCCGTGTACGAAGGGCCACGGGAGACCGCCCCGTGGCTTGGGCTGGCCGGGCAGCTTCGCCAGTTGCTCTGTGCCCGCAGCGTCGCGGTGACACTGCACCATTCCCAGGGCCTGCTCTTCGACGTGATGGTCATGGCGAAGGAGCCGGGCGACGATGCCGACTGGCATGGGCTCGAGAATATCTACCGCAAGGACTTCATGGCAGCCGACCCATTCCGCTACGAGAACATGGCGCCGGGTGAAATACTGTTTATCCAGGCTGCGAGCGCCGCACCCGCGATGCAAGTCTTCCTCGAGCAGTTCGACATCGCTCATTGTCTGCGTCTGTGCTTCAGCGAGCCGGGAGGAATGCTCTGCTGGATCGACGTAGTCCGGCGCCGGCAGGAGCCCGATCGGCCCTTCACGGAGACGGACGCGCAGGTCCTGCGCGATCTGCTGCCTCACCTGCAGCGCGCGCTCGGTCTCTATGCATTGCTGAAACGCCAGGAAGCGGAAAAGGCCATTTACGAGAGCATCATCGATCACTTCGCGCTCGGCTGCGTGCTGCTGAACGATGCAGGTGGCGTCATTCAGGTCAACAGTGCAGCGCGCGCCATCATCGATCGCGCGGGCGCCATTGCTGTTTCGCACGGCCGGATCAGCCTTACCGATCGCGCTGCGCAGCGGGTGCTCGACACGGCGATCGAGGCCCTGGCGCAAGCGAGGCGGAGCAACGTGGCATCCGCCGCGGGCAAACTGGTGCGAGTGCGCGCCCGCGATGGGACGTTGCTCGCGCTGCTCGTGTATTGCGCCCCGCTGATGCCTTATTTCCAGGGCATCCCGGCACCGAGCGTGATCGTCTATCTCTCCGATCTCGCGCGCAAGCCCGATGCGCTCTTGCCTGCCAGCGCTTCCGCACATGTGCAGATCGCGCGGCTCTTTGACCTCAGTCCCCAGGAGGCGCGGCTCGCGTTGCTGCTTGCTTACGGCCACACCATCAGCGAAGCGGCCTCCGAGATGCACATTGCGGAAACAGCCGCACGCAACTACTCGAAGCGCGTGTACGCGAAAGTGGGGATCGGCAGCCAGACGGACCTGGTGCGCCTCGTTTATCGCAACCTGGCCTTTTTGCGCTGACCGGCCGGACGACGATCGGTACCACCTGGTACTGGAGGGCTGTCCAGGCCCGCGCCTAGCATCGCTCCTTCGAATCATCATTCGATTATCGGGGAGCGCGAACATGGAAAATCGGTCTGCAGCAGGAAGCGCATCGGCGGTGCGGCCCGGTGCATGGGCAGGTGTCGTGATGGCCGCGATGATCGGCACGACAGCCGTGGCGCAGGAGGACTCGGGCCTCCAGGAGATCGTCGTCACGGCGCAGCGGGTGGAAGGAACACTGCAGAAGACGCCGATTTCGCTGGCGGTCTTCGACAAGGAAGCGCTGCGTTCCATCGGCGCCGTCGCCGCCGGCGATGCGGCCGCATACGCCCCCAACGTCCAGATCGATCGCACGCCGCTCAGCCGCACGGCCTACGCGGTCAGCATCCGCGGTATCCGCAGCGCCGATCCTTCGCTGGCGCTCGACCCGACGGTGGGCATCTACCTCGACGGCGTGTACCTCGGTCGGCAGAGTGGTTCGGCCTTCGAGATCGTGGATCTCGAGCGCGTCGAGATCCTCCGTGGGCCCCAGGGAACACTTTATGGGCGCAACAGCACCGGGGGCGCGATCAACCTCGTCACCAGCAAGCCCTCCGGCGAGTTCGGTCTGCTGCAGCAGCTGACCTACGGCGATCGCGGTTACCTGCGGGCGCAGACCTCGATCGATACCCCGCAATTCGGCAATCTCGCCGCCAAGGTCTCCTTCAACCACTCGCAGCTCGACGGCACGGTCAAAAGCCTCTACACGGGCGGCGATCTCGGTGGTTACAACGCGAACAGCGGCCGCCTTTCCCTGCGCTGGACACCCCTCGATGCGCTGACCGTGGACTACGCTTTCGACGTGTCGAAGGAGGACAGCAATACCTCCATCGATCAGATCACAGCGGTGAGGGATTTCCAGGCCTCTCTGGGCGGCGACTTCTACGCGCAGATGCAGGCTGCGGCCTCTGCGGACCGGCAGAGTCGCCTGCCGTACCCCGTCGATGGCAAGGTGCAGCCCTTCGAGATGAGCGGCCATGCCCTCACGCTGGAGTGGCATCCGGGTGATGTGACGCTGAAGTCGATCTCGAGCTATCGCGAGTGGGACCGCACGGCGACGTCCGCGAATTTCGGTACCTTCCGCGTGGCTGCCGATAGCGTGCTCGACGGCACCACCGGCACTTACATTCCTGCCGGTGAGTTCGCCGCGAACTACACCAACCCTGAGACCTACAGCCGCCAGAAACAGTGGTCACAGGAGCTGCAACTGTTCGGCAAGTCCGAGTCCCTCGGCCTCCGTTACACGGCGGGCCTCTATTATTTCCGTGAGAAGAGTCTCGAGGTCGATCCGCAGGCCTTCATCCTCCCGGCGCTCCTGGCATTTGGCGAATTGCCGGGACCTTTCCAGGATTTCCTCTGCGTGGGCACCTGCTTCGGCAAGAGCGTGCGGCTTGCCACCCCCGATTTCGCCTACACCTCCGACAACGAGGCCTTCGCCGCCTATGGTCAGCTCACGCGCTCGATGACCGATCGCCTCGATGCCACGCTCGGCGTACGCTTTACCCGCGACCAGAAGGACGCCACGCTCACGAATGATTTCACCGACGTGGGGCTGACCACGGCTGCCGGCAGCAAGTCCTGGAACAATGTGAGCCCCGCTTTCACGCTGGATTACGCATGGTCGGATGACGTGCGTACCTACCTCACGGCCACCCGCGGGTATCGTTCTGGCGGCTTCAACGTCCGCGCCACCAACACGGCGGCCTTTCGCCAGCCCTTCAACGAGGAAAACGTGACGTCGTACGAACTCGGCCTGAAGTCGGAGTGGCTCGACCGGCGGCTGCGCCTGAACGGCGCGCTGTATCACTATGAATACACCGACAAGCAGGTGGCGCAGTTCGAGGCCGGCACCGGCGGGGCCTCGTCAAAGATCGTGAATGCGGGCAGCGCGAAGGCCACGGGCATCGAGATCGATGTCACTGCAAGGCCGATCGAGGATCTGCTGCTGACCCTGAGCTACGGCTATATCGATTTCGGATACGACAAGTTCGTGACCGGCGTGCAGGATCCAGCGACGGGCTTTCCTGTCTTCGGTTCCGATGGCGATGCGCTGGTCGCCGACATCAGCGACACAGCCGCCACCAACGTACAGTCGCCGAAGAACTCTGCCTCGCTGCGGGCCGAGTACACGCTCGCGCGCACGGGGCTGGGGACCGTGGTTTTGCACGTTGACGGCAACTACGTGGGTCCACGCACATTCCAGGAGCAACTGAATACCCTCGACCGTTCCGACAGTTACTCGCTCTGGAACGCGCGCCTGGCGCTGAACGAGATTCCGGTCGGTGCGGGGCGTCTCAGCGCCTCGCTGTGGGGCCGCAACCTCGGCGACGAGAAGGTGCGTGAATACGGCATCGACTTCGGCGCGCTCGGCTTCGCCACGAATACGTACAAGGAGCTGCGAAGTTTCGGCATCGATCTCCTGTACCAGTACTGAGGCGGGGCAGAGCACAGCGATGACGACCGGACTCGTCTGGGACGAGCGCTACTTCTGGTATGACTTTGGTGACAGCCGCAGCCTTTTCGGCGCCCATCCGCATATCCAGCCCGGCAGCCATATCGAGACGCCCGAGAGCAAGCGCCGGATTCTGAACCTTCTGGCCTCAAGCGGGTTGCTCGGGCAATTGCGGGAACTGAAGCCGAGTCCTGTCAGCTCGCAGGAGCTCTGCAGCATCCATGAGGAAGTCTACGTCGAGTCCGTCAGGGCGCTCAGCGCGGGCGGGGGCGGGTCCCTGGGTCCCGGGGTTCCAGTCCCGGCGGGAGGTTACGAGCTCGCCGCGCTCGCGGTGGGCGGCACTCGACGTGCGATCGATGCAGTGCTGCGTGCCGAAGCCGACAATGCGTATGCGCTGGTGCGGCCTCCGGGCCATCACGCCGAGCGCGATCGGGGCATGGGGCTGTGTATCTTCGCCAATGTGGCTGTGGCCACGAAACTCGCCATGCGCGATTACGGCCTCGCGCGCGTGGCGATCGTCGACTGGGATGCTCACCATGGCAACGGCACGGAGTCGGCCTTCTATGAGGATCCCTCTGTGCTCACGCTCTCCATTCACCAGGACATGGTCATTCCGGGCCGCGGGGCGGTGTGCGACGCAGGTCGCGGAGCAGGCGAGGGCTACAACATCAATATTCCGCTACCGCCCGGCTCCGGGACGGGCGCTTACCTCGCCGCGATCGACCGCGTCATCGCGCCCGCCCTGCGACGCTTCCGGCCCGAGTTGATTCTGGTGGCGAACGGCCTCGATGCCTGCGCCAGCGATCCGACAGCGCGCATGCTGCTGCTGAGCGACTCCTACCGCATCATGACCGCCAGGTTGCTCGAACTCGCCGGCGAGCTGTGCAGCGGCCGCCTCGTGATGAGCCATGAGGGAGGCTACGATCCAACGGCCACACCGTTCTGTGCGCTCGCGATCCTGGAAACGATGACCGGCGTGCGCACCGGGGTGCAGGATCCATTCGGGCAACTGCGCGAGGAGGAGCTTGCCGGGCACCAGCGCCTGCAACCGCATCAGGATGCAGTGATCGCACAGGCCGAAGCCCTGCCCGGAACACCACGATGCGCATAGCAGACCCGTTGATTCACCCCGCCGCGACCGGGAGCGACTATGAGGCCGGAACAGTGCCGATCGGTGCCAGTGCCTGGCCGCCCGCAGAACTCCCGGCTCCCTATCCGGCGCTGGACCATGACATCGAGACCGACGTGCTCGTCATCGGCGCGGGACTGGCCGGCACTTCGGTGGCGCTGCATCTCGGTGAGCGCGCCGTGCCGACCGTGCTTCTCGAGGCGGCCCAACCCGCCAATGGCGCATCCGGCCGCAACGCGGGTCACGTACAGCCGTGGCTCG
>Ga0138256_10005980_pt1 | contig 12887 bp, 6 predicted proteins | sample KNB2016incub_MG_FD_105486 | JGI IMG/M metagenome (GOLD analysis project Ga0138256, IMG submission 105486) | Active sludge microbial communities from wastewater in Klosterneuburg, Austria - KNB2014incub_MG | ecosystem: Engineered > WWTP > Activated sludge > Unclassified | place: Austria... | reverse complement strand
TTTTTTCGACAGTCCACAGTCCAACTTCAGGAGAAGAAACCGGCATCCTCCCAATAGCCAAGTCATTTCTAAGGTCGTTACCAACAATTCTTGCATAATAATCATCGGTAGTATAAGTGCCGGTTTCATCATAGTTGCCTTCTTCATATTCCGACTCAAATGGAGGAATAAAATTTGTTTCTTGGGTTTGGATATTTTTATAATCATAATGACCATCACCCCAAAGTACCACATATCTCGGCTTATTTGTCCAGTTGGTATAGGCAAAAGCAAGAAAATCACGAATTGCGGTAATATCAGTTATGCTACCGGAAAATTCATTGTAAATCTGTTCGGTTGTTACCACACTAACCGTTAATTCTTTCTGTGATTCACGGTATTCTTTAAATTTATTGGCAGATTCTATTAAGTTTTTATGTGTAATAACAATCACGTCGGTATTTGCAAAATTTGAACGCAAATCTGCTACATCTGCTGTTTCCATACGTGGTGTTTTGACCGCAGATGAAACATAAAATCGTTTCGGCGAGCCGGCTAATACATCACTTCGCAGAATAAACATTCCACCTGTTGATGATAAATTTTTCAGCATTTTGGGTTCGGCGCGGTCAGTTACGTCAAATCCAAAAACCTCACCGGAAAATCCATTGAGTGAATATTCTGCAGCACCACTCATATCAATATCGGTAAAAAATTCAACTTCTCCATTAAGTGCAACACATTCACGGGGATAGTGAATTTCAAACCAATCCATTAATCCGCTTGCAGAACTGCTGACAACGGGCGAATAGGTAAATTTCAGTACACTTCTATTATCCGAAGAAATTGACGAAGCAGGAAGTTTTACCGAACCAATCCGAGAATAAGCATCTGTGTAGTTGTAACTACTACTGTAAGGATTTGTGCCGGGTAAGTCTAATGTCCCAATGGTGTTACCATTCTCTGCAATTGTAAAAATTGCATTTTTTGCACTGCGATGAGCAAGTGAATAACGATAGAAAATCTCTCCGCTTCTCACTAAATTATTCAAAGGTGTCGTAAATGTTTGCGGTAAAGAATTATCTACTGTTCTCCCAAACCAAGTTCGCCCTGACGGAACATGAAATGCATTCGAAAGTTCTTCTTCATTAAAAATACGAGCAGTATAACTTGTTGGGTGATTAACGGCACTGCTTGGTGCATCGAGTTCAGTGGCTCGAATTCCCGGCTGACCGCCAATGGTAACAAGATAAGAATTAGTTGAAGAATATGGATTAAGAAAGTGTTTGAACGTATTGTTTGTGAATTTAAAACCATTTGCTCCGCTTGCATAAAAAAGAATAGCATCAAGTTCGCCATTAGGTTTAGTACGAACTATAATTGGCTGTTCACGCATTTTGTTATTCAGTGATTGTGTGCCGTCTTCGGTGAGAGGAACTCCACCATTGCCGAATATTTTAAGAGTTGGAACATCTGCTGCTGAAACATTAATTCCATATTTTGAAAGCATAGTGGCATCTATTTTATAGATACCTTCGGTTTCAATTACAATTTTTGCCCACTTACCGGCACTTAATATTTTCTTATCGTCGGATAATTTTGCTAAACTTGTTTGCTCTGTTCTCCATGATTTGGATTGTTCGTCATTAAGCGTTTTTAGTATAGTATAATCATCTTTAGAGGATGATTGAGCCATAGCAAAACCGGAAAAACGAATTGATACAATAATTTTCGAGGGAAGTTCTATCGTTTGTGAAATACCATCATACCGTGCAGCAACTATAGATAAATCAGCAATATAGCGATTGCGAGCAATGCCGCCGTAAGTTAGATTTGCCCAAGTTTGAGGAGCAGGTAATTGATATAATTCAGGTTGGAGTACATATACTTCTTCGTAAAATCCTCCATTACGACGAGGAGTAGGAGCAGGTGCAATTTTCTGTGCAAGTCGCTGTACGTCAATTGCTTGAATATTTGTAACGGTAAATCCTGAGGCGGAAGGAACTGTAAGAGGTGTCTTGATAGTCAGCAATGCCGGTGCGCCATACATTGATTGTGAGATGCTTGTACCGATGATACGTGGAAGTATAGTTACTTCGCCGGAAGAAGTTATAATTGTATCGAGTTTTTCGAATTGCGGGGTGTAACTGATAACCAATTCCGTTGAGGATGAACGAATAATTTCAAAGCCCTTTTCGGCGTAGATTGACTGCGCAGGTAGAATTTGCACAAAGCCAATTATCATAAAAACGAGCAATGCAATGAAAATTGATGCTCTGTTCAAAGAAGATTGTTTCATTATGGTGTTACCTCTTTATTTAAAAATACAAACAATTATTATCTATGTTATATATCGTAGTTGAATTTTCACGTAAATTTAACAATTATTTACTGAATTACTTCAAGTAGAAAATATTTTAATATGCGTATAATTCCGGCACCGCTAAAAAGTAAAGAATAGAAAGATACTAAACACGACTGATGTTGTCCGCTAACTTATACTATAACAAAAAGTTATGGAATGTTACAGTATCACCGCGTTTGTAATTGAGGTAGAAATTATGCAGTAGGCAGAGAGTTTGTTCGGCTAAATAGACGTTTTTATGAGACGAAAATACACCAAGAAATATTTGTAACCAAATACTTTTTTTGGTAAATACTTTTTTTTTTGAAAAATTAAGTAATTATTAAAAAAAATGCCTCGTCATCGGGGGGAATGATGACAAGGCATGCAGCATAAAGAGGAGGTGACAACTTGCGTTGTCGAGCGGGAAACGAGACTCGAACTCGCGACATTAACCTTGGCAAGGTTACGCTCTACCAACTGAGCTATTCCCGCTTGCGTTTTCAATTCTGCCGCAAAACTACAAAGTTTTCCACAATTTGTCAAAAAATATTTTATATGTTCAATTGAACCGTTTCCGGAATTCATCTGCACAAATTCCTTTAACCCGTTCAAAAGTAACATCTGCAAAACTTTCTGCTTCGATGGAGGTAACAGCTTTATCGGTGATTCCACATGGAATTATCATTTCAAATTCACGAATATTATTATTTACATTTAGTGCAAATCCATGAGATGTAATCCATCGCGAGCAGTGAATTCCGATTGCACAAACCTTTCTTTGCTGTTCAATCCAAACTCCGGTAGAACCTTCTATACGACTCCCAACAACCCCAAATTTTGCAATAGTAGCAATTATACACTCTTCAATCTCACGAAGGAACCAATGCAAGTCTTCACGGAAATCAGTTAGACGGAAAATCGGATAGCCGACAAGTTGTCCCGGATTATGAAGTGTTACATCTCCGCCTCGGTTGATTGGGATAACACTTACGTTTCGTTGTGTCAATTCTTCTTGGGTGGCTACTACATTATCTATAGTTCCGTTACGACCAATCGTAATCACGGTTGGATGCTGGCAAAGTACGAGTGTACTTGGCTCTTCACCGCAAAGAACTGAAGCCGCAAGAATGCGTTGCCGTACCCACGCTTCATTAAAATCTATCATTCCCCATTCTTGAATTTCAATCATATAACTATCACTTTTTTCCAAGCGGCGAACTAAGAAACGGTGGTTTGGGAAAATCACCTTCTAACGGACGAATTTCTAAGTCTTCAAAAAGAATATCAGGTACAATTACCGATGTGCCAATATATTGCGAACCACCTGTAACAAATGGAGATGCAATTGCAGGTGCAAGATAATTATAGCCAGATGATTTTTTTCCTACAGCAATAATATCTTTGAATGCTTGCACTGTGAGCCCCGCGGCTTCTGTGCCGCGAACAAGCTCTTCTTTCCCATTCGGATATAGTTTATATACTTCGAGTAGCGAAAGTTTAGTATCTCCTTGAGCAAAAGGATATTCTCCTGCTGTTTGTTCATAGAGAGCAGTAAAAAGGATATTTTGATTGAGTGCTTTACGAACTATGATTCCGTAGGGTAATTCTCTATCTTTACATAGTTTGAGCATTTTTTGGCGTAATGCTTTTACATCCAACTGCTTGTCAGCTTTTTTTTCGGGTTTGGCTGTGAGTTCGAGAGTACTGAGCATTGCGGCACCTCCACGCTGATGTCCGTTCGATTGTCTTACCCGTTTTGTAGGTATTCTCGAAGATAAAAGTGCTTTTAAATAACCGTTTTCGACCAGATTAACTTGTTGTGAAGCAATTCCTTCGTCATCAATTGCATAGCTTCCGATAAGTGAAGTTACACCAAAATTATTTTTAGTAGGAATTGCTGTAATAGAAAGAAATTCCGGCAACACTCGCCCGCCAATTTTATTTTGAAATGCGCTATACCGTTCGGATTCTTGCATTCCGCGTTCAGTAAGCGGTTGACGCTGAGCCACAAGATTTGGAGCGAACATTTGAGCAACTATTTCGGCAGCAGCTTGGTCTTCAAAAATTACCGGACCTGAATACGCATCTGAAAGCGTCGTTGAGAATGTAAGACGATTGAGAGTTGCTGCTGTCTGCTTTACTGCGTTTATAAGTGAATCGCGTGGAGGTAATTCACTCGGTCTGCGGCTGTAGGATGTATATACTTCTGCAAGTGGCATTCCGTCGGATGCTTGTGTAGAACTAACAACTTCGAGTCCCGTATAATATTCATTTTTTTGATATTCACGACCTTCACTATTGAGGTAAAACACTTGTTCAGGTGAGTATTCTACATTGACACTTGAGGCACTTATAGCATTATACTCACTGAAAATTGCCGACAAATCTTTTGATAATTGTCGAAAATAGAAATCATCAAAAGCAGGAATTTCTTCTGCATCTTTTAATACTTCAGCGGGTATTGTTTTAAAATCCGGCGTGGTATCTGTTCGCATACGATTTTTAATTGATGCTTCTTTTTTGGCATACAGTTCAGCGGCTTGTTTATAACAAGCATCAGTGGCAAGCCATAGTTCACGACGCAGAGACGAATAATCTAACTCAAGTGGAACTCGGCGATTACGTAATGACTCTTCATCGTCGGCACTACCAAAGAAACCCAAACTCACGTCGAAATAATTTGTATTATCAAACTCGGGCTTACCCACGCGAATTCCTACTGTTAGCGAAGCCGAAGGACTACGACGTTCGTGGACAATTCCTCCGAGCGACGCTTTGATGCTTTGTCCATCACGAATTGTAAGTGTATATTCTACATAATATGGTTTCTGGAGTGTTGGTACTGATAATTGCGAAATTGAGCGTTGGATTTCATCGCGCATAGCACGAATGATGTCGTCATTTCCTGCAAAAAGAGTGGAAAAACTTAGTAAAAACAAACAAAAAAACGCAAGTTTTTGAAATATCTTCATAATTTGTCAATTGAAAAAAATAAATAAGAAATTATAGAGTTAGGAGTTATGATTAGTTTAACTTGGATGTATCAACATTAGACAGAACCATTAGAGTTGACGTATGAAGTAAAAAATTAAGTCTTCAAAATTAGTAAATAATACAAACAGTACGGTGTATTTTTTCATATTATTGTTTGCTTGGGTAAAATGAAATAGGTTGTTTAATCGGGATTTTTCTTGCCATATTTTGAAAACTTACGTAATTTCGCATTGCGATAAGCCAATTTAGCTCAGCTGGTAGAGCAGCTCATTCGTAATGAGCAGGTCGCCGGTTCAAGTCCGGCAATTGGCTCGAATGTAAGCACTTTATAAATTAAATACTTATAGAGTGCTTTGTTTTTAAGTGAAATTTATAATAATTTTTATTTTTACACATTTTGCACACAAAACCAATTTAAGAACAAGTCTGTGTTTTATTTAAGTAAATACTATTATTCGAGAGATCACATCATAAAAAAACCCTTCAAGATTTCTCCCAAAGGGCTTAACCTATTTATTTAAACTAACTAACGAATCAGTTTGTTTTTTTTGACGTATCAAGCACAGCATTAGGATTTGCTTTTGCTTTCATTTCGGCAGACTTAGACTGAAGCATTGGCATCAAGCTCATATAATCTTGATTGCCGGAAGTCTGATATTTTTGAATAATCTTATCAGCGAGTGCAGCGGCTTCGGAGAATTTTCCTTGGTCTTCGAGTGCGCCGATTTCCATTTGGTCAATCTGAGCTTCTACTTTGATTTCATCACCTGCATTTAATGGGTTCTGGCGCATTTTCTGTTTTGCACCAGCAAGATCACCAATCATAACATACGCTCTTGCCGAAGCATCATAAGGACTTAGACGGTCAGAATAGCGTTCGACCTCTGAAAGCGAAGGGTTATCAATCAAATATTGTGTGGATTTAATAACCATCTGAGAATATTTCTTTGCCTTTTCTATTGCCCCAGCACGCTTATACATATCAGCGATTTGAAATTCGAGTGCATAAGACATCGGAAATTGGGTAGCCGAAATATTTTTATCCATAGCATCAAGAACTGCTATACACTTTGCATCATCCTTAGTTTCTGAAATAAAATGAATAGCATAACGAAGATAAATCATGCGATAGCTATCCATAAAGCGGCGATGAACCTCGTCGTAATAGACATTCATATTATTAAGGTTACGGAATTTAAAGCCATAATGCGGCTCGGTATGAACTTCATCATCAGGCAATGCTTTTAACAAACATTCATCCATAATTTTATTGTTGAACACATCAACTTGCGACCCCATTTGACGTTGTGGAACAGGGCATACACGGAGTGCAAGACCTTCCCAACGAAGATAATCATCAAGCCCGCAATAATTTTCATTACCACCGGCCGAGAAATATACAGGACGTTCAAAATGTGTCTGTTGAACAATATCTTTTACTAATTTATGCTGATTACCAATGAAATAGACTTTTTTACCACTACCATTTTCTTGTCCTTCACCCGAACCCACAAAAAGGAATCTCATTGCACCCGATTGAATAAAACCAGGGTTATCTGTGTATTTTTTCATGATTTCGGGACGAACGGTAACGGTAACTTCTTGTGCCTCGCCATATTCAGGCGACAGAGCTTTAGGATCGCTTTCGTCCACTTGGAGCGATTCATCGGTGAAGCTAAGCGGAAGCCGTTTCGCACCCCAAGGGTCGCGGTTTTTAAGTTGGTCAATATACCAACCTGTTTGCCCTAAGCTAAGATTAACCACACGCACATCTCTGCGAATACCTGCGACATCTTGCATATACCAAAGCGGAAATGTATCATTATCGCCATAGGTGAAAACAATAGCATCTTTATCCAAACTTTGAAGTACGTTATAAGAATAATCGAAAGGAATATAATTTCCGGCACGGCTGTGAATTTTCCATCCGCCATTTGCCATGTTAAGCGGTACAAGAATAATCGAAGCAGCTACAATACCTCCGGCAAGCCCTGTTGTAACGGCTTTTCCTTTGCGAAGTTTTTCGATAATCCCATAAACACCCATTCCAATCCATAAGCACCATACAAAGAAAGAACCTACATAAAAATAATCACGTTCACGTGGTTGAGGACTTTGTTGATTTTGGGCATAAGCAGCCAAAACACCCATCATAAGAAAGAGGGTAAAATACACTAATGCCATCTTGGGGTCTTGCTTAAAATGGAAATAAAGACCGATAAGCCCAAATATAAATGGCAAAGCAAAGAAACGAATGGGGAAATTATCTTTATAGCCGGAAAGATAATTATATGCGAGATAATCTTTGTCCTTTTTATCTGTCAGAAATGCTGCATGTGCATCCTGAATATCGCCTTCACGTCCTATAAAATTCCATCCAAAATAGCGCAAATACATGTGTTGAATTTGATATAACCAGAGGAATTTCATTTCTCCGCTCATATTCACTTTCATTTTGCTGTAGTCAGGCACTTGAAACTGCGCTCCGCTTTCGCGTGTAACTACCTTATACGGAGGGCGTTCCCATTTGCCGTAACGGAGATGATGTTGTTCGTAAGGGTTGCTTGTTTGATAGCGGCGAGGCCATCCCGGGGCATCACCATATTGCTCCCGACTTAAATACGAAGTAAGAGCCGATAATGTTTTAGGATTATTTTCATTCATCGGTGGATTAGCATTCGACCTCAAGAGTATATGCGTATAATTACTATATCCAAGAATTATTAGCAAAAATGCAGAACATGCTAAGTTGAGTATCGGCTTTTTGTTTTTCATGCCATACCACACCCCAAACCCAGAACCGGCAATAAGTAAAAACGCAATCATACTAACAAATATACTGTCGTTATAGGCATATTCACGGGCTTCGGTTCGTAGAAAATCTCCGCCAATCATAGCAGGAAGAACTTTTACAACGCCGGGGTAGATAATTCCAAAAATTACAATGCCGATAACACCTGTCAGTAAAAATGAGCCGACGGTAAATTTATAACGTCGGAAATATACAACCAAAACAATTGAAAACAGCGTGAGAATACTAAATAAGTGAACGCCGGTCGAAAGCCCAACTAAATAAGCTATCAACAGCAAATAACGCTCATTGCCTTTGTTGTCGGCTTCCTCGTGCCAACGCATCATCAGCCATACAATTAAGGCAACAAATAACGTAGAAGAGGCATACACCTCCGACTCTACGGCATTGAACCAAAACGTATCGCTGAACGTATAGGCAGTGGCAGCTACAAATGCCGAACCATAGACTGCAATAGTATCACCAAAAAATTCAATCGGGTCTTTTCGCAAATTGCGAATTACTTGCACTGTAATAAGATACAGTAAAAATATGGTAACGGAACTTGCCACTACCGACACTAAATTGACTCTCCATCCAGGGTCGCCAATCGGAATCAAATGGAATAATTTACCTACCATCAAAAATAAAGGCGCACCGGGAGGGTGGCCTACTTGCTGCTCTGCGGCGGCGGCTGTGAATTCACCGCAATCCCAGAATGGAACTGTCGGCTGTACTGTCATTAAATAAGTTACGAGAGCAATAGCAAAAGCCATAAGCCCAAATGCCCGATGCAAAGATTTTGTGTTCATTGCCTTCCTATTAAGGTTGAAAAAATAATATTTCTATGATTTGATTCTTTAATTAACTCAAATTTACGATAAAATCGCTTTCTATCTATCATTGTCATTACTTTCGTATGAAGGTTTTAACAGATTTTTAGGAGAAATTAGTAGTATCTTGCTATTGTTTAACAACATTTTTGATATTCTCAAATTCTTCAGATGTAATGATTTTATTACTAAAAGCTACCGTTGCAGTAGCGTGGCTGAGGATTGAATATAATTCCCAAAGTGGAGTATTTTCAAGTGCAGTGCGATGGCGTTTAATCGTTGTAATATCGGCTCTTGCAATAGGGCCAGTTAGAGGAATCGGAGTGTTATTATGTACTGATTCGAGAGAATTTTCAACTGTTCGACGTATTATCGGTGCAAGAAATTCATCATTAATTCCTGCTACTTCGGCAAATTCCCGTGCAACTTCTACAAGCATTGTAATAAAATTAGAAGCTACCACTGCCGAAGCATGATACATTGCTTTGTTTCTTCTCGTTTTTTCCGAAAGAATTATAGGTATTCCGCCCAAATTTCTCACAATTAACTCGGCTAATTTTTCATCATTCGGCTCACATTCGATTCCCCATGCAATTCCTTTAAGTGCGCTAACATCACTTCCTGTAAATGTTTGAAAAGGATGTGCCGCTACGGTTCGCACTCCTGCTAATTTACATGAAATAAGTTCATCCAAACCAAGAGCACCCGAACAGTGAATGACCATTTTATCACTATCTTTTTCATCAAACAAGAAAGATAATTCTTCAGCTACTTCTTTTATTGATCTATCCGGCACAGTGAGAATAACTATATCACAAGTTGAAGTAATTTCTTTCATAGATAGATAGACAGGTAATGTTTTATAGTGTCGGTGTAGTTCATCGGCTTTGGTCTGAGAATGGCACACAACCCACTTAATTCTATTGCCAAAAGCTGAAATAAGTACGCCGGCTAATTTTCCGGCACCGATAATTCCTACCGAAAGAGAGGAATTTGCATTTGTGGAAAGAGTCATAGTATTGGTGATGAATTAATTTAACAAAAAATGTAGATTCTACGGAATTACCGGAACAATTATTTGCAAAAATAAAGAATCCGTTTCAGATTAAAAGTTCTATTTCTATTACTTGGGGATTCTTCCGTATTTTTGAACATAAAACTTTATATTGTCAAGAACCTTCTTTTTAGTATGCACCTTCGCTCTTTATCGCTGATGAACCTCCGCAACCACGACCAAACCGACGTGGAATTTTCTCCTGTCTTGAATATTATCGAAGGTGCCAATGGTGCAGGTAAAACGACTATTTTAGAAGGGATTGCAATATGCGGATTGTCAAAAAGTTTTTTACCGACTACAGAAACTTTGCTCATTCGCCAAACTGCCGATTTTTATAGAGCATCGGCTGCTGCACTTACCGATTTGGGAGTTCCCTATAAAATTGCAGTGCAATATGCAGCCGGAAGCCGAAAGATGATTGGCTCTTCGATTGGTGAGAATCTTTCTCCAAAAGAAATCATCGGTGAAATGCCGCTTATTATTCTTTCACCCGATTTTAAAGAAATTACATTTGGCTCGCCCGACCATCGTCGCCGGTTTATTGATATGATGCTGTCGCAGGCAAGCAAACGCTATGCAGAGGAATCGCTCAATCTAAAACGTATTCTTAAACAACGCAATAATATACTTTCGCAGGCGAAACAACACGGAACATTCAACGAAGATATTCTTGAAGTTTGGACAACTTCCTTTATAGAAACAAGTGCAGAAATAGCTCATCGTCGGCTACAATTTATCAGTGAATTTGCGCCGTATTTTTTGGAGGCATACCGTCAGGTAACAAGTGAGGACGAACGAGTAGAAATTCGTTACGAACCGGATTCGCTCCCGCCGGAGATAACTGCAAATTCACCCTCGATTGCCGAACTCGAAACTGCTTATTTATCGGTGGCTAAACGAAGAAAAACTGAGGAACTTCGGCGCGGCGTTACGGTGTTTGGTGCGCAAAAAGATGATTTGTATATTGGGATTAATGGCGGAAATGCTCGTGAGTATGCCTCGCAAGGTCAGCATAAATCCTTGCTTATTGCTCTAAAAGCCGCAGAATTCGAGTATCTTCGCAATGCTAAAAGCGAAATGCCGATCATGCTTTTTGACGATATTTTTAGTGAACTTGATAAAATTCGCACCGAGCGAGTTTTCAAGAATATTCTCCATTCAGGAGCGCAAACATTTATTACTACGACCGAGTCGGAATCATTACGGCGTTCTATCCCTGATGGAATTGATGTTGCATTTTTTCGGGTGGTATCGGGAATTGCCAAACGTATAGTATAATCAAAACAAAGGTTTAAAATGAATAATGACCATGTAACTTCACTTTCTGTATTACTCAATAATTTTTTGCGGGAGCACGGCTTAGAGCAAAAGATGAAAGAGCTTTCCGTGCCACAATATTGGCGAGAAATTGTAGGCGAGCAAATACATAAAGTTTCAGTTGTAAAGTATTTTGAGAATGGACAGTTGTTTGTGGAAGTGCGAGCCGCTGTTTGGCGCACCGAATTATTGCTTCGCCGAGAGGATATTCGCCGTAAAATTAACGAGCGATGCGGTGGAGAATTGGTTCGAGAGATAATAGTTCGGTAAAATTAATAAAAGAAATAACTTCGTAATTTCTTTTTCGTAAAAATAATCGTGGATTTCTCTTTTTTTGCATAAATTTCTCTAATTTCGCATAGAGAATTATCGTTTTATTTTTATCAACTTCTCACATGGAGAACTAAATGAAAAATTTTCTCGCATTTATTGCAATACTATGTTGCTGTTCAAGTACTCTATTTTCGCAGAATACTACTGTTAGCGGAACACTGCTTGCGGCAGGTGGCAAATTAATAAAAATCGCCCATGTTCATGTTTCTAACTTAAATTCTACTAAAAATAAAGCAGTTACGTATGATGTGAATTCAGAAGGTGTATTCTCAATATTACTTTCGAATGGCTGGCATCGTATTCAATTTTCTGGTGTAGATTACGCGGCAACGCCTGCATTCCCAATGGATATATATTGCTGTGGCGAACCCATAAAATTAAATGTACATCTTGCTGCAAACTCGGCTCCTAAGGTTGTTGATTCCGTGAAAATTATCACCGAAATAAATGATTATAATTTTGCTAAAGCTTTGGTAATGAACAAACAAAAGAATGGAACATTCAGCATCGAAATCAAAACCGATAAACCGATACTCGGATACCAAGTATTAATCTATGGCGATACCCAAAAAGGCGAACACAGCATCAACGGAACAATGAGCGATCATTATGAATATGACGGTGGTGGCGACTATCGCTCGATAATTCAGCCCAAAAACGGTATTGCAAAAATTGTGTTTGACCCCAAGAAATTACCTGAAAACGAAGGAATTGCATCGGTTGAATTTACTGATGAATTTTCTAAATCCGTCAAAAATATTTTAGAACAAGAAAATGCTGACCGCGAAGAATTTTTTAAGGCGTACTCAATGCGGAAATCCGGGAAACCTGAGCAATATAACCCTATTGCTATCCACCAAAAAGTGCAGGATTTAATTACTAACGAAGCAAACCCAAAACTCAAAGAACTCCAAATGCTACGGTATCTCTCTGTTAACTATTTCTCGAAAGATACATCAGGTTTAGATGCTCAATTTGTGAAAACAATTATAACATCAATTCAGCCAAATTCACCTGTTTGGGTACATAATCCGCGAGCCGTTTCGGCAGTTGAGCAATTGGTCGAGGATAATGGTACCGATTATATCATAAGAGTAATCAAAGAAAACCCGTCGGCGTATGTGCAATCGGAGATGCTTGGATATTTACTTGAAAAAGCAACCAAAGATAAAAACGACCAACTGACACGAGTGTATTACAAACAATTAATGAACGATTACCCCGATACATGGGCAG
>Ga0138256_10005978_pt1 | contig 12890 bp, 7 predicted proteins | sample KNB2016incub_MG_FD_105486 | JGI IMG/M metagenome (GOLD analysis project Ga0138256, IMG submission 105486) | Active sludge microbial communities from wastewater in Klosterneuburg, Austria - KNB2014incub_MG | ecosystem: Engineered > WWTP > Activated sludge > Unclassified | place: Austria... | reverse complement strand
GCGCCGTACTTCTTCTTCAGCTCCTTGAAGTGCTCCACCGCGTGGTCCACGAGGTGGGCGAGCTTGTGCTTCACCTCGGCGATCTGGTCCTCGAGGCCGCGGATGTGCTCGTCGGCCTTGAAGCTGTCGTACTTGGAGATGCGCTTGATGCGGATCTCGGTGAGGCGCAGGATGTCGTCCTCGGTCACCGGGCGGCGCAGCTCCTTGATGTGCGGCTTCAGGCCCTTGTCGATGAAGCTCAGCACCTCCTCCCAGGTCTCGGCCTCCTCGATCTTGCGGTACACCTTCTTCTCGATGAAGATGCGCTCCAGCGAACTGAAATGCCACTGGGCCTCCAGCTCCTCCAGGCGGATCTCCAGCTCCAGCTTCAGCAGGCGCAGGGTGTTCTCCGTGCTGATGCGCAGCAGTTCCTTCACCCCCACGAAGCGCGGCTTGTCGTTCTCGATCACCACCGCGTTCGGCGCGATGCTCACCTCGCAGTCGGTGAAGGCGAAGAGCGCGTCGATGGTGGTGTCCGGGCTGACGCCCGCGGCCAGATGGACGAGGATCTCGGCGTTCTCGGCCGTGTTGTCCTCGATGTGCCGCACGCGGATCTTGCCCTTCTCGTTGGCCTTGATGATGCTCTCGATCAGCGAGGTGGTCGTGGTGCCGAAGGGGATCTCGGTGATGACGAGCGTCCTGTTGTCCTCCTTGCGGATCCGCGCCCGGCAGCGCACCCGGCCGCCGCGCTCGCCCTCGTTGTAGTTGCTCACGTCGGCCAGGCCGCCCGTGGGGAAGTCGGGCACCAGGTCGAAGGAGCGCTTGCGCAGCACGGCGATGCTGGCGTCGATGAGCTCGTTGAAGTTGTGCGGCAGCACCTTGCAGCTGAGGCCCACGGCGATGCCCTCGGCACCCTGCGCGAGCAGGAGCGGGAACTTCACCGGCAGGAAGATGGGCTCCTTGTTGCGACCGTCGTAGCTCAGCTGCCACTCGGTGGTCTTCGGGTTGAAGACCACGTCCTTGGCGAACTTGCTGAGGCGGGCCTCGATGTAGCGCGGCGCCGCCGCGCTGTCGCCCGTGAGGGTGTTGCCCCAGTTGCCCTGGCAGTCGATCACCAGGTCCTTCTGGCCCAGCTGCACCAGCGCATCGCCGATGCTGGCGTCGCCGTGCGGGTGGTACTGCATGGTGTGCCCGATGATGTTGGCCACCTTGTTGTAGCGACCGTCATCGAGCTCCTTCATGGCGTGCAGGATGCGGCGCTGCACGGGCTTCAGGCCGTCGTACAGCGCGGGCACCGCACGCTCCAGGATCACATAGCTGGCGTAGTCGAGGAACCAGCTGCGGTACATGCCGCTCACGCTGAAGGCACCACCACTGCCCGGCGCCAGGCCCGGCACACCGCGTTCACCCCCCTCCTGCCCGGCACCCTCCGCCGGACCTTTCTCCGCTTCGGTGCGCTCCTCCAACCCGTCCTGTTCGTCGTTCATGGCCATGTTCCACAGATCGTCTCGGGACGACCGAATGCGTTGTTGTTCGTGAGCCGCATCTCCAGGCAGACCTCCTGCCCGGGCAGGTACTCCAGGCGGTAGAAACGCAGGGTGTGCGACCCCGGCGGCACCTGCCCCACGAGCGTCCGCGTGCCCTCCAGCAGGTCGTGCACCTCCACCTGGTAACTGGCCGGGGCGAGGAACAGGCTGGCGTTCACCTTGAACTGCACCACCTGCCGGAGGAAGTTCGGCGGACCGGTCACCTGCTCCACGTAGATGGTGTCCAGGCTGAAGATGGCCGGCCCGGAGTAGTCCGCGTCGAAGGGGTTGTTCGTCAAGGCCGCCACATCGATGTCGTCCTTGTAGCAGCCGGCCAGCCCCAGCGAAAGGGCGGCCATGAGCATCAGATGGCGCAGGGTCCTCATCGCAGGGGGATCGTCAATCCGGCCGCCCACACCCCGCGCCCATCGGGGCCTGGCAGCCACACCAGCCCATCGAAGCGCACCTTTTCCTTGTCGTCGAACACGGGCAGCGGTGTCCGGTCCGCGCGGCGATACGACCAGATGGTGTAGGCCGCCGCCACGGCGAACACGCCGGTGCTCACGCCCAGCATCACCTTGCTCCGGCGGAAGTCGTCCTGGTGCGCGGGAAGGCGCTCGTCCTTCAGCTCGGCGATCGCGCCGGGGTCCGCGCTCGTGTTGTAGAGGTCCTTGTCGTCCTGCAACTGCCGACCGGCCTTCCGGTAGTTCAGGTACGAGACGGTGGTCCACGCCGCGGCGCCCACCGTGGCCACCGTGGGCAGCGCCTTGTTCAGCCACAGACGCTCGCGGAAACGCTTCACTTCCTGCTGATGGGCGAGGTACTCCGGGGAGTAGGGCAGCCGCACCGTCAGCTCACGACTGCTGCCTGCGCGGACGTACACCGTGGTGTCCACGATGCGGCGGGTGGGCGCCCACAGCTGGAGGCGGTGGTTGCCTTCGGACAGCTCAAGCACGCGCTCCTGCAGCCGGTGCGTGCCGTCGAGGATCACCTGGAAGTCGTGCCCCGGGTCCACCACGAGGCGGAGCTGGCCGGTGGTCTGGGCGATGGCCGGTGCGGCAAGGAGGCCCAGGGCCCCGATGAGATGGACACAGAGGAACACGTTCCGACCACCGCAACAGCGTGAACGGGGACCGGTGGTCGATGCGGACAAGGTCACGACCTGTCCCGGCTCAGCGGGATGCCCACGACCTGTACCGCCCCTGCGGGATGAGCACAAGGCCGTGGTCGGTTCATGTGCGTTCATCCTCATACCTCTTCCTCCACTTCGTCCAGTTTGCGGGCGATCGCCTTCACCGGATCCTCCGGCTTGTCGTTCACCACGTCCTTCTCCACGCGCAGGTTGCCGATGATGAACTCCTGCCGCTCGGGGGTGTTCTTGCCCATGTAGAAGTCCAGCAGCTGCTGCACGGCTGCGTCCTTGGTGATCATCACCGGCTCCAGCCGCATGTCGGGACCGATGAAGTGCTTGAACTCGTCGGGGCTGATCTCGCCCAGGCCCTTGAAGCGGGTGATCTCCGGATCACGGCCCAGCCGCGCGAGGGCCTTCTGGCGCTCCTCATCGCTGTAGCAGTACACGGTCTCCTTCCGGTTGCGCACGCGGAACAGGGGCGTCTGCAGGATGTAGAGGTGGTCGTTCTTCACCAGGTCGGGGAAGAACTGCAGGAAGAAGGTCATCAGCAGCAGCCGGATGTGCATGCCGTCCACGTCGGCGTCGGTGGCGATGACGATGCGGTTGTAGCGCAGCCCGTCCATGCCGTCCTCGATGTCGAGCGCGGCCTGGATGAGGTTGAACTCCTCGTTCTCGTACACCACCTTCTTGGTGAGGCCGTGGCTGTTGAGCGGCTTGCCCTTGAGGCTGAAGACGGCCTGCGTCTCCACGCTGCGGCTCTTGGTGATGCTGCCGCTGGCGCTGTCGCCCTCGGTGATGAAGAGGGTGGTCTCCTGCTTGCGCGGGTCGTTCCTGGAGTCGCTGAGGTGGATGCGGCAGTCGCGCAGCTTGCGGTTGTGCAGGCTGGCCTTCTTGGCGCGTTCGCGGGCGAGCTTGCGGATGCCGCTCAGTTCCTTGCGCTCGCGCTCGCTCTCGAGGATCTTCGCCTGCAGGGCCTGGGTGGTCTCCGGGTGCTTGTGCAGGAAGTTGTCCAGCTTGGTGGCCAGGAAGTCGCCCACGAAGCTGCGCATGCTCTGCCCGCCCGGCTCCACCTCCAGGCTGCCCAGCTTGGTCTTGGTCTGGCTCTCGAACACCGGCTCGATCACCTTCACGCTCACGGCCGCCACGATGCCCGTGCGGATGTCGCCGGCCTCCCAGTCCTTCTTGAAGAACTCCTTGATCACCTTGGCCACCCCCTCGCGGAAGGCGCCCTGGTGCGTGCCGCCCTGCGTGGTGTGCTGGCCGTTCACGAAGCTGTAGTACTCCTCGCCGTAGTGGTTGGCGTGGGTCATCGCCACCTCGATGTCGTCCCCCACCAGGTGGATGATGGGGTACAACGGCTCTCCGTCCATCTTGGTGGTGAGCAGGTCCAGCAGGCCGTTCTTGCTCTGGAAGCGCTGCCCGTTGTACACGATGGTGAGGCCCGTGTTCAGGTAGCAGTAGTTCCACAGCAGCCGCTCGATGTGCTGGTCACGGTACTGGTAGTGGCGGAACATCTCGGTGTCCGGCTCGAACACCACGCGCGTGCCGTTGGCCTCGGTGCTGGGCTGCAGTTTCTCGTCCTTGCGCAGCACCCCGCGGTCGAACTCCGCCCGCTTCATCTGCCCGTCGCGCACGCTCTCGATGCGGAAGTAGGTGCTCAACGCGTTCACCGCCTTGGTACCCACGCCGTTCAGGCCCACGCTCTTCTTGAAGGCCTTGCTGTCGTACTTGGCGCCGGTGTTGATCTTGCTCACCACGTCGATCACCTTGCCCAGCGGCACGCCCCGCCCGTAGTCGCGCACTTCCACGCGCCCGCCGTCGATGGTGACCTCGACCTTCCTGCCGTGGCCCATGACGTACTCGTCGATGCAGTTGTCCAGCACCTCCTTGAGCAGGATGTAGATGCCGTCGTCGTAGCTGCTGCCGTCGCCCAGCTTGCCGATGTACATGCCCGGCCGCAGGCGGATGTGCTCCTTCCAGTCCAGTGACCGGATGTGCTCTTCACTATAGGTCGTCTCGCTCATCGTGCTTCACCGCCCACAGGGTCCGGAACGCGGCATCCAACGCGGCGGCCGCCCGGGCCCGAACGCCGGAGAGCCAACAGGGACAAGGGTTCCGGCGGGGCGCCACGAAGGTAGCCCAGCCCCCGCAGCCCCGGTCGGCCGATCCGGGGAACGGTTTTCAACGATCGCCCTCAGTTTTCAACAGCCGGTGGCGAGGTCCCAAGCGGGAGCATCCACCCTACGGTCAGGGCCCCGAAGGCCTGGGCGCCAGGGTGGTAGACCGGGTCCGTCAACCCGAACTCCGCCCCCCCGCTGAGCGCGAGCACCAGACCGGGCAGGGGCAGGAAACGGACCCCGGCCTGCATACCCGCGGTGGCCAGGGTGCGCTGCCGCACCGGAACATCAAAGGCATAGGCGGTCTCCTCCGTTCCGGTGGAGATGGGGTTCCACCCGGCATCATAGCGGACCGTGACCGTGCGCAGCGTCCCCTCCTCCCGGGCCGAGGGCAGGTGGACCACACCGAATCGAGGGCCGAACGTGACCGCGAACCGAGGTGCGGCCTGCCACCAGGCGTGCAGCGCCATGCCGAGCGAGAGCACGGGCGCCTTGAAGGTCCCGGTCCAGGTGCTGGTGGTGCTCTCGAAGCTGGAGGGCCGGGATGTGCTGCTCACGGAACGCACCTGGGCCCGCTGACTGCCAATGTGTACGGCGGGACCCAGCAGCACGCCGAAACGGTCCGAACGCCCACGGATGAGCACGGCCAGGTCCACCACGGCGCCGGTCGAACCCCGGCGGTCCACCTGCTCCACGGTCCGGCTGGTCCCCTCGGTGTACTCCACCGGCAGCCCGCCCTGGACGTATCGCCCGCCCACCTCGAGCAGCACATCGGTCTGCGCGGCCATCCGCCCGACGAGCAGCGCGGCCACCAGCACAACACCGGGCCGGATGAGGACGCATCGGCGCCGCTTCGACATGCACGCTGAACGTCGAGCCGTTCAGGAAATTATGGCAACTGCTGGCTCACCGTCGCCGTCGGCACCGTGCCGCCCACGTTGCTCAGGATGGGATCGCGGTCGTTGCCGGAGCCGGTGTACTTCACCAGCCCGTCGAGCGTCACATCCGCCGCGTGGTATCCGGCCACGGTGGCGGTGGGCACCGTGCCGCCGATCAGCGTCAGGATCGGATCGCGGTCATTGCCGCCACCGGTGTACTTCACCTGTCCATCGCCCACCACGTTCCCCGACCACAGCAGGGTGCGGCCATTGGCGCTCTTGCGCGCATTGGAGCCCCAGGTGGCCGTGGTGGACACGCTCAGGTCCAGGGCGGTGGCCGTTCCGTTCAGCGCGATCGGCTGGGCGGTCATCACCCCCAGGTGGTTGCGGTGCCGCACCGCCACGTGGTAGCTGCCGGCCGCCAGGCAGAAGCCCAACGGCGATGTACCATCCACCGCCACCACATCGCCATCGCGTTGCACCAGCGCCGCTCTGGCCTCCAGCACCTGGGCGGGCGTGGTGGCCGATCGCAGTTCCACCAGCACCCAGTCCGTGATGGCGTTCGCCCCGGTGACGGCCAGGACCTGTGTCGTGGTCGTTGTGGCCCCGGTGAGCACATGCCCCGTGGCCGAGTACGGTTCCGTGAGCGGGAGCCCCCCCTGCCGCCGAAGGCTGTCCACCATCAGGTTGGCCGCGCTGCGCCAGGCGCCGTCCAGGAGCACCTTCGCCGCGAGCACCGTGGGCGGCGCCACCTCACAGGGCGGCGTGCCGGTGGTGAAGCTGGTGGGCTGTGACCACGGCGACGTGCCGCCCTGACCGCCCACCGTGCCCTGGCAGACCGTGCGCACTTGGAACTGATGCGCCGTGCTCCATGCCAGGCCGGTCAGCGGCAGGCTGGTGCCCGTGACGCCGGTGACCAGCGTCCAGTTCGGCGCCGCGCTCTCCTTCCATTGCACATCGTATCCAGATGCACCTTGCACTGCGGACCAGTTCAGGGTGGCGCTGGTGTACGTGAGGTTGCTGACCGATTGGCTCTGCGGGCGATCGCAGGTGCTGGACTGCGCGGAGATCGACAGGCTGTAGCAGGCCACCGGGTCGTTCGCACCATTGGCGCCGAACACATGCACCACATAGGCGCCGGCCGCCGCATTCGCGTAGCTGATGAACTCGCTGTTCGTGCCGCTGTTCTGCGCCAAGGCCAGCTGATTCCCGCCTGAACCGAGCAGCCGCACGTTGTAGTTCGCCGGCAGACCGGACAGGAAGATGCTGATGGTGCTTGTGCCCGTGATGCTGAACCCATAGTGATCGGCGTCCGATGCCGTGGCGATCAACGCACTGATGTTCGCTGGAAGCGACACCTGTGCCGCTGTGGCGAAGGTCCCGTTCGGCTCCAAGGCGTCCGGGCAGGGGGCCGGCGTGGTGAACACGGTGCCCGCACTGAACGCCGACGTGGCCGCGCCGCAGTCGCTCTGCACCTGGAACTCGTACGCGGTCGTCTGGCTGAGCCCCGTGAGCGCATAGGTCGTGGTGGTCAGCCCCGGGATGGTGGTCCATGCGGGCGCGGCCTGCGGCTTCCAGCGCAGCGTGTAGGAGGGCACGCCCAGGTTCGTCCAGCTCAGGGTGGCCGCGTTGCTGGTGAGGTTCGTCACGCTCAGCGTGCCCGGTGGGTCGCAGGTGCTGCCGCATTGCGCCAGGCAGGTGGCCGCGTTCACCCGGTTGCGGATCACCGCCGCCGGCTGCGGACCGAAGCCGTTGGCGAAGTAGATGCCCACACCGCCCACCAGGTGGCAATAGCTCATGATGGTGCCCCCGCCCGCCGGCAACGGACCCGTGGCGCAGGAGCCCTCGGTGTAACCCGCGGTGGGACCGCAGCCGTCGATGGCCGTGCCGTTGCCGTTCCACACGCAGGCGTGCGTGTGCGCCGAGCCCAGGTTGTGCCCCTGCTCGTGCGTCACCACCTCCACGCTCCAGCTGTAGGTGGGCACATTGCTGTAGCTGCTGTTGATGTCGCTGTACGCCATGCGCGAGGACGTGCCTCCGCACAAGGAGTTGATCCAGGCGATGCCCCCGTTGCCGCCGTAGCCCAGCAGGTGCGCCAGATCGCCGTTGAAGCTGGTGCGGTACGCCCCGAACTGGTTCAGGTAGTTGCTCGTGGACGGCCCGGTGTAGGGGCTGGGCACGTCCCACACGAACACTTCCTGCAGCTGCACGTCCACCCCGTCGTTGTCGAACAGGATGGCGCTCTGGTTGAAGAGGCCCGTGACATAGTTCGTGGCCGCCACCACGCCACCCTTGTCCACGAAGATGGGATGGTCCACCTCCCAGTAGAACTTCACGCAGCGGATGCTGCGGTCGTCGGGATCGCCCTGGAGCTCACTGGCGTGGTAGGGATCGCCGTCGTGCGTCGTGCCGCAGGTCATCGGCCGGCGCAGCCGCAGGTCGTGCTCCCGGTACACCACGTGGATACCGGCGGCTGACCCGTTCAACCGGCCCAGCACGAGCGTGCCCTGCGCATCGCGCACCACACCCATCAGCTCATCGCCGAACACGCTCAGGCCCGCGACCGAAGCCGCCTCGCCCCGCACCCGCCCCCGGTAGTGCACACCCGGCTCCACCGGCACGGCGCCGCGCGTCGCCGTGGTCACCGTGAAGCCATCGGCCAACGGCTGCCAGCGCTCCAGCTCCAGCGTCAGCGGTCCGTCGGGGGTGGGCAGCGTCACCGTCATGGCGGGGGCCGCGCCGCGCAACACCAGCGCCACCGCTTCCGCGCGCAGGGACAGCACGGTGGCCCGTGCGGTCGCTTCCTGCCAGCGCGCCGTGGTCCGGTCATCCGCAACAGCCTCCCCCACCAGGTCCACGGGCAGGAAGGTCACACCGCGTTCGTGCAAGGCCTGGATCCGCGCCGCGACGTGACCACCCCAGCGCTGGCCCTGGGCCTGCTCATGCAGCAGCAGGACAAGGAGGAACAGGGCGATGCGGTGGGTGGTGGTGGGCAGCATGAAACCAAGGTACACGGTAGGCCGGACCTGAGGGCGCAGGATGGACGGACGGCCGTGGGCCGAGCATAGGGCCGCGGGTCGCGTTGACGGTGGACATGGAGGAGGCGTGCGCGGGGTTGTACAATGAACACGTACTGTGATCAACCTGGGCGCACGGACAGGGTATCCTTCACCATGTGCGCCCATAGGATGTGGAGCGCCAACTCATCCCTTTCGACCCGACCGATCACTTCGGAACCTCCATGATCGGTAGTATTCAATGATCCCCTATTTTGGCCGTGAAGACGGTTGACCTCATCGGCGTGCCACAGCCTCAACGCCGATGCGGTATCAGCATCTTGAGGCATGCTCGTGCCCGATGATGAGGACACCACAAAACCGCCCCATCACTTGCTTGATCATCAACGATGATGACAGGTCCAATCACACATTGAGCGGAGAGTTGCGGATGCGTTCCAAGGAGTTCAATCTCTTGAGTGTGCATACATGTTTCAAGGAGGGCATCGCACGCATCCAAACACTTTCTCCACAAGTGGTATTCGTGGACATCAGCACCCCCTTTTTCACCGGCCGTGAGTTTCTGGGGGTGATGTCAGCACGCACTTTCAAAATAATATTTCTTGCCACGGAGAGCACATATGTGCACCACTCGATCAAATCAACTCGATTCGATTGCATCCTGAAACCGATCTCGAGGGCAGATCTGAAACGCACTTTGAATCGACTTCTTGAAGACCAAGGAACTTATTCCAACAACTGGTTCAGTCAAAGCTATCATACCCATGAGTTTACTTTCGCGAAAATGGCTCTTCCAACTTCCAATGGTCATGTTTTTGTTGATCCTAATGATATTTTATATTGCGAAGCATCAAGCGAATATACGAATATCAAAACCTTGAATTCAACCTATTTAATATGCAAGCATCTCAAATACTTTGAGGCTAGACTTGATAGTAGAAGATTTTTCAGAGTTCACAAAAGCTTTCTATTGAATCTGGATCATATCCGATCTGTCATTCGAACGGAAGGAGGTCATGTGATCATGTCCGACAACAAAGTGGTTCCGGTCGGTCGAAGCAGAAAGAAGGAATTCTCGATTCTCATGGGGATCTGAAGGCCAAGGCTTACGCGTTCGGATGCTTCCGGAACGTACTGCGCCCGGTTCGAGGGGGCAAGTACTGTAGCCTACCCAGGTACGGACCTCTTGAGATGCGGGACCCTCCAACCTCAGCCTTGGACGGACGGAGCGCCTTTGACCGGTTCGGGTCACGCACTCTGGACGATCGTGCATGGTGCATGACCGGGATCCTGCCGCGTTCAACGACCTGCGCATCGACAGCCCCCCTTGTCGGAATGCAAACACAGGATGCCGGGGAACGGTTGGACCCGACGGTTATTTTGCCTATCCTTGTATGAGCTAGTACCCAGAGCTGATGACGGCACCCGCTCCCGATGTCCTGGACGATGTCCTTTCCCTGTCCAAGCTGATCGCTAGGGATCACTCACACCCGTCGATCAGCGCGTGCCATCTTCTGCGGGCAGTGCTGCACAAGGACTTCGGCTTGGTGTCCTTCTTGGACGGCATCCAAAAGGATGTGGACTACATGCGTGAATGGGCCGATATGCGGATCGAGGCCTTCCCCAAAGCATCCGGAGGGGTTCCCGACCCGGATCGGGACCAGCAGGTCGAAGCCGTGCTGCGAGAAGCGGACTTCATCCGCATCCGGTTCGGGCGCAGCACGACCGACGCCATTTGCCTGCTCACTGCACTATGTACCCCTGGGGTTGGTTTCAGCTATGAACAGCTGAAATCGTTCCCGGTCAGCAGACAGGAGTTGATTGAAAGCGTTGACGCTCCGAAAATGGGGGCCTCAGGACATCATTCAAGCGGACAGGACGCTCTTGCCCAGGACACTCCTCGATCGGCCGGAGGATCCAAGGCGTTGGGGTCCTACTGTATAGACAAACTAGCACTCGCACGGGATGGGAAGATCGATCCGATCATCGGTCGCGACAAGGAAGTGAGAATGATGTCCGAGATCCTTGGGCGCCGCTCGAAGCCAAATGTCATCATCATTGGTGACCCCGGTGTTGGCAAGACGGCACTGGTGGAGGGATTCGCTCTGGACCTTACCGCCGGCAAAGTCCCGCCCCACTTGAAAGGAGCCCACCTTTTCGAACTGGACCTTGGCGCATTGGTAGCCGGTGCCTCCTACAAGGGCGAGGTGGAGGATCGGATCAAGAATGTGATCCAAGGAGTGAAGGCTTACGATAAGGCCATCCTGTTCATCGATGAGATCCATGCGCTTTTTGATGAACACCGAGGCCTGTCCGGATGCGCGAACCTGCTGAAGCCGGAGCTTGCGCGGGGTGAGCTCACCGTAATCGGGGCCACCACCAATGATGAGTTCCGCGAGTTCCTCGAGGACGAAGAGGCATTCATGCGAAGGTTCGAGGTGGTCCGTGTGAACGAGCCTTCCGATGCGGTTTGCAAACAGATGCTGAAGACCGTGGTCCCGCTTTACGAGGAACATCATGGGATCGAAGTCCACGAGAACGGGCTGGATGAAGCGATCCGCCTTTCCCGCCGATACCTCAAGGAGAGAAAGTTGCCTGATGCCGCCATCGATCTTATCGACAGAACCTTGGCATCGATCAAGATGATGAATGGATCATCATCCGGTCAGGTGCGCCAGTTACAGGAGAGGCTGGCAGGCCTGCCTCCCAGTGGCGACCCCTTCGAAATGGAGGAATTGCGCCACCTGCATTCAGAAATGACCGGCACCCTCAGCCCGGTGCTGCTCGGTCTGTTGAATACGGAAGTGGATGTTGCAAGCCTGGCATCTTCACAGGCAATCCGTGAGCACCTGGACGATGCCCTCGAACGGCTGGCCGGATTATCACGCACCCCGAAGATCCGTGTTGACAAAGAGGATATTGCGGCGATCGTGTCACACAAGACCGGGATCCCGATCGGTAAGGTCCAAGCCCAGGAACAGGAGCGGTTGCTCGGGATCGAGGATACGCTCAAGAAACGCGTGATCGGACAGGACCATACGATCAAGATACTCGCCGACTCCATCCTCGAAAGCCGATCCGGGCTGAACAAGGCAGGGCTGCCGATCGGATCCTTCTTCTTCCTCGGTCCTACGGGCACGGGCAAGACCGAACTTGCCAAGGCTCTGGCGGAGCTTCTATTCGCGGATGAGAACAGCCTCATCCGTTTCGACATGAGCGAGTTCAAAGAAGAACACAGCGCAGCGCTGCTGTATGGTGCTCCTCCGGGATATGTGGGCTACAAGGAAGGCGGGCTTCTTGTGAACAAGATCCGCCAGCACCCCTACGCGATCGTGCTGTTCGACGAGATCGAGAAAGCGCACCCATCCGTGTTCGATCTCTTCCTTCAGATCCTCGACGAGGGCAAGCTGCACGATCGGCTCGGACGGGAAGGTGACTTCTCCAATGCGGTCATTCTTTTCACATCCAACATCGGCAGCAAGCACATCATCGATGAGTTCGCGGAGGGCCGGATCCCTTCATCGAACGAACTCATGGAGATCATGTCCCACCACTTCAGGCCCGAGTTCCTGGCACGGCTCACTGAGATCCTTCCCTTCAGGCCCATCAATGAGGAAACGGTCGAACGCATTTTCAATATCCAACTGAAGCAGCTTGAGTCCGCCCTTGACCTCCAGGGGATCAAACTCGAACTTGATGCTCAGACCCGTCGCGCTCTGGCCAAAGAGGGCTTCACACCGCAGTATGGAGCACGTCCGTTGCGGGGAGTGATCCGCAATCGTCTGCGCAGACCCATCTCACGTATGATCATCGGCCACCAGGTCATGAAAGGACAAAGCATCCGGGGAACTATGAACAACAGTGAGCTGGAGCTTACCATTGTATGAACCAACAACCAACCACGCCATGGCAGACAGCGAATTCGGGATCGGAGGCACGGAACGCCCATTGGATGTCAATGAGGCGTTCGCCGACCTTCCTCAGAACAAGACCTTAATAATCCAGAAGCTGACCACCGATGACGCGGTGAAACCCCAAGTGGTAAGCGGGCTCACCAACGTTGAGGCCGTGTTCGCTCATTTCAAGCCCAAGGTGGAAGCATCATTCACCGGTGCGGACGGCGGCGAGGTGAAGGAGGAACTTTCCTTCAATAACCTCGGAGACTTCGGAGCGAAGGGACTGACCCGACAGAGCGCCTTCCTGCAGGGCCTCAATGCCGAGCAGTCCGAACTTATGCAGGT
>Ga0138256_10005977_pt1 | contig 12891 bp, 11 predicted proteins | sample KNB2016incub_MG_FD_105486 | JGI IMG/M metagenome (GOLD analysis project Ga0138256, IMG submission 105486) | Active sludge microbial communities from wastewater in Klosterneuburg, Austria - KNB2014incub_MG | ecosystem: Engineered > WWTP > Activated sludge > Unclassified | place: Austria... | reverse complement strand
GCCGTGAACCCAAGAGGCGATGCCGTGAACCCATGAGGTGATGCCGTGAACCCAAGGGATGATGCCGCGAACCCACGGGGTGATGCCGTGAACCCACGGGATGGAGGCATCCCCCGCCCGGACCCGCCCCGGAATTCTTGTGCCCGCCTGCGGCCCTTGCTGGGCGCGGGGTTCACGCGGTCCGGTCATTCACGTGAAGGATGCCATCCACCTCCATCACGGAGTGGACAACCGCTGGCGCCCAGGGCACCCCTGCCCACACCTTGCGGGCTCACCAACGCTTGGGCACAGCATCACAGGCCCCAACAAGATGGCAACACTGATCTACACCGTACGCCTCGGTTTCAAAGGCGTCACCCCCACGGCCCTGGTGGAAAAGGGCCGCAACCACGTGACCATGCTCACGGGCAACATCGCCTTCCCCACGCCCACACCCACCCTACTGGTGCTTGGCGCGGCGTGCGATACCCTCGACGTGGCCAACCAGGCCTTCGAATTCAACCGCGGCAAGGTGGAGAAGCAAACGCGCGACACCGCCTTCATCGCGCTGAAGGACCTGCTGCGCGAGCTCGGCGGCTACGTGCAAGCCAACTGCAACGGGAACAAGGACCTCATCCTCAGCACGGGCTTCAACACCCGCCGCCCAAACGACCCGGTGGGTCCGCTGAACGCCCCGCAGAACCTGCGCGTGCGGGTGGCGCCCTACCCCGGCCGACTGGACGTGAGCTGGAAAGGCGTGCGCGGTCGCTTGATGTACCAGCTGTACTACACCAGCATGGATCCCCTGGATCCCGCCGGTTGGAAACTGCTGCTTCAGAGTTCCAAGAACCGCCACATCGTGGACGAACTGAAGAACGACACGGTGTACACGTTCCGTTGCGTCGCCCTCGGAACCGCCGGACCCAGCCCGGTGAGCGACATCGCCAGCGCGAAAGCGTCCTGAGCGAACACATAAGCTTCTACCCCGCTTCCCCCAAGAATTGGTGGGAAGCGGGGATGAGGCGGTCCCGGCCCCTGCCCACTGCCTACTGCCAACTGCCTACTGCCCACTGCCTACTGCCCACTGCCCACTGCCTACTGCCCACTGCCCACTGCCAACTGCCAACTGCAAACTCCCCCCATGGAACACCAACCCACTCCCCTGCCCGACGGCCCACTGCGCATGGTATGGCCCGAACCCGATACCCTAGCGGACGACTACCGCGCCAGCCTCTTGCGCGCCCTGGCCGCCGACCCGTATCCCGCCTCGCGCTGGGAAGAGCGCTTCGACATCTGCGAGCTGGACGCCATCCTCCACATGCTGCACCACCTCACGCACCGGTTGCCCGGTTTCCTGCGGCGCGCACTGCTCCGCCGCGCCAGCCAGCTGCCCAAGCTCCATGGACATTTCGCGCCGTATAACGGCAAGCTCGGTTTCCACGCCGAGGAAAGCGCGGAGGTCATCGGGATGAGCGAACTGTGGCGGGTGAATGAGAAGGGGGAACAGGAGAGGTTGTGGTAGCCTGCAACCAAGGAACCACGATCGGAGCGCACCGGGCGTCAACGACAACGGATGGTCCGGTCCCTGGCGAAGAACGATCTCGATGAGGGAGGACCGGCAGGCAGACGTTGGAGTCCCTAGCTTTGAGGCATGACCCCGCCGAAGCGTACCCGAAAGCCCGCCATTTCCAAGGAAGAGCGACTTCGCGCACTCATCGCGTCGTTCAGCATCGAGGGCATCAAACTCTCCATGGATGAGGCCTTGGCCTTGCTGAAGAAGGTGGAACTCAGTCCGGGAACACCGAACGGATGATCGCCTCCATCGGCGGGCGGTTGTCCAAGGCTGCTTGCTGGACCGCACTCACGTAGTCATCGAAACGTTCACGGCCGACCCGCTCCCCATGGAGCTTGCCGTAGCCCTGCTTCTGCGCCATCATGTCCGCCAACAACCGTGCGGTGCGCCCATTGCCCTCGCGGAAGGGATGGATGAACAAGAGTTCGCCATGCACATGGGCGATGTCCCGGATCAGGGCATCGCGATCGGTGTAGACGTCTGGTAAGGAGTTAAGCACCCCCTGCTCAAAGTCCACCATGGTCGCATCCAGGAACTTCGCCGACGGGAAGTTGAAACCACACCTTCGAGAGGTTCACTTCACGCCACTTGCCTGCGAAGACATACAGATGCCTCAGGGCCAATTGATGCACGCGCCGCAGGTAGGCCGGATCGAACGTTGTGCCGTCGTCGAGTTCGTTGTAAAGGGCGATCTCCGCCCTCAGAAAACCCTCGGCTTCCGACAACTCCACAGCCCGCTGCTCGGTGAGACCGAGCAGGTTCGGCAACACCTCGCCTTATTCGCCGGGTAGGTCGTATTTCATGCCGGAGCAAGGTAAGAGCGACCAAGGCGCAATGAACACACGGCCTTCCGGATGGAGCGCGATCAGGAACAACCACCCTATGGCGGCGCGCTCGGCTTCCACGCCGAGGAAAGCGCGGAGGTGATCGGGATGAGCGAATTGTGGCGGGTGAATGAGAAGGGGGAACAGGAGAGGATGTGGTAGAGGGGAAGGTATCAACGCTTGGGCCGTGCGAATCGTTAACTACGTGGCGGAGAAATTTGAGGCAGTTCGCTGGAAGCTGGTGAAGAATCCGGAGCGCATGGTATTGGGCGCGCAGTGCATCCGATCAGGTGCGGAGCGCACAGTATCAAGCACGCGGCGCATGCTCAAGGGCAAGGCGCAGCCGGGCGGCCCTGAACAATGGACGCGATATGCAATAAGGTGGAGGGGACTTTCTACATTCAGCGGCGAATGGCCATGACCAAATCAGAGCAGGAGCGCGATCCCATCCTCAACGATCCCTATCAGGAGCCGGAGTTCCATTACCGGACCGACTCCGACGGGCGGTTGGACTACGATGGCATCCAGAAAGGGCGTCGCATCTTCTCACCGGACATCCCGACTGTGCCTGAGCGGGCTCGCGGGCAGCGTTCAGTTTTCGAAGTTGCGGACTTCACTACAGGGAAGGAACTGGTCAACCTCGTGCGGAAGGAGGTTGCTGCTTGGCGCAAGGCTGGCTACCCGAATGTCACACGCGTAACGCGCGACCTGTTGCTCTTCTGGTTCAACGAAGAGAAGCCACCGACAAGCAAGCTCTTCTTCGCACAACGCGAAGCCGTGGAGACCGCCATCTACTTGAACGAGGTCGCCCAAGGCAGCAACCCCGGCCAGAACATCTTGCGTGTGTTGCGCGAATTCCAAGTGGATGTGAGCGATGATGCCACGGAGCACCTGCCGCGCATCGCGTTCAAGATGGCCACCGGCACCGGCAAGACGGTGGTGATGGCCGCGCTCATTCTGTACCACTACCTGAACAGACGTGAGTACCGGAGCGATACGCGATTCGCTGACTACTTCCTTCTCATCGCCCCAGGGGTCACCATCCGGGACCGCCTGGGCGTGCTGCGCGTGGATGAAGCCCACAAGGGCAACAAGCAACTGAGTGCGGACTATTACAGTGAGCGCTCACTGGTGCCTCCGCAGTACAGCCAATTCCTGGATGGGTTGAATGCGCGGATGGCCATCACCAATTACCACGCCTTCATGCCACGCGCGTTGCAAGGCAACAAGCGCAGCCCTTTCGATGGCAAGATCGGTGAGGACGGCAAGAAGCAAACTGCTACGGAGAGCTTCGACCAGGTGGTGAAGCGCGTGATGGGACACTTGAAGCCCGGTCGTCGCTTACTGGTGCTGAACGATGAAGCGCACCATTGCTACAAGCCGAGCGGAAGCACCAAGGCCACCGAGGATTTTGAGGGTGAGGACGAGAACGAACGCGCGGCGGTCTGGTTCACCGGTCTTGCAGAGATCGGCCGACGGTTCAAGCTCACCGCTGTCTATGACCTGTCGGCCACGCCCTATTACTTGAAGGGCTCAGGCCACACGCCGTACTCGCTGTTCGGTTGGGTGGTAAGTGACTTCGGCTTGATCGAAGCAATCGAAAGTGGCTTGGTGAAGATCCCCTACCTGCCCATTGCCGACGATACCCAGGAACTCGATGAGCCTGTACTGAAGAACCTCTACCAGCACACCTACAAGGAACTACCGCGCAAGGGACAGAAGAAGGAGAAGAGCCTGGCGAAGAAGGAAGGCAAGAAGCTGGAGGACGACATCCCCGACCTGCCGAAGTTGGTGAAGGGTGCGTTGGACCAGTTCCACCAGCACTACAACGAGTACGAGAAGGGCTTGCGCGCAGCCTATGAGGAGAAGTCAACCCTCTTTACGCAGCCGCCGGTCTTCATCGTGGTATGCCAGAACACGAGCATGAGCCGCGAACTGTTCAAGTTCATCGCAGGCTTTGCATGGGAGGATGACAAGGGTAAACCACAACACCGAAAAGGTGAATTCGAGGTCTTCAACAACTTCGATCAGTTCGGGCGATTGAAGCACAAGCCGCCCACGCTGCTGATCGACAGCGACGCCTTGGATAACAACGAACAGATCAGCGATGAGTTCAAGAAGGTCTTCGCGCCGGAGGTAGCCGAGTTCAAGAAGGAATACGCGCGGCTGTACGGCCAAGGCGCCGCCGAACAGATCACCGACGCCGAGTTGCTGCGCGAGGTGGTGAACACCGTGGGCAAGCCCGGCAAATTGGGGGCGCACATCCGCTGCGTGGTGAGCGTGAGCATGCTTACCGAAGGCTGGGACGCGAACACCGTAACCCACATCATGGGTCTGCGTGCATTCGGCAGCCAGTTGCTGTGCGAGCAGGTGGCCGGTCGGGCTTTGCGCCGCCGCCAGTACTACTTACAGGGCTACGACAAGGACGGCCAACCCACCGACGACCAGCGGAAGATCAAGCGCTACAAGTTCCCGCCGGAATATGCGCACATCATCGGTGTTCCCTTCAAGATGTTCCGCACCGGCGGTGGTGTCACCACCATCGTGAAACCGCCGAAGGGTGAGCACATCGTAGCGTTGGAAGAGCGACAAGCGGAGCACGAGATCAAGTTCCTGAATGTGGAGGGCTATAGGAAGGTCGTGCCGCCGGAGATGCTCCGGCATGATTTCTCGAAACTCGCACCCTATGAGTTCGACGGCAGCAAGTTCCCGTTGAACACCGACCTCGGTAGCGCCTTCTCGCCCGATGAGCAGAAGATGAAGGTGGAGCAAGTGCTCCAGAAACGCCACCAGGAGATCATCTTCCTGATCACCAGCTACCTCATGCGCCGTGTGTTCGGTGGCGAGGACACGGACGAGAAGAACACGCGCTGGCACCTCTTCGGCACGCTGCGTACCATCGTGCAGGAGTGGTACGAGACCAAATTGCGCATGCTCAATATCGTGGACCCCGAGCACCGTAAGCTGATCTACTACGAAGACCCGGTGCGCATCTGCGACCACATTATGAAGGGCATCAACCCGGAGCGCGACAGCCAGGAGTTCGTGCGACCCGTGTTGAACGCATACAACCCTGTGGGCACTACCATGCATGTGACCGGTCACACGCAACGAGACACCTTCGCCACCAAGAAGAGCCACGTGAACAAAGTGGCCATGGACAGCAAGTGGGAAGGCATCTGCGCCAAGACGCTGGAGGAATTGAAGCCCGTGGTGAGCTACGTGAAGAACCACTTCCTCACCTTCGAGATCCCCTACCTGAAGGAAGGCAAGGAGCACCGCTACAGGCCTGACTTCATCACGCGCATCAAGCTGGCCAATGGCAACATGGCCAACCTCATCATCGAGATCACGGGCATGGAGTTCGACAAGAAGGAGAAGCGCTGGTACGTGATGAACCGCTGGCTGCCCGCCGTGAACGCGGTGCGCAAGGACTACGACATGGATCCGTGGTACTTCACCGAAGTGGCCGGTGATATTCGCGACATCAAGAACGACCTGACGCGGGCGATCACAGAGATCAGCACCAAGGTGCCTGAAGTGCAAGTAGTGTCGTTAGAAGTTGAGAACCACTAATCCAGAACCATGTCAACGCATAAAATCATATGGCTGCTTGAGCCCAAGGATGACAAAGCGGACTACCTAGAACTTGTTACGAGTATCGCCAACTCACGGCCAGTTGATTTCGAACACTGGAAAATCGGTCAAGTAGGTAGTGTCGTTCACACCTTTAGGGAGGAGATTGCGGATCACCTATTCAAGCGCGGGCTGTCTTCATTAATGCAAGACGACTTGCTATTGGAGCACTTGATAACAAAGGGTGCCACCCCGAGTCAGATCAGCAGTGTCTTCCAAGTCTATCTTACGAAGGTTGGAATCGACAGCGAACTGATCATCGTGGATCGCTTCTTCTTCCACTCAAATGACCCCAACTATCCCGCTCTTGTGGAGGATATACTCAAGCCATTCATGTCGGCATTGGACCATCTTCGCTTCGTCACCAAGGCGGGCGGGGTAAACGCAGCGACTAAGAGTGCCATAATAACCCGTCTTCAAGGACTCAAAACATCGCTACAGATCACTCATACTACTAGTGATGATTTCCACGATCGGTTTTGGATCTCAGGCGTTAGGCAGCGAGGCTTGATTTCCGGCACCTCTCTCAATGGATACGGGTTGAAGTATGCCCTTGTCGATCGACTGAACACATCAGATGTCAGGGCAATCGTTAGCCAGCTAGTCGCACAATCACTTATCCCTTAGGCTAAGTACATGCGCACATTTCCACCGCGCGAATGAAGATCAAACAGGTCACCATAGAGAACTTCCGCAATCACAAGCACACTGTGATAGACTTCACGGACCATCATGTTTTGGTCGGTGAGAACGGCTCGGGGAAAACCAGCGTACTGGTGGCCATCAACTATGCCCTGTCCTCATCCTTCTTGTCTTCGCGGCTTGATGAGCAAGATTTCCAAAACCAAGATGGCGGGGACATCGTGGTTGAGGTTGTTTTCGATGAGCCCTTCGCAGTGAAGATGCCTGACCTGTACAGCAATCACCAACTCCTACTTGCCGATCAGGTTAGGCTAACGGCCAAGCGTCGAGATCGAGCCGCCCCTGGCAAAGCGTTCTCTGATCCATTTCAGACCTCGACAAGGATACCGGCGCTCTGCTATTCCGACGTCAAAGAGCTTGCCGGGAAGAAACTGCCCGGTGACCTTACCGTCGACAAGCTGCCAACATCAGTCACTTGGTTCGAAAAGGAGGACAAGAGGGGTTACGAAGTGGTGAGGAGGTCCGGCAACTCGACATCATACAGGGAAGATCAGGTAAATCTCAGTCAGGACGCCGAGGGCTTTCCCAACGTATTCTACTTCGATAGAAAGCGTGAGAAGCAATCCGATGTTGGCTTTGGGTCTACGTTGACCAGGATCCTCAGCGACTTGTCTTGGCGCTATCGAAAGGGCTGGGACCAGGAGAAGGTGTTGAAGACCTTTGAAGCATTCGACAAGCAAGTTTCGGGCGTTGTTCAGAAAGACGCGGATAAGCGGTTGTGGACCGATTGGAAGAAACTCCTTGGTGAACTCTTGGATGAGGACACAAGCAACCTGGAACTGTCGATCCTGAACATCGAAGCACCCTTTCGGAAGGCCTTCTTCTCGTCTCGCGAGGGCACCAATCAGATCGACCTTGACGGCGCGGGATCTGGCGTTTCCCTGATCGCCACCCTTCTTCTCCTGGAAGTCGTTTCAAAACGGGCAGGTGAAGACATCATTCTGTTGGTGGATGAGCCCGAGCTTCATCTTCATCCACAGCTCCAGACCGGGCTTGCAAAGCACTTGCGTGAGTCAACCACCCAATCCATCATTAGCACACACTCACCGCAGTTGGCTGATATCGGCAACTGGAGAAGCATCACCCGGATGACACGTTCATCCGTATATCCTCGTGCAGCGAAACTCAAAGAAGTTGTTGGTCCCAAGAATCTTGAGCAACATCTCGACGACATACCTGGCCACTTCTTTCACCGAACGATCTTCTCACCGGACGACCATCAGGTCTTCTTCGCACGAAAGGTCTTGCTGGTGGAAGGTCCGGTCGACCGCTACGGCATCCAGCGCGTAGCTGACCTCTTAGGTATGTCGCTTGCCCACCTGACTGTGATCAGTTGCAATGGCAAGGAGAAAATCCCACACTATGCAACTATTTGTTCCGCGTTTGAGATCCCGTATTTCGTCCTCTACGACTTGGACAATGATTCAACCGGTAAAGACTCGGCCAAGCATACCAACCAGAATGCGACTATCAGCGAAGCGATCAAAGGAGCAGAAAAGCATGCATTTGACACTTCGTTCGAGCGATTGCTGGGTGTTGGCAAGTCCAACCATAAGACTACTAGTGCGATGCAGGCGATTGACGAACTGACCGCCACAACTATTCCACAAGCCATCGAGGAAGCAGTACAAGCCATTGGCGCATGGTATACTCGGGCTCCAGATAAAATTGAACCCGCAGTCGACATTCCACCCACCACAGCAACAGCGCGGCAAGGTGCGCTAGAGCTGTAGAACGATTGACATGCCCCGCTCCTACAAACACTCCAAGACCGACAAGCGCGCCCACATTCCCAGCCGGGAAGAGGCCGGCTACGAGCGCGACAGCCCCAAGGTGCGCGAGCGTGAGGTGCTGGACCTGCCCAAGAACCCCGTGGTACACCGCGGGCAGGACCCCGAACTGTTCTGGCTTGGCAAGTATGGAGAGGATCCTTCAGGAGGTCCCGGCTCGGAGGCCGGGGACCGCCTGAAGGTGGACATCCGCAGCCTGTACCGCCACGAGCACATCGCGCCGGAGAAGCTGATCGATGGGCTGCACCGCATTGTGGTGGAGAAAAAGAACGAGGACCAGATGGAGATGTTCTCCGTGAACGAGACGTTCGGCAATGCGCTTGAGCGCGACGAACTGGAAAAGCCCAGCAGCTACTACCAGTGGAGCGATGGCTGGACCAACCGCCTGATCCAGGGCGACAGCCTGCTGACCATGACCAGCTTGCTGGAGCGCGAGGGCATGGCCAGCCGCATGCAAATGATCTACATCGACCCGCCCTATGGTATCAACTACGCCAGCAATTGGCAGAATAAAGTGTCGGATAAGTTGGTCAAGGAGAACGACGAGAATCTATCGGGCGATCCGGATGTGATCAAAGCCTTTCGCGATACTTGGGTGCTTGGCATTCACAGCTACCTCAGTTATCTGCGCGATCGTTTGCTCGTGGCGAAGGAACTGCTGAGTGAAAGTGGATCTTGCTTCGTGCAGATCAACGACGAGAACGCTCATCTCGTTCGCAATGTCATGGAGGAGGTGTTCGGTAGTGAGAACTTCTGCGGTCAAATCACCTTCCGTACGAAGCTGATGCCCCTTGGCTCGAAGACCTTAGAGCCCATTTGTGATTTCATCATCTGGTATTGCAAGAGCAAGGAGCACGTGAAGTTCCGCGACGTTTTCACCACTGACTCACCAGAGGGCAATAGTCGTTGGGGTTGGGTGGAACTACCCGATAAGGTGCGGCGCAAGATGAGCCATGAGGAACTGAACAACCACAGACTATTGCCCTCAGGCTCTCGCGTATTCACGATGCAGCCAATGCGACCTGCTCAGTATCGTCAGAATTGTGACTTCCCAGTGGTCATCGACGGACAGACCTATCGACCCGCGCCAGGAAGTAGCTGGTCCACGACCGAAGAAGGGATGAAGGCCTTGGTTAATCTCAATCGTGTTGTCCCCAGCGGGAAGAACCTATTCTACGTGCTCTACCACGATGATTATCCTGTTGGGAAGGTCAACGCGCTTTGGGCTGACACAGGCCCTGCGATGAGCAAATCGTACGTGGTTCAATCATCGAACAAAGTGATAGAGCGCTGTATGCTCATGTGCAGTGACCCCGGTGATCTTGTTCTTGACCCCACCTGCGGAAGCGGGACCACCGCTTTCGTTGCAGAACAGTGGGGCCGTCGTTGGATCACCATCGATACCAGCCGCATCGCACTCAACATCGCCAAGACGCGCTTGATGACGGCATCCTTCCCCAACTACCACTTGCACAGCGATGTGGATGTGCGTACCGACATGAAGGATGGGAAGTTCAAGAAGACCATCACCGAGAAGAAGCAACTGGTAGGCGATGTGCGCCAAGGCTTCGTGTACGAAGAGGTGCCGCACATCACGCTGAAGAGCGTGGCCAACGACGAGCCGCCCGCCACCGAAACGCTGTACGACAAGCCCTACGTGGACAACAAGCGCGTGCGCGTGAGCGGCCCCTTCACCGTGGAGACCTTGCAGGACTTCGAGCCCGTGAGCCCCGCGGAGTTGGAAGAGCGCAGCCGCACTGGTGTGGACGATGTGCCCTTCGAGCAGCGCGTGTTCGCCCACCTGCAAAGCGCGGGCGTGCTCAACGGCATCAAGAACGAGCGGGCCATCTTCACCCGCGTGGATCGCCTCGCTTCAGCCTACCTGCACGCCGAGGGTTTCTATAAGGGCAAGGAGGGCGAGAAGAAGGCCTACTTCCACATCGGTCCCAAGTTCGGCAGCGTGAGCCGCCTGGCCGTGAACGAAGCCGTGAAGGAATGTCGCCAGCGCGGCGATGCCGATTGGCTGGTGATCCTGGGCTTCAGCTTCGAAACGGACATCGAGAGCAAGGAGGTGACCGCCAGCACCGGCAGCTTCATGGTGACCAAGACCCGCATGCACGACGACCTGATGCAGGAGGGCCTGATGAAGAAGCCCAAGAACGTGGGCAGCTTCATCACCATCGGCGAACCGGATGTGAGACTGAACGACTGCACCCCACCCGCGCACGTCATCGCGAGCGGGGCTCTGGCCGCGAAGCGATCTCCCGCCACGGACAAAGGGATCGCTTCGTCGAAGACTCCTCGCGATGACGGTAAGGTGAGGTGGGTACAAGTTGAAGTGGCCGGCCTGGACATCTACGACCCCATCAGCGATACGGTGAAAGCCCGCAACGTGGAGGACATCGCCTATTGGATGGTGGACGACGACTACGACGGCAGCAACTTCGTGGTGAAGCAGGTGTTCTTCTGCGGCGGCGACAAGGACGAGTTCGCCAAGTGGCAACGCGGCCTCAGCGACCTGAGCAAGCAAAGCACCAAGCGCAAAGCCGAGCTCACCCTGAAGATCGAACTGGACGACGAAGCCTTCGACCGCCTCTACGGCCACATCAGCCACCCGATCGCCGCCCGCAAAGGGCAGAAGATCGCGGTGCGGGTGGTGAGCCAGTTCGGGGAGGAGAGTACGAAGGTGGTGGGAGTTTAGAACATCAATAACAGCGAACAGTACCTCCCAAAGCCCGACCCATGAGCGACCTGGAGGATGATTTCGATATTGAGTACAGGCCGAACACCCCGGGCATCGTGGAATCCACGGTGGCTTTGGGCCTCGATGCCGTGACGGCCGGTGCCGCGGGATTTCAAAACGCGCTTGGCGGAGGGTGGTTCTGCACTTTGCTCCACAAGGACACCGAGGTCAAGGTTTGGGAATATGGAGACACAAAGAACGAGGCGTTGCATAAAGCCTTGGGCAAAATGGAGGCGGCCCTTGAGGCGCACGCGGAAATGGAGTCCGAGTTGCGCGAAGAGGCGCAGCGCCGCGAGCGGGGTGCACATAGGCAACGCACCCTCGTGAATGGATCCGGTCAACTTGTGCAGCGCCTGATCGGAGCCAAACCAAGTTCCGATGGCGATGATCCGTTCAATATCAAGCTCGTCTTTGGCCTAATGGCTCTTTTGGCAGTATGTGCCATTGTTTACTACGTCGTTCTCTTCGTAGTCAAGATCCTTATTCCCACCCTGGTCATGGCAGCACCAGCAGTGCTGATCGTGATGGCATGGTTTCGAAAAGGTGCGAAACGAACGTGGATGGCTTCGTTCGCCTTTACGGTAGCCATTCTTGTCTACTTCGACCATCTGAACGGCGGCATCCTTTCAGGACCGTATTCACGCATGGGCGGATCGTTCGCAAGCATCGCATTCACACTCTATATCTGCGCGGTGTGGTCCGGTGTCAACGCATTGGGATTCCTGATCTACGCGCTCATCCAGTGGCGAAAGCCTACCACGGATCCCCTTCTACTGAGCAAAAGGAAATGGTGGCTGGTCGGGAGCATGACGGTTCTGGCGCTTGGAGTAATTTTCATTCATGATGTCATGGCCTATCGCGTCCCTGAAGAGAAGCATACTGCGCAACGCGACGAGGCTCCCGCAGCTATGATACCTTCAATACCTCCCAAGCCAAAGCCGCAAGACCTAAGCAGTATCGACCAAGGTCTGACAGCCAGTACGCGGACATCGGATCCTTTGTCGACACCAATTGATCCCCACACAACGGCCCAGACCTCAACATCACTTTCGGAGCCAAAGGATCTCTGGACAAACAGGGAGACCGACATTAAAGCTGCGAGTACCCCAACCGCCACCACTTTGTCCAGTGCGGAGGTCAAAGCCTCACGGAGCGGAACGACACACTCGGCCGCAAGCGACCCCGGTCAAGATATTTTGGTCCAACAGACGCCTATAACGGACGGGGCGCAATTGAGGCAACATTCGATCAACATCGGTGGCACTCCCATATGGACCATCGATATCTATGGTCGATCACTCCAGGGACAGCCCCCGGTACCCGACGCTGCGGGGAAAAGTGGCTACGTGGTTCTCCGATTCACGGTCGCACCAACCGGAGAGGTCTTGGATATCATACCTGATCGCAACCGAAGCAATACCCTTGATCCACAACTTTGGAACAAGGCAATAACCTCGGCAAAGAGGTGCGTGTTCGTTCCCACTCCTGAAGCGAACCTCCCTACGACGGGAAGCATGTTCTTTCGTTTTGGAAAGCACGAATGATGCAGAGCGTCATCAGCCATACAGTTACCGGTGCGAGCCAGGCCGCATGGACTTGGCGGGCCACGCTCTATGCACTGCTTGCATCGTTCACGATGTTCTT
>Ga0138256_10005975_pt1 | contig 12894 bp, 16 predicted proteins | sample KNB2016incub_MG_FD_105486 | JGI IMG/M metagenome (GOLD analysis project Ga0138256, IMG submission 105486) | Active sludge microbial communities from wastewater in Klosterneuburg, Austria - KNB2014incub_MG | ecosystem: Engineered > WWTP > Activated sludge > Unclassified | place: Austria... | reverse complement strand
GATTTGGGGCCTTCGGCTCCGGAGATGATGGCTGCGATGGAAATCGCAATGATGTTTTGAACGGGATGAAAAATGTTAATCTGAGTGCGAGGATCGTCGAGTCGAGCGGCGATGGATTTCAAACCTTCAAATTCTTCAACAAGGACTTCCATGAGAATACTTTCCACAATTCCAGGGCGGTGAAAGGACACGGCCCTATGATGACATATTCAGCACCCTAGCACAAGTTATCCCATTCTGCTAATTACCCCAAAGTGCGCGCCCCGTCTGGGCAATTACTCCCGGCCTATCCCGCTTGAACCAGTATCGTCACAACTGGCGAACACCGCCAGAGAACCAAACGAACTGGGATCCAAAATTCCCCACGAAACACGAACCCCGTTAATCGTCCTGGCTGACTGCAGACTCCGCAGCCTGCAGCCGATCCAGCCATTCCATCACGGTTTTACGCTGCCAACGTGGAGACGCATCGCCGATGTACACCGGCTTCGGCAGCTTCCCGGCCTTGACCATCAGTTCCACCTGGCGGACAGAGCATTGAAAGAACTCTGCCATGTCCTTTTTCTTCATCATCACATTGGAAAGCGTTGTGGTGTCGCTCATTGCTCCGGATGTCCTTTCGTAGCTGGTTCTGATTCTTCGGCCCGTTCGCCTGCAGTGTCGCTCAATTCGGCGGCGCTGGATCCAGGCGGCGCGATGTTCAGCGGCCTGGCGACAACCCACACAATCGAGCGTTCTCGAACAACGTGTACGCAGGGCGCTCCCTTTGGTTTCACAAAACCGTTGCGCATCAACCAAACGCGGCGCGGGCGCTCGCTGTTGCCGTCCAACTGCAGACCGGCCTGAATCTCTTTGTCCGTTGCCCCGTGTTCGCCCTGCGAATCAATGAAGCCCCAAACGCGCACGGCCTGAGAGTTCCCGCAAGAGCGGACAGACTCCGCAGCGGCGCGGCTGGTCAAAGTCGTGTTCCGTCTTGTGAGCGGAACAGCTCCGGCCGTTGTCGCGAGCTCTGGCGTCTCTCGAGCGCCTTGCCGATCGTCGCGACGGTTGCCAATCTCTCGACTGTGAACAGCCGGCGATGAATTCGGCGGACGTGGTTCGGAATCTCTGTCAGCCGATGCCTGGGTTTTCTTCCAGTCATCTGCGGAATCGTGGATATCATCATTCGGGAAAAGTGTTGCAGGTTTCATCCGTCCATTACCTTTCGAGTTGAGTTGTTCGATCGATCAGAAGTCAGGCCGAACAACTCACGAGCGGAATCCGGCGTTGCCATTCTTCCGATTTCACGGCGAGCCCGTCGCCCCTGAATTGCGAAAGAATCCGCGCGGAACGCAATGCGTGGTTTCCGGAATATCCCGCGCCCCAAAATCGCCCGGCGGTTTAATCGCCTAAATCTCCAAAACAAATGCATGAATTACGACTGAGTTGTTTGATCCCGCAGAGCAGAATCCGCGTAATGGCATATGCTGGGGTTTCATCCCCACATGAGTCGGGTGGAATTGCAGTCCGTGTTGCAGGATTCAGGCACATGTCAGACATGAATTGGCGCGGCGTTTTGTAGGCCGTGAGAAAGAACTGTTGCGACTTCAGATGGCATGGCAGAAAGTCGCCCGAACCGATGGATTGCCTCCAGAACCGCAGATGATCGTTTTATTGGCCGAAAGCGGACTGGGCAAAACAAGACTTGTTCAGGAATTCTATCGCTGGCTGAGTACCGCTCAGGATCCAGTCAGCGAGGCGGCGATTGCTGGTTACTGGCCTGACGCATTCGACACAGACAGCGAATCTCTGGATGTGAACCCGCGTTTTCCCGAAGACGCGGCGGGGCGTGGTCCGATTCCGTGGTTGTGGTGGGGACTGCGTTTTGAGCGGCCGTTCGGCCGGAATCAGATTGGTAATCGCTGCGGGTTGATCGACTATCGATCGGCGTTGATGCCGCACGTGGGCCCGATAGCCGTAGCACGAAAACTCAAAGATGTGAAGACCGGCAGGCTCTGGAAATGGACCGGCATTGCATTCACGCTGGCTGGAGCGTTTGCGGGGCCAGTCGGACTGGCAGCGGGTGCCATCATCGGCACGATCGCCGCTCTCGGATTCGCGGCAAAGGACGCATTCTCGGATCGGCAGGATCGAAAACAAGTCAATGCGTTGCGAGAGCAGGCCGGACGATCAGCGGGAGCAGCGCAGGCTGCAGAACGAACCGAACTGGAAGAGCTCGCATTGAATTATTTCCGGACCGTTCTGGACGATGGCAACAAGGACGCCGCAACCGTTCCCGTTGTCATTTTTCTGGATGATGCTCAATGGGCTGATCCAGTCACGTTGCGTTTTCTGGCTCGACTGATGGCAGAGGCTCGAGAAAAACACTGGCCACTAATGGTGATCAGCACACACTGGGAAGTGGAATGGAAACAAGCGCTCAGTGATCCCGTCGTGGAGGGCACTCGACCAGAACGACTGTCCGCAGTTTCCGCATTACTCCAAACGCCGGATGAAGACCCGTCGAGCTGGCTGGATCTGCACATACTGCCGCCCATTTCAGATCTTTCCGGGATTGTCCGTGAGGCACTTCCCGGACTGACCGACGACCAGCGGCGCGCAGTCCTCGACAAGGCTGGCGGAAATCCACTGCTGCTTGAGGAAATCCTGTTGTTCCTGTTTCGTCGCCCCGAGTTCTTTGAGGGACGGAAATTTGACCGGCCGTTGACAGATCGCGGGTTAGAGCGGCTTCACTCAGAGAAAATGGAGTTGGAAAAACTCTTCGACGATCGATTCCATTCTCTGGAAGACGGAGTGCAACGATCGCTGGGCTGGAGCAGTGAGCAGGGATTCAGCTTTCTTACGGAAATCACTCTGGCATCGGCGAAGTGTGTCGATGCCACCATGACCGAAGAACGGTTGCGGGAGGCATTGCGTCAAGCGGATTCACCGCATTCACTCATTCAGACTTTTGGTGATCCGGGAACCTTCAACCGCAGTGAGTTTCGGCAGGCAGCTTTCCACAAAGTGGCTCATGAGTTTCTGAAATTCCATCCAGATGAACTGGACTGCGTTCAGCAGGCTATCCGCGATTCCCTCTCTGCATGGCTTCTCACCGGGCGAGTGGATCAGCTTCCGCAGGAAGAACGGCTCGATGCACTGCTGATGGCGCGGCGTTCGCTGTCCCCGGCGGATGACGAACCGGAAAACATACGCCAGGCGTGGTGTCAGGGCATGGTGCGATTGGCTCAACTGTACCAGACCCAATACCTGTGGGATCAGGCTTGGGGAGTTGCAGAGGCATGGGCTCAGGCTGCGCCGAACGGCTGGCCCATTGAATGGCTGGCATTTTGGCCACAAGTGGAACTTTGTCGGATTCTGCGGTCAGGACGCGAATACCGCCTTGCCGGTCAGATCATGCGCCCACTCGTTCAGTCACTGACCCGGTTCGCGGACACCGCCCCGGATCAGCCCACACTCCAAGATTTGTCGGTCTCTCTCAACGAGTCGGCGATGTGGAACTCGCGGAAGGGCGTCGTGAGGAGGCGCTGTCCGCTTACCGCCGCGGTCTGGAAATCCGCGAGCGGATCGTCAACCACTTCGGCGAAACGCCCGAGAGCCTCCGCGACCTGAGTGTCTCTCTGGACCGAGTTGGCGATGTGGAACTCGTGGAAGGGCGTCGTGAGGAGGCGCTGTCCGCTTACCGCCGCAGTCTGGAAATCAGCGAGCGGATCGTCAGCCACTTCGGCGAAACGCCCGAGAGCCTTTCAGATGTCGTGGTCAGCCGGTTCAAGATGTCACAGGCAGAGACGGAACAGGCGCTGCAGCATTTGACCGCAGCTCGTGTCGCGTTGGTTTCGCTTAATAAACGCGGCTGGACGAGCGCGGCACAACGCCCATGGCTGGAAGTGATCAATAATGCGCTCGAGGCCCTCAACTCAGAAAACGGCAACTGAGGGACGGTTGCGAAACGTGTGCAGAGTGGATTCGCCCACCCTGTGGTCAGACGCCAGACAGGGAAAGAAAGTGTGTCAGAGTTACAGACTATTCCCCCCATACGGTCCGGAAGAAAGCGCCCGGGAAAAACTTCCACCGGGAGTGTTCCTTCCGCGCATCCGGCTGCGTCACGGCCTCAAATGGTCGTTTGGACGAAAAACGTCCCCAAAAAAAAAGAAAGACTCCTCCTCCCTGAACTGTTCCCCAAAAACAGCCGCCCTCCCCGTTGCCATCATCCGACCGGATGAACGACAATCCCGGCCACTCGCAACGCCTCATTCCGCGCGACCTCAGTCATCCCCGGCCACGGCAGGCTGATTCGGGTCAACTTTTCGGGTGGGAAGCAACGCCCACGCCTAGCCCTTGCGTTGGGCAGTGTAGCCTGATTCCGTTCGCTCAACAGCTTCGCGATTAAACGATGTGGGTGGCTTTCGGTGGAGCGATACTCGTCCGTTCCTAATGGTGAAGCTGGGGCCTGTGAAGTTTGCCGCGCACCATGCAACGCGACGACACCTCCGCTTGGGGTTCACTCCTCATTTCTTATGCCAATACTCCCCCGCCATCGGTACGCCGTTTGTCCAACATATCTGAGAAAGCCTGATACCAAGGTCACGAAGCGTTCGTGCCGTTTCCCTCGTGTTTCGGTGATCGGCACCCCGCACAACTGCGACTAGGGACTGGCCAAAATCGACGTGAACGTAACCATCATTCGTATCCACGAACACCCAGCGGTATTCTGACTCTGCCGCCCAGTCCATCGACTTCTGGAAGAACAATACATCATGATGAGCTATGATGTGGAGTTTCGAGTATGACACAACATCTTGATCGTGTATCTCGTCATACCGGAGCTGGAACGCACTCGCTTCGCGTCGATCGAAGTCTGTGTAAACGACTTTGCCTTCTATGACTGGGCCTTTCTTCCCGAGTTGTTTTTGAATTTCCAAACCCAGCTGGATGCGGTCAAACACAAGACACAGCCCTTTGTGATTCTGTCCATACTGAGCCCACATTCGTGGATGTGCAAATCCGCGAGAAAACATCGCCGTTGAGAATTTATCGCTACGGCAACCTGCGCCGTCGGTTGCAAAACAGAGCAGTTTACATTTCACCTTGGCAGCGTTGTTGATTTCGGCATTGAAAGTACCGAGAACATCAAATGACGGTGTTCCGCCTGGGCCACCGGCCATACCTATTTGCCAATCCTTGGACTCGCGGGGATCGTTAACATTCGCAAACGGGCTGAGTCGCAATTTGTGAGTTTGAAGGATGCCATTAAACGCTGTATCAGCGGTTGTGTAGTGGTAGACGAATCGATCTTCATCACACGCAGTTTCAAACAAAAAATCGCAAAGCATTTCTTAGATTTTCCCGTGATTGATTTCCGTGTCCAGCCATGCATTCCTCAGATTCAAGCGACTCACGCATCCACGCGAGGCCATCAATCGCCTCCAGATGCGACGGGCGAATTAGTTTTCTGTCAATGCTGAGGAAAGTTACATCTGCGCTCGCAGAACGACTTGGCATAAACAACCCCAAGCATAGCCCTTGCGTTGCACAGTGTAGCCTGTTTCCGTTCGCTCAACAGCTTCGAGGGTCCTTCCCCGGCCGTTCTCCCCGCGCGGGTCTTTCTTGGCGAAAATTGGGCGCGGACGGGTTCCCGCAAAGCGCTATTCCGGCCTTCCTCTCAGCGGCGAAACATCGAAACCCATTTCGACCGAAATATCCGGAGCTCATTCACGGCACGAACCCCAGGCCGCCTCACAGTTCCGAAGTCAATTGGCGAGCGTTCGCCGATCAACTCACAAACAGAATCCGCAGTTGGCATTCTTCCGATTTCACGGCGCGGCCTGAACCCGTTCGCTCAACAGCTTCGCGGCGTGGTCGTTTCGTTTTTGCAATGCCGTTTGAAAAAAGGTACTGGCTTTTACGGCCTGGTGAATGGAGACCAGTGGGAACAGTCCTTAACTCTGACACAATTTCTTGCCTGCCTCCCGGCGGCGAAACACGGGTTTCCATTTCGACTGAAATATCCGGAGCTCATTCACGGAAGGAACGCCGGCTCGTTCACACTTCCACCAACAACTGGCGAGCGTTCGCCGGACAACTCGCGAACAGAATCCAGCGTTGCCATTCTTCCGATTTCACGCGCGGCCCGTCACACTGCGAATTTGTCGGCAGAGTTCGGTTGTCAGGGGATCGCTTGCCGGTATTGCTGATTCCGTTGGCTTGCGGCCAGTGGTACAATGCCGGTCAATTCGGGATTCAATTCGGGGAATACAAATGAGCCGCGTTACGGTTGAACTGGAACTTCCACAGGACTGGAAACGGTTCCAAATGCCTGCAGCCTTGAAGGCGCGGCTGAGTTCTTTGCTGGATGAACAGGACAGAACCGGGAAGCTCCGCAAAGCGGAACGAGAGGAAGCGCAGGCGTTGACAGAACTGGCTGACTTCCTGTCTCTGATGAAGCTCCGGGCAGAACGCGCTGAACGCAATCAGCAATGAGTCCCCAAATCCCCGTGCGTCTGGTGAAACTCGTTCGAGAACGGGCGGGCGATGTCTGCGAGTACTGCGTTCTGCCTCAGGCATCGCAGGAAGCCACGTTCCACGTTGACCACGTGTTGCCCCGATCCCAGAACGGGCCAACCGAGTTGGAGAATCTGGCGCTGGCTTGTGTCACGTGTTCCCTTCGCAAAGCCGCTCGAACAACGGCCACCGATCCCAGAACCGGCAACGCGGTTCCGCTGTTCAATCCCCGTTCGGATCTTTGGCCCGATCATTTCGCCTTCACAACTACTTGGCGGCTTCGCGGTCGAACTCAAACCGGGCGAGCAACCATTGAAGCGCTGGGAATGAATCGCCCGGCGATTGTTCTGATTCGGCGTGAATTGGTTTTGCTGGATCGCTTTCCGTAACGAACGCGCCACGACAACGCAGAACGAAAACGCATCCCGGCGGCGCAGCTCGGCAACGGGAAAGAAAGTGTGTCTCACACTCTGTTCGTTCCCTATGGGCAACGGAAGAAAATGCCGGGAAAGAACCTACACCGGGGGCTTCCCGTCCGGCGATTTTGCAGCGTCCCGGCCTCAAATCGACCGTGAGACCCCTCCCCCCCTGAATTGCGCACAAATTCGCGAAGATCGGCAAGCGTGGCTTCCGGCCTGAACCGTTCTAAAAATTCAGCCCCCCTCCCCCCTGTCGAAATGGGCGCATTTCCGAGGAACTGTCACGCTGTGGTTTCCGTCGGCATTCGCGCCACAAAAACAGCCCCCCTCCCCGTTGCCATCATCCGACCGGATGAGTGAAAATCCCAGCAACTCGCAACGCCTCGTTTCAAGCGGTCCCAGTCATCTCCGCCCACGTTTTCACAAGAGCGGCCTGCGCCGGAACGCCATCGGCCACGATTGACGATTTGAAGTAGTGTGAAAAATTGCACGAAAAGCCGAAATAGTGGCAATCTCGCCTGATCCGTTGCAAGAATAGTCCGTTGTTGCCGTGAATGTCCGTTTGAAACGTACGTGCTCACAAGGGGGAAAGGAAGATGGAGTATTTGAAGGCACCAACTGACAATTTGTACAAGTTCATTGCCATCGCTGGCGCTGCCCTGATCGCAGTTTGCGTGATTCAAACCACAGGTCAACTTGCGGAGATTTCCCAGCAATCCTTTCAGCTTTCGAAGGACATCGCGATACAGAAAGTGGAAAACGAAAGACTCAATGAACGATCAAAAGCCTTTCGCAAGGAATTAGCAGTAGAAATACAGAATCCCGAGAAGCTGACACCAGAGGGGAAACCGTTACTGTTCGACAAGGTTTCTGACATACAGCGAAAGAACGAAGAACTTGAGGATTTTCATTTTGAGACGATGAAGTCATCAGCAGTACTTGCCGTCCAAATTGAACGGCTGGGACAACTGACGAGCGCGTATGCAACGTGGGTTCATAGAGCCCTAATCGCCGTTGGAATTGGGGTCATTATGATGATTCTAGGATTCCGTTTGTGGTACTCACGGGTGCAGGTGTTCCAAGACCGACTCTTGCAAAAGCAGACTAGCGAACAGGCACCGAAGAGTTTGTCAAAGGAACCGAATGCTAAAAGAGAATTGCCCTGGCTACCGTCGGTCCGCATTCCGCCCAGTGCTCGAGGCTTTAACCATCTGAAGAATCGTCCGCCTGGCTAGTTCACTCAACACTGGCCACGCATCAACCACGGCCCGCAGGTCCGGACTGATCTCAATTGCCCCACCGTTTTCGATTGCCCCACTATGAGCCCCACCAACTTCAGAAAGTGCCGTTTGCCCCGCGTTTTCCGCAGTAGTTCGAGCTTTGGTCGGGTTATTCTGAACAGCGCAGTATGACGCAGACTCCCGAAAAACACTGGGTTTTTCGGGGGTCTGCTGTTTTTGAAGTTCACCATTTTGCGTGGTTTCGCACATGTTGTGCCCCACCATGTGCCCTACCAAATCGGATGGCATCGACTGAACAGCCTTTTCGAAGAGTGCATCTGTCGTTTGCAAGTAGTGCTGACGCGCCACTTTCTCGGAATGGCCGATCCCGGAAACGACAACGTGAGCCGGATAGATTTCAATCAACTCGGTTTCCCGAGTCGCCCGCAGATTTTGGAACGGCTTCGGCCACGGCTTCAACCCGGCCCGCTTCACGATTTTATTGAATGTTGTCCGCAGGTTCTGAGTTGCGGAGCTATATCGCCTAGCCCGGTTTTCGGACGGTTGCGACTTCGCAAGCGAGGACAGAATTGAATTCACTCAACCGTGATGCGAACCGTTTTGCCAAGGGCTTTGGCGTAGCGGCGCAATGTGGCTATCGTCGGATTGGCGATTCCATTTTCCAGCCGTGACAGATTGCCGCGCGAAATGCCCGTTGATACTTCAAACTCCCGCAGCGAGATCCCAGCCGCTTCACGCGCGGCCTTCAATACGGCCATGACCTGTTCCGGAGATTCCGCCAATGCCTGCGATTGTGCTTTCCGAGCCTGCTGAATCAGGTCTTCACGGTCTTCACCTTCAGCCGCTTTCCTCGATCGATCGACGCGGGCTTGTTGTTCGGGTGTCAATTTTCGGTTTGTGCGATTCATCGGTTTGGCTCCGTTGTGGTTGAGATCCATCATACCGATTTCGGCCCGGTTGTAAATAACAACAACCAGCGGCGTGATACCTCGCAATTTCTGACTGTGGTTCAGGCCCGGCAGGGCCGATACATCCTTTGCCGGGGTCGAAGGCCCCGGAGTGCGGCTCACTGACTAACAAAGGCGTGAAAGGCCGACACACTTGAGTCCGCTTGAACGGATGGCTGTGTCGGCCCTTCAGGCCTTGAAGGCGACTCTCTCCCCTGTTTCCGGTGGCTTACGCCGACCGGCAGTGGATGTGTCGGCCCGCCGGGCCTGAACCGCAGGCAAAACATGTCGGAAAGATCCCGATAAAACAAGAATCCGTTCGCGAGTCCGATGTATATCTTCGATCGTCCTATCGTGGTCAGTAGTCTTCTGAATCATCGATCATTATCTCTTCCGGGGTACAAATTAGAGGAATGGGTTACGCCACGTATCTGCCATCGGGCAGCAATCTCGCCTGGCCGATCAGGACGAGGGTGTCCAGAAGTTCTTCCACCGTGTCGGCTTTGACGGATTTGAAACGTTTGGCGATGGCTTCGGATGTTGTCGGGCCTTTGTGATCCTGAAGACTTTGGCGAACGGTGGCGACTTGTTCGGGGAGTTTCTTTGCCAAGCGGCTTTGGCTTTGGCAGGCTTCTTTTTGGCCGCTGTCTTGCCGGTTGATTCTTCGGCATCGTCTTCGTCGTCGGAATCGGCTTCGAGTTCCAGTTCTGTTTGCACGGCGGCTGTGCCACCGGTTGGGTTTTGGAACTCTGGACGCAGCCAGCGAATCAGACCGCGTTTTTCTTCTTCGGCTCGTTCGTGGTTGAGAGCGACCAGGCGTTCGAGGATTTCTTCGTCGGTCAAATCATGTGGCCAGCCGCAGGCGCCGAATACGGCGGCGTCCAGTTCGTCGTGAATCTGTTTCTCACGCAAGACCACCATGTATGCGTCACGCTCCATTGTGACAAGCCTTGCAGGCACATCGTCCAAATTTTTTGGTTATTCGACTAAGAAGAACATTAAACAAAGCGGGCGTCACGTGATGCCGCCGCTGGGGTTGGCGCAAGCAGCAGTGCTGCACTTCTTGACTAACATCGAATGCCTATGTTCGCCTTGCATAAACTTGAAGCTCCATTCGGAGCCAATTCCCAAGTCCTCCAAGATCTCCGTACAACGTCTTGCTGTTCAAATTCATCTTTCTCAGTAGGCTAAAGACAGATTCGTAGAGTGATTCTGAAATTTCGTACTTGATGAAATCGACGTCTTTATAGTCACTGCTGTCCAAAATTTCCATCAGGCGTTTTGCGCGGTTTCCCGATAGTACAAAGCAACCCGACTGTCGGTCCAGACGTTTGTTCAATTGCTTTGGTTCTGTCACCCACACTACGTCCCGACACTGCGGATCCACAGTTTTGTCGAAGATCTCGTCCTGAAAATTACGGTGACTGTCCGATGTGTGACTGAATCCAGGCACATTGTCCCGCAGCAATTGAAAGGACCGCTGCATAACCGCAGACCAATCGATTGCATACAACGCAAATTGCTTGCTGGGTGTGGGGCGAAATGACTCAATCGCAAAGTAAAGTGCTACATACGGCGATGTTGTGAAGTCAATGAGTCGGGTCGGCACACCGTAGTGCTGCATGGCTGCCATCCAACTCAGCTTTGATTTTGGTGAGGTGTTTTCTGCATCATACAAATGAAAACGGCATTCAAACTCACTCAGAGCATGGGTTTCGAGCTTCATCGCCAAGCTGGCATCCCAAGTCGGACCAATAATTCGTTCCAAAGAAGATTCAAGTGCCCAGGCAGCATCAGCTTGACCGCGATAGATGTAATTATTCGGATGTGAGTTGATGGTCTTGATCAATACCTCGATATTCTTGATGGAATGGGTTTTCATTGCTTGTTCTCTATTTTCGTCGATCGGCGGCGCACTCGATCATATGTTTTGCGGACTTCCTTCGCAGCAGCGTCCGGAGTATGCTCGTCCTCACTCATGGCAAAAGTCGTGGTCTGAGAGGACATTACTACGGTTTCGAGCTTTGACGTCGATTGTCTCTTTACCCGAGCACTCGCGTGGTTTCCCGTCGCTGCTGAACTCCGAGCAACTTCTGCCACGACCTCGCGATTTAAATCTGCACCTTTTATTGTAGCCTGCCCCCCCGTCGCGTCAGCGGCCTGAGCGTAGACTGAAAGTGGCTTTTGGAAATATGCGTCGGCGTCAAACGGGTTTGGACCCGTAAATGCCGCTGTGAACTTTTCAACCTGATACGCATCAGTGATAATCGTCAAAAAATCATCAGGATCCGGAATCTGATCAATCAGTACATCAATGCCGTTTGCGATGACTACATCAGCCGCCGCAAATAGCTTTGCAATAACATTTGCGAGTGTGGTCGGCGTTGGTGATAGGTGATAGTTCTTTGCGATACCCAAGACCCCGAGTGTGGAATCGAATGCGCAATGCGCAAACTCACTTGTCTCGGCTTTCTGTTCGATGAAATCTCCTGAAGTTTCGTCGAACAACGTTAGTTCGCCATCCTTCGTTTTTCCCACACGAAAATAGCCCAACGAATCCTCGAACCATGAAACATTTCCGATGTGCCATCGGCTGCCTCTTCTGGCATCGCCAGAAAGTTTTGCGTTGACGCAGGCTTTAAATATTTCTTGAGGCGACTGCGTATCCCCAGTGAGCAACATCTGCCGTGGTCGAACAAATTTCACACGGTACAATGTGTATTCCACGTTGGCCATTCGTAAGTCTTTCCCAATCGCACGGTCGAGTCGCCTCTGTTATAGAAGGCAGATAACTTGCACCTTACGTGATCACAGCGGATTAAGAAACAAATTTTGAGGTGAGCAACATCGTTCTATTGAACGCTGATCGCGCAGATTGGTCGCTTTATTTTCCTTCGCGGTCCGCATGCCAGCCGTTCCACGTAGGCTCGCGGTGTGTAGTGGGCTCCCAGCTTGTGCCGTTCAACTGGATCCGGGTCGCGTTCCAGTAACGTGCCAAAGATCGCTGGTTCCACTTCCGCCCAATTGGCTTTGGCCGCTTCGATCAGCAGTTCCAACTGATCACGATTCAGGGGCAGCGCTGAGCAATCGGCAAATGGTGTGTCTCTCAGGCTTTCCAGCAATTCGGCGAACGATCCTTTCGGAATCAGTTCCACGTCTTCGGCGAACATCGTGAACAGGCAACGCATCAGGAATTGGGCGACACGGTGGACTCGTTCGTCTTTGGTTTCCGTGGATGCCGTTTCCAGACTCTTGGCGAGTTTCGCGAGTCGGTCGGCAAGTTCCCGTGTGACCTTGGCGGATTTCTTCGACGGGTCGAGTGAATGCGGATCTTGCCAGATGGCTTTGAGGAATGCCTGGGTTTCCGGCTTCGTCAGATTGAGCAGTGGAATGCGGGATGTCTGCGGGTCGGGGAATGGCGAGCAGTTCTTGCCTGAACCGCTGAAATCGGCGTACACGTCGAAGCAATATCCAACGTCGCAGACGACAAGGAACGGCGGCCATTCGGGAAGGGCTTCGGAGTAGCGCTTGGCCTGCTGAAACGCTGAACGCATCGCCTGAGCCCATTGTGCGGTTCCTCGCTGTGCTGTTCCTTTACGATGTTTCTGTTGCTTCGTGACGGTGGCAAGGGATTCTGCCAGTTCGTTGGCGCGCCGTTCGGCTCCCTGTTTGGATTCCGGGACAAACGCCTTTTGCCGGTACAATATCGACTCGCCCCGCGCTGAACGTGCCGTCGCCATTGTTGAAGTTCAGGGCTTTTTCAAAGACGTAGTTGTTCTGCGATTC
>Ga0138256_10005973_pt1 | contig 12897 bp, 9 predicted proteins | sample KNB2016incub_MG_FD_105486 | JGI IMG/M metagenome (GOLD analysis project Ga0138256, IMG submission 105486) | Active sludge microbial communities from wastewater in Klosterneuburg, Austria - KNB2014incub_MG | ecosystem: Engineered > WWTP > Activated sludge > Unclassified | place: Austria... | reverse complement strand
CGCAACCAGCGCCTCGCCCAGAACGACGCCATCGCCCAGCTCGAACTCGAGCGCACCAAATCGGCTTACGAGGCCGCCGTTGCTAATGTCGGCGCCATCCAGGCCCGCCTGCGCGATCGGGTGCTAACAGCGCCCTTCTCCGGCGTCCTCGGCTTCCGCCAGGTTTCGACCGGCGCCTACGTCTCCCCCGGCCAGCCTGTCGCCAATCTCATCGACGACAGCCAGATGCGCCTCGAATTCGGGGTTCCCTCGATCTACGTTTCCGACCTTAAGGCTGGCCTCGGGATCAGCGCCACGACCAAGGACATCATCGGACGTACGTTCACCGGCACGCTGACGTCCGTCGATAACGCCATCGACCCAACCACGCTCGCCGTGAAGGTCCGCGCCACTCTGCCGAACCAGGACGGCGCCCTGCGCGCCGGCACGTCGATGACGGTCACGCTGAGTTCCGCGCCGCGCACCGCGCTCTCAGTCCCGGAAATCGCCATCATCGCGGAAGGCTCCAAGACCTTCGTCTATGTCGTGGACCGCACGCGCCAGCCGAATGTTGTCGCCAAGACGGAAGTCGTGCTCGGCACGCGCGAGCGTGGCACGGTCGAGGTTGTCAGCGGCATCAAGTCCGGCGACATGATCGTGACGGACGGCGTTCTGAAACTTCGTCCGGGCGGGGCTGTGCGCATCATGGGCGCGACGCCGGCCGGCGAAGGCGGCGTTGCAAAGATCGCGTCTGGCGACACGCCCTCGGATACCACCGGCCTCAGACAATAACACAGGAGCGACAGCACAGTGCTTCTGTCAGATACCTCAATCAAACGGCCGGTATTCGCAACTGTTATCGGCCTGTTGCTGATCGCGATCGGCGCCGTGTCGTTTACACGCCTTGCGCTGCGCGAATATCCCGACATCGACCCGCCAATCGTTTCGGTGCGGACGACCTATCAGGGCGCTTCGGCCAACGTCGTCGAAAGCCGCATCACGGAGGTGATTGAAGACCGCATCGCCGGGGTCGAAGGCATCAACTTCATCAGCTCGATCAGCCAGGACGGGCAGTCCATCATCGTCATCGAGTTCGACATCTCCCGCAACATCGACAGCGCCGCCAACGACGTGCGCGACCGCGTGGGCGGCGTTCTTCGCATGTTGCCGGAAGAAGCCGAGCCGCCAGATGTTCAGAAGGCCGACGCTTCCGAAGAGATCGTTCTCTGGCTGCAGCTGCAGAGCGACACGCGCACGTCGATGGAGCTGACTGACTATGCCGACCGGTATCTCACTGACCGGTTCTCATCGATCGACGGCGTGGCCCGGGTCCAGCTGGGCGGCCAGCGCACGCCAGCGATGCGCGTGTGGCTCGACCGGCGCGCAATCGCCAGCCGCGGCCTCACTGTCACCGATATCGAACGCGCCGTGCGCACCGAAAACGTCGAGACGCCCGCCGGCAGCCTGACGTCGCAGGACCTGATCTTCACGGCCCGCATCGACCGCGCCTTCCGTACGCCTGAGGAGTTCGGCCAGCTTGTGGTCGCCAAGGGCGAGGATGGCGTCGTCGTCCGCCTGAGCGATGTAGCCCGTGTTGAAGTCGGCGCCGAGGAAGACCGCTCTATCTTCCGCGGCAATGGCCGCGACACGGTCGGCATCGGCATTCTCAAACAGTCGACGGCCAACGTGGTCGAAGTTGCGAAAACGGCGCGGGAGCGCGCGGCTGAGGTCGCTGCGACCCTGCCCTCAGACATGACGCTGCGGGTCAATTTTGACGGCTCAGTGTTCGTGAACGCCGCGATCAACGAGGTCTTCATTACGCTTGGCATCGCCATTGCGCTCGTCGTGTTTGTTATTTTCATCTTCCTCGGTTCGATCAGCGCTACACTGATCCCAGCCGTTACAGTGCCGATCTCGCTGATCGCCTCTTTCACAGTCCTCATGGCGCTTGGCCTGTCGATCAATATGCTGACGTTGCTGGCGCTCGTCATGGCTATCGGCCTTGTCGTCGATGACGCCATCGTTGTGCTCGAGAACATCCATCGGCGGATCGAAGAGGAAGGCGAGACGCCGCTCGTCGCCGCTTATCGCGGCACGCGTCAGGTCGGATTCGCGGTCGTCGCCACCACAATCGTGCTTATTTCCGTGTTCGTGCCCATCACCTTCATGCAGGGCCAGATGGGCCGCTTGTTCTCGGAGTTCGCTATCGCAATCGCGGCCGCGATCGCTTTTTCGATGCTCGTCGCGCTGACGATCTCCCCGATGATGGCGTCGAAGATGCTGAAACCGCACGCCAAGGACGGGAAGACCCGCGGGTTTGCCGGATTCGTTGATCGCAGCTTCGCCGGCATGCGCAAAGCCTACAGCGCGACATATGACGCCACGGTCCGTCGTCCGATCGCGATCGTCGTCGCCTTCTTCGCGATCCTCGCCGGCAGCTTCTGGCTGTTCACCGTCATCCCCGGCGAATACACGCCGCAGGAAGACCGCGGATCCTTCCAGATTATGATCACCGGCCCGGAAGGCGCATCCTTCGAATACATGCAGCCCTTCATCGAGCAGATCGAAGGCCGGCTTCTGCCCATGATCGAAGCAGGTGAGATCGAGCGTATTTCTGTCCGCGCACCCGGCGGCTTCGGCCCCACCGGCGGCGGCTTCAACTCCGGGTCGATCCAGGTTGTTCTCCCCGAATGGGGCCATCGCCGCAACGGCTTCGAGATCATTAAGGACATCAACCGACTGCTGGCCGACATTCCCGGCGTTCGCGCCTTCGCCAACATGTCGTCGGCCTTCGGCCGCGGCGGCGGCAAGCCGATCATGTTCGTCCTGCGGGGACCGTCCTATGAAACGCTGGTCGGCTGGCGCAATACCTTCGTCGATGCGCTGAACAAGGATAATCCGGGCATCAGCCAGATCGACTGGGACTACAAGGAGACTCAACAGCAGGTCCGCGTGAACGTCGACTACGCTCGCGCATCCGACCTCGGCGTGACGGTCCAGGAGATCGGCTCGACCCTGCAGACAATGCTCGGATCCAAGCGCGTCGGCACGTTTATTCAGGAAGGCGAAGAGCGCTATGTGATCTTCGAGGGCGAACGCGCCGAACAGGCGACACCGTCCGACATGGAAAACATCTATGTCCGTTCGAGCCGCACGCGCGAACTGATCCCGCTGTCCAACCTTGTCTCGATCGAGCGAGCGGCCGATAGCCGCCGCCTCAACCGCTACAAGCGCCTCCGCGCCATCACGATCGATGCGACCTTGAACCCGGGCGTCTCGCTCGGTGTCGCGCTCGACAAGATGGAAGCGATCGCCCGCAAGGTACTGCCGCAGGAAGTCTCGATCGACTACAAGGGCCAGTCGCTTGACTACAAGCGGGCCGGCTCGTCGATCCTGTTCGTCTTCGCCTTCGGCATCCTGGTCGTGTTCCTGGTGCTCGCGGCGCAGTTCGAAAGCTGGGTCCACCCGTTCGTCATCATGCTATGCGTGCCCGCCACCGTCGGCGGCGGCTTGCTAGGCATCTGGCTCACCGGCAACACGCTCAACATCTACACGCAGATCGGCCTGATAATGCTGGTGGGTCTGGCGGCCAAGAACGGCATTCTCATCGTCGAGTTCGCGAACCAGCTTCGCGACGGCGGCAAGGAATTCCACGCCGCCATTAAGGAAGCCGCCGTCACACGCTTCCGTCCGATCGTGATGACGTCGCTCACCGCCATCGCCGGCGCCATCCCGCTGATCTTCAGCCACGGCGCGGGTTCGGAGACGCGCTCGGCCATCGGCGTCGTGATCCTGTTCGGCGTCGCCACCGCGATGGTGGTGACGCTCGTCCTGGTTCCGGCCGCCTATTCGCTGCTGGCGCGCCGCACGGGCTCGCCACGCGATGTGGAGCGCAAACTCGCCAAGGAAGAGCGCGATCAGCCCGTCCACGGCATAGCTCCGGCGGAATAGCGCCTAGCTGCGCATTTCGCTGGGGCTCTTGCCCGTCCAGCGCTTGAACGCCCGCGAGAAAGCCGCCGGGTCGGAGAAGCCGACGAGATAAGCCGTCTCGTTCACCGACGCCTTGCGCCCGCTGAGATAGTTCAGCGCCAGCCGGCGGCGCAGATCGTCCAGCACTTTCTCGTACGTAACGTCCTCGGCCCTGAGCCGCCTGAACAGCGTCTGCCGACTCACCCCCATCTTGGCCGCGATCGCATCCATGCCGACGTCGCCCGTGTGCAGCATCGGCATCAGTAGGATCTCCACCCGCCCGCGCGCGCTCTTCGACTTCTCCAGCTGCCTGACCAGCGCTTCGGCCTTCTCACTCAGCACGCCGAACACGTAATGCGGCTGCAGCGCCACCTTGTGAGATTGCAGCGTCGCATCGGTCCGCATCGCATTCCAGCGGCTCTCGAACACCACCGGACACGCGAACACGCGGCTGTACTCTGCCGCGTAGGCCGGCGCCGGATGAGTCACGTGCACTTCCAGCGCGAACGGGCGCGGCAAGAAACGCCGCAGCCCGCAGATCTGCCGCGCGAACGTCACCTCCGTCAGTTCATGGAAAGCATTTGGATTGGCCCGCGTATCCACCAGCCACAGCTCGCCATTCTCAAGCACATGCTTGAACCGGCTCTCGCCAGCCTCGGTCTCCACTTCCACCGCCAACCGCCCGAACCGGTTCATCTGCACGAACGCCTCGCGCATGTCCGCCGACGCATTCATGATCAACCCCGCGATCGATACCTCCGAGAGATCGACCTCCTCCCCATAGTGCAGCGCAATCGCGGCATCGCCTGATAGCTCCTTCGCCGCCCGCATGAGCGCGACGTAGCTCGAAATCGGCACGCGATGGTCCTGATCCTCCACATCCGCAGACGCGATCGCCGAACGGGCCGACAATGCCGCCGGATCCGCTCCCCTGGCGATCGCGAACTTCATCAGCCCGCGCGCAAGACCCGCCCCAACGGTCAGCTCAGCCATGTCCCAACCCGCAAAAACAAGGTCTGCAACCAGCGATCATGAAAATGGTCCGAGCGATCACGCCCAGCGATCCCCAAACCAGCAATCGTTCATTTCGCATTCAAGCCGCAACGCCGATGAATGCAGCATAACAAGAACAGGGGACAATCATGACCCGCCTCCTCCTCGCCTCCGCCTGCGCCGCCCTCCTGGCGCCTCTCGTCTCCGCTCAGACCCCAGCCTCCCCACCACCGTCGGCAGTTTACACGCCTACCTCGCTGCAGGCCGAACCCGGCCTTCCCCGCACGCCCGACGGGCGCCCGGACTTCCAGTCCGCAGTTTGGGCCACCAATTTCTTCCCCGTCTTCGAAGCCAGCCCCTTGGCTGCAACGCTTGTTGTCTCCGAGACGGAATCAAAGGCCTTCGTCGACACCATGGTCAAAGGCATCATGTCCCACCCGGAGTTCAACATAGATCCCGAAGGCCACGTCATCATCGGCGGCACCGATGGCCTGCCGATCGTCCGCGGCGAACGCCGCTCGCGCCTCATAGTCCTGCCCGCCGACGGCAAAGTCCCCCTCACGCCCGAAGCGAAGAAAATCGCCTCCGTCTCATCTGACGAAAAGGACGATTACGAACAACGCCCCAGCGGCGAACGCTGCCTCGTGCTCAGCGGCGCGCCGCCGGCCTTCGTCACCATCTCCTACAATCGCCTGCAATTCATCCAGACGCGCGACCATGTCGTCATCCATGGCGAAAATGGCGACGAGGCGCGCATCATTCCCTTCGCCGCAGACCATAGCCCTGCCGGACCTGCCACCTGGTACGGCGCCTCCATCGCGCGCTGGGACGGCGACACGCTGATCATCGAGACCATCCGCCAACCTCAGGGCGAAGCCATCCGCGGTCTGTTCTCGAAATTCCTCGTCAATGCCGACGCGAAGGTGATCGAGCGTTTCACCCGCCTGTCACAAGCCGAGCTGCTCTACCAGTTCACGGTCGAAGACCCGAAGGTCTACACCGCCCCCTGGCTCGCCGAATATTCCTTCCACGCCTCCGACACGGGGATGTTTCCCTCCCCCTGCCACGAGCACAACTACTCTTTGCCCAACATCTTGCTGGGCCAGCGCATGGCGGACCTGAAGGCTGCAAAGAAGCATTGAGATGTAGCCGAACCGGTTTTCGATACCGGAGATTGAGCGGTCACGACTTACAACAACACCGAACTGTTCGACGACAGCTCCACGCTCTCGCGTCTCATCGGCCGCCCGACAACGTCCCTGCGTGACAGCCTTGCCGCAGCCCTGAGAACGCCCTCCAGCCCGCCTGAGCCCGGACAGCAAGCGGGCGACCCGTTGCAGGGCCGCCCGCGGGATGTTTTGGGCTACAATGTCGGCAGATCATTTCTTGCCGCGCTGCGGCGCCAGATTCGAGCGACGGGTTAACCTTTTCCCGCCCGTTTACTCCCGTCAGTCGCTTGATTCTAGTCAATCTGCGACACCTAGCCCATGGTACACGAAGGGTGAGCGGGTTACGCTGGAATTGGGTGGAGCTATCATATGCGCTGGCAGCGCGGGCAGGCGAAAACGTCGGTCGCGCCAACAGAGCCCAAGGGGAAGAAACATGATCCGCTTGTCCGCAGCGCTGGCGCTGGCGCTGGCCATCGCCGCCTGCTCTCCGAATACCGAAGCCGTCTCGACCGCTCCGGCGGGCTCGACGCCTGGCGAAGGCATGGGCGGGGCGACGCTGGCCGACTTCAAGACCGACACCGTCATGAAGGACTTGATGGCGCATGTCGTCGACTTCAACGCCTTCGCCGTCTGGCACAATCAGGGCTGGGTGATCGATGAGACCGGCGTCCACGAATTGTTCCCGATCGACGAAGCCGGCTGGGTCGCTGCTGAAAGCGCCGCCTTCACGCTCGCTGAAGTCTCCAACACCCTGCTGCTCCCGAACCGTCCGCCAGATGACGACCGTCGCTGGGTCGATTGGGCTAACCAGCTCTACACCGCGGCCAAGAAAGCTCAGGCAACCGCGCTCGCCAAGGACAAGCAGGCCTTCTTCGATGCCGGCGGCGAAATCTATGACGCCTGCGTCGCCTGCCATAACCACTACGTACAAGGCGACGATCCGGGCAAGCCCGCGAAACTCCCTCCGCTTCCGAACCGCACGCCGCCGCCACAAAACCAATAAGACGGGGCCCGGCCTATCCAGCATCAGCAAACGTAAACTTGGGCGACCCGTAAAACGGGCGCAGCAACGGGGAGAGACAAGACTTGCTCCATGATTTCGTAAACTGGATCCGCGAGGATCTAGGGCGGTTCGGCGAGGACGGTCAGTCCTGGTCGCACCAACTCCATGAGTCGCTTTTCATGTGGAACATCATCGAGGGCACGCACGTGCTTACGATCATGTTCTTCGCCGGCACGATCTGGATGATCGACCTGCGCATGATGGGCATCGCCTTCAAGAACATGCCGCTGTCAAAGCTCTCCGACCGCGTGCTGCCAATCACGATCATCTCGCTGCTCGCGATGGTCATCACGGGTGCGATCGCCTTCATCGGTCGCGATCCGCTGATGTACTATCACAACATCTGGTTCCGCCTGAAAATGGTGTTCCTGGTTGCGGCGATGATCAACATCCTCTGGTTCCACTATCGCGTTCAAAAGAGCGATGTGGCGTGGGATGTGATCCCGCCAATGTCCGACCCGCTCCCGGTCAAGCGAACCTTATGGCTCGCCGCCTTGATCGCCCTGTCATTCGTGCTGCTGGTCAGCTTCGTAATCTCCGGCGTCGATGTCTGGGTGATGGCCGCCGCCCGCATCGTGCTGTTCATCGGCGCCGTGGTTGCCCTGTTCATGTTGATCCACAAGCGCCTGCCTGGACTGCCGCTGGTCGTGAAACTGTCAGGCGCTCTGTCGATGCTGGCCTGGTTCCTGGTCATCATCTTCGGCCGCTTCATCGCCTATGACTGGTTCTACTGCGAGAAGGAAACCACCACGCCTGGCTCGCTGATGTACGTGCTGCAGGAGTGCGACAGCGCTCTTGCCTTCCGCGGGGGCGAGGAAGAGGCGCCCGCCGAGGATGTCGCTCCCGAGGGCGAAGCGCCTGCGGAGGAGGCTCCTTCCGAGGACGCCCCCGCCGAAGACGCCGCGCCCGCTCAACCCACGCCTGGTCAGGGGAACTGATCCATGACCTTCGAAGAAATTTTCAAAGTTATCCCGGGCTCCGCCGACTTCGTCGCCAACATGCCGAAGATCTGGCCGATCTCCCTGCTGCAGGACATCTACGCCCCGTTCGGCGCGCTCCACCTTGTCGGCCTCGCGCTGATGGGCGGCGCGGTCATTCTGCTCAACCTCCGCCTCATGGGCGCAGGTCTGAAGGAAGAACCCCTGCCGATCATGGAAAAGACGTTGCGGCCCTGGTTCATCGCCGGGCTCTTCATCGTCCTCTTCACCGGCATCATCATCGGCATGCTGAACTCGGAGAAGCTTTACAACTCCGTTCCGTTCTTCGTGAAGATGACGTCGCTTCTCGCCGCCTGCATCTTCTCCTTCGGCGTCACCAACGTCGTGGCGAAGGCCGATGGCAAGGTGTCGACGCCGGTCATCATCGCCGGTGGCATCGCCTTCGTGTTCTGGCTCATCTCGCTCGGCGTTCTCGGCAATGACGGGATATCCGCGCCAGGCCTCTTCCATCCGCTCTCGGCAGGCTACGCCATGCTCGTTATCTACGGCACGCGCACGCGCTGGTTCACGGCGGGAACCTTCCTTCTGCTCTTTGGCGGCATGTTCCTCATGTACTGGATCGTCGGCTTCAACACCTACGAGCCGATCTATGACGAGATCTCCCGCTGGATCACAGTCCTCGGCGGACTGGCCTTCATCGGCCTGTTCTCCTGGGAGGTCTATCAGGGCCGCGCCGAGGCCTCCTCGCCGACCGCGAAGCTCCTCGCCCTGCTCTCGGTCCTCACTTGGGTCACCGTCGCCGCTGGCGGCCGCTGGATCGGGTTCGCTTCATAAGCCAGACCGACACAGATGAAATTGCAACACCCCGGAGAGCAATCTCCGGGGTTTTGTTTTGTGCGAAACCAATTCGTCGCCGACGCCGTCGCTCGCAGATCACGACCCGACGCCTACAACCCATCAGTTAGTCAAATAGCTAACAGTCGTTGACACTGATGATCCGCCATAATAGTAAGCCATATGGATAACCATGAGCTGACGATCGATCGTGTGTTTCATGCGCTGTCGGATCCAACTCGCCGCGCGATCGTGATGCGCCTGAGCGCGAAGCCCTCCGCGGTGGGCGATCTGTTTGCGCCGATGCCGATGGCTTTGCCGACCTTGCTCAAGCACATCCGCGTGCTTGAGGAGTGTGGGCTGGTGGCCACGAAAAAGGTCGGGCGCGAACGGATCTGCGAAATGCAGCCAGAAGCATTGCACACAACGGATGCCTGGCTCGCGCAGCAGCGATCCGTTCTGGAAGCAAGGCTCGATCGAATGGAAGCCTATGTGCTCGATCTGCAGAAAACGGAGAACAAGAATGGCAGACGCAAGAAACGAAAGTAGTCCGGCCCTCGAAACATGGGCGCTTGATCGGGAAATCGTGCTTTCACGCGTTGTCGCAGCGCCGCGCGAGCTGGTGTTCAAGGCATGGACCGATCCGCAACACCTTCCGCTCTGGTTCGGCCCCGCAGGCTTCAAGGTCGAAACGCAGGAAATCGATATTCGCGTCGGCGGCCGATGGCGCTTTGTCTTCACCGGTCCGGACGGCACGCGCTGGGACAATCGCATGGTGTTTCTGAAGATCGAGCCTCCGCGCTTGCTCGAAATCGATCATGGCTCTGATCGAGACGACGACCCCAACCGGTTCAGGACCATTGTCACGTTCGACAAACAGACGAACGGCAAGACCGTTGTCACCCTGCGCCAGTTGCATCCGACCAAGGCGCAGCGCGACGGCGGAATCGCGTTCGGAGCCGTCGAGTACGGCTACCAGACCCTCGAAAAACTCGCCCTGCATGTCGAAGTCAAAGAAGGGGGCTGACGAATGCTGGCGTGCGGCGGGCCGCGCCACGCCCCGCGGTCAGACCCGCATGAGCGTGTTGTGGGAATAGATTTGGAATGTGACGCCATCTTCCGCAATCTCGAACGTGTCCGCCGAGGTCAACGTGTAACTTTCACGCGCCTCCATGCTGGCGGGGATGTTCTCGAAGGCCTCTGATGCAAACACCACCCTGTCGCCGGTGAAATCTGGCGTGGTCGCTGCAGGCTGGTTGACGAAGCCTTCGGTGCGGACTGCCGCAGCACGAACAGTTTGCGGGCGTTATCGAAGCTCAAATAGCAAACATCATCATGAACCTCGCCCTTGAGATTGGCGGCTTGCGGCGCATAGGTAGACGTGTTGCGAACGTCGATGAAGCGGCCTGACAGCACCGACATATGTCTGCGTTCCGCGATTGAATTGCCTGGTTCGCCTTTGCCCGTGCCGCACCACCTGCCCACGAAGCGCGACAGAGAGTGAAGCCGCTGGTTAAGCGCCGGGGGGCGCGATCTGCGTGCGTTGCGAGGTCGATGTGCATACGGCGGAGACGCTCGCCAACGCCATAACGGCGCCACGCCCCGACAGGTTTGTCAAAAACCCCTCACTTCGACGGGGGCGCAGGCAGCCCCGATGATACGACGCGGTCCGCACGCTCACACTGACACTGGCGCAACGGATCGTTCAACTCCGAGCGCGCCCCTCAATCCGGGATGATGGCGGTCGAATAACGCCAATCGTTCGGGCAGCGCTCACTGGGCCAAACGATTGGATGAAATAGCGAAAACGTGGGACGGAGCCCTTCCCAATTCGGAGGACGGCTGGAGATCTTTGCGCGTGATCTCAATCCACTGGCGCGACGATGTGTAGGAAACCGTTCTCTAGAATCTACCGCCCCCTGGGCGCGGGTATGATAGCGCCCATGACGCTGGTAAGAATACGCGCAAATGAGGTCGGCTCCCCAGCGCTCCGCCAGCCCTGGCTGGCCGTGTTGCTGCGCGCGTTTGTCGAGCTGGTGCGAAACGTCGTTGCAACTCTCTGATCACCCCCCCTTGCGCCGTGACTGGCACACGGAAACGGCGGATAGGTCTTAGTCCTTGGAGAAGACCGACCCAATCCAGGAAGCCATCGCTGTCGCGCACGAGAGCCCGACAGCCCTCATGTTGAGGAGCCTAGCGAAGGTGCGCCTCCCGAAGCACGAGCGCGCGCTCACCATGTTGAGCCACGCATCGTCCCACCCTTGCTTGCTCCGCAAGCGATCCACCTCCCCTGCTCCGCATGGGGGACAAGCGGATCGCCGCGACGAAGGGGAATTGCGTCCACCAGTTTGTAAAACTGTCGGGGTGAGGAGGGGCCGCGATGCGGACGAGTTGGTCGGTGGACCAATTCGAGCGACGAACGCCCCGAACGTTACGACGGGCCGGATCGCGCGCCGTTTCGCGCAAGTCGGACGGGGCATGCCGCCAGTATTCCGCGCTCAACTAAGCGCGCACAACCCCACCCAACTCGCCACCAGCGAGAACGAAGCCTATGCTCCGGCGCCCGAAGCTGGCGAATCGCCTTCGGCCAGTTCGAGCCGCGCTAATGCACCTGCCTCGCAGCATCACGCGCGACGATCGAAGAAGCATCCGTGCTCAGCACCAAAAGAGAAGCCCGCTGTCCGTATCCGGACAGCGGGCCCTCAATCAGATCAGCGAAGCTGAACGCTTAGGCCGGGGCCGCCGCGTTGCAGGCATTGGCCGAGGCGGATTTATCTTCCGTCGCGTCCGAACCATCCTTCGGAGCGCCCGTGCCCGACGAACCGACGAACAGTTTGCAACCGTTCGGGAAGGTCACGTCACGGCCGTTGGCCTTGCAGGTTTTCTTCTTCGTTTTCGGGTGAACGTCGCACAGGGCGTCTTTCGACTGGTAGCCGCGAACCACGACTTCCGTGCCCATTTTCAGCGAGTCTTTTTTGATACCGGTGCGGAGCAGCGTGTTCGGCGTGCCGCCTTCGATCGCCCAGTTCATCATGGTGCCCTTCTTGGGCTTACCTTTACCGTCCGTATCCGGAACGTTGATGTGGATCCAGGTGTGGGGGTTAACCCACTCGACCGTCACGACCTTGCCTTTCAGGAGCACGGGCGCGTCAGCGTCGAATTCCGCCGCGAAGGCGTGGTGGGCGTAGGCAGCGGTGCCGGCGCCAATGGTAGTCAGGGCGGCGAGCGCGAGGCCGGCAACCACAAGACGGGTCTTCTTCATCTTTTCTTCCTCCAGCTCCTGCGGTGGGCGCCGCTAGGGGTTTTGTTTTTCAGGACGTGGGCGACCAGAATTGTCGTTGTCCGCCCGGGCCCTCTGAAACTACAACCCTTTTACTCCGGGGTTTCCCCGTCCTCAAGGGCTCTACTGTCACACATCCGGCCGTTGGTTTTGTGAGTTTCCTCGCGAAGGTCGGCCAAAAAGTCCAGATTCATCCCGTTTTTTAACCAGCGCGGGCTTTCGCTCTCGAGTGATCATTTACTGCTCACGCTTTGTTCAACGTCAGCAGCAGCCGGCAACTGCCGGCCGGGACCGGGGATGAACCCCGGTTCCGACCGGCGGACCGAATTTATTCGCCTCTGGCGCGCTCTTCGGCTTCGCGCTTAGCGCGATCGGCGGCAGGACCCGGGAGCGGGTTTTTGCGCAGGTGGCCGTACATCATTTCTTCGACGAACTCGACGCACTTAAACTGCTGCAGCTGGGCATCTTCGCCAACCTTCTTGTAGAGGTTGAAGGCGATCTTCCATGGCTTGGTGTAGACTTCCTCGTCCGTGATCTCGGCTTCGTAGCGGATCGTGTAGTCCGAGGTCGGCGTCCAGCGCTCAACGACCTTGGTCGTCGAACCATGGATGTTGCCCGAACGGTCGAGCCAGGTGTCCGGCAGCAGGCCGGTCACTTCGATCACGAATGTGT
>Ga0138256_10005971_pt1 | contig 12899 bp, 10 predicted proteins | sample KNB2016incub_MG_FD_105486 | JGI IMG/M metagenome (GOLD analysis project Ga0138256, IMG submission 105486) | Active sludge microbial communities from wastewater in Klosterneuburg, Austria - KNB2014incub_MG | ecosystem: Engineered > WWTP > Activated sludge > Unclassified | place: Austria... | reverse complement strand
TATAATCTTTTGAGCGGAGAGCATACGCGGGAGTAATCGGTGAATAAGGCAGGCCGATATGCAAAGCAGCTAAGGCCAGTAAGGCATGTTCTAAACTGTTTTCGCTCAGTATGGCTATAGGCTGTTGGTGTGATATTTTTTGAGCTAATAACCAGGACGCTATCCGGCACACTTTGTCATACGTGTCGGCATATGTCAATTTTATCCAATCCCCACTTTGACTTTTTTGTGCAATAAAAATATGTTCTGGCCTTTCGAAAGTCCAATGGATTAATTTTTCCGTCATCCGGTGCGGATGGACTTCAATCTCATGAGCGGAGTGGAGCAGGATAGACCCATCAGCGCGTTGTTCGGATTTAATATCAACAACAATTGTTTCGGCAGGTACATAGTCCGAAACTATAGATTCATGCATTGACATTATACATTTAATTTAGGAGCATTGCCTTTTAAAAACTGCTGAAGTCGATCTTTGGCTTCCGGAGCTTCCTGGGCAATAGCTGCCATCAGGCTTTCCATTAACAAAGCCTGGTCATGCGGCAATTCCGCGATACGCGGCAGCACCTGAGTTAAAGCAAAATTGGTCATACTGGTATTGGAAGCAATTTTACGGGCAAGTTCAATTCCCTTTCCCAGTCCTTCGCCTTCGCCAGTGAGGTACTGTGACATTCCAATCTGCAGACCTTCAACAGCCGTTATGACACGGCCAGTGATCATCATATCCGTCATGCGTGATACCCCGATTAATTTGGGCAATCTTAAAGAAGCACCACCACCTACATAAATCCCCCGTTGTCCTTCCGGTAATGCATAAAAGGCGGAAGCCTCTGCAACTCTGATGTGACAGGCACTGGCAAGCTCCAAACCCCCTCCTATACACCCCCCTCTGATCACGGCGATCACTGGTGCCCTGCCAAACTGTATCTGATCCATCACCCGATGCCACATCCTGGAGTGGCTTATCCCCCCGGTAAGATCACGTTCTGTGAGCTCCGACAGATCGAGGCCGGCACTGAAATGATTGCCCTCCGCGTGCACTAGGATACATTTTATATTGGGAGGAACAGCAGTGAAGGCCTGTTCAATTTCCAACAACATTTCATCGCTGATTGCATTTCGTTTCTCAGGTCGATTGAGTTTAATATACAACAGCTCATGTTCTGAAGAAACTTCTAAATACTTATATGGGGTGACAGGTTCCATGTTTCTGAGTTAAATTAAATGACTTTATAAAAATCAATTCGGACCTGATCTTTTTTTCGTTCAGCAGCAGCTATTACAATAGTCCGCGTCAGCCATTGATACTTTTCTGCAGAAGTTTCAAAGGTGGCAGCCGTCTTAAAATAATATTGAGTCGGATCTACTTCTTCGCCTCTTGAAATTTTGGCGAGGACTTCAACAGGTCCATGCCGGTAGCCTTTATTGGAAATATAGATCAGAGCCCCATCATCTGCCTTTAGGGTATACCTGGCGTCCAATTCTGCTACTTTATCCTGGCGTACGATTTGCCAATCGCCCCCTCCCGGTAAAACCACTCCATTAAATTCCGGCCCGCTAAACTTTCCCCCGGTGATAGGAATTATCCGCCTTTGACCATGGGCTGTTATTCCTAACTCCTGTGGTGGGCCCAGGGTAACTTCTGCAGAAAAGGCAAATTCTAATTTGATTTCCATTGCTGGAGAATATGGCGTATCAATGAACAAACCGGCGAGTCCCAAACCTGCAAAGGAAATAAAATTTCTCCTTGAAGTGCCCTGGGAGTTTAATGGGTAATTAATCATCAGATCAAAATTTCATTTTCGTTAAAAAGAGTAAGGGTTTCGTTTTCCAGGAAAGTAGTTTTTAATGCAATAGCTTTGGGAAACTCATATTGAAAAAAATATTTCATGGTTTGTAGTTTGGATTGATAGAATAATTTATCCTCATTGGACAGTGTTTGTTCTAATGCTTTACATGCTACCGCTGCCTGTTTTATCCATTGCCAGGCGAGGTTTAGGATGCTGAACCACTCCAGGTAAATAGTGGCATTAACCATTGTTTTTTCGGGTAGTATTGACCGGGTCTTTAAAACGAGGTCATTGGATATCGAAATAAATTCCCGAATAGCTTCCTTGCAGGTGGTTATATAAGGACCAAGCATAATATGGATCATGGCAAAATCAATATCTTTACCTGTCTCTGATTGCCAGATTTCGAGGATCGATCCTTCGGTACTGAGGATTTGACGGCCCAATACTGCCTGAGCCTGCATAGCGGTAGTACCTTCATAAATAGACATGATCCTAACATCCCTGGCTAATTGTTCAAGTATAAAATCCCGGGTGTATCCATAACCACCTAATACCTGCAAGCCGGCTTGCACCGAGGCATGTCCTTCCTCTGAGCCATAGGCCTTGACCACAGGGGTTAACAGTTCGAGCAGTTGATGATAACGGATTTTTTCTTCTGGTGAATCAGTAATAGCCAGGCTATCCTGATACCAATGACATTGTAATATCAATGAAAGACTTCCCTCAATGAATGATTTTTGTTTGAGCAACAATCTTCGGACATCAGGATGTTGAATAATTGGCACAGGATCTGTGTTTGCATTTTTATCATTCAATCGACGACCTTGCACACGTTCTTTTGCGTATTGCAGCGAAGTATAATAAGCCGCAGATGCGATATAGGTCCCCGCTAATCCAACTCCAAGCCGGGAGCTATTCATCATCTGAAACATATATTTCATGCCCTGATTTTCTTCACCAATCAGGTACCCCATGCAGTCATTTTCCGCTCCAAATTCCAGGTGCATGGCCGGAGTGCTTTGTTGACCCATTTTGTGGTAAATCCCAACAGCCCTGACATCGTTGGATATTAAGGTATTGTTTTCATCCTGTCTTTTTTTAGGCACTATAAAAAGAGACAGTCCTTTTATCCCTTTTGGTGCCTGCGTTTTTCTGGCTAAAACCAAATGCACGATATTATCTGTCAGGTCATGATCACCAGCTGAGATAAACATTTTTTGTCCTTTGATAAGATAACTGCCATCGGTTTGTTTAGCAGCGGAAGTTGAAATATCACTCAAAGCGCTACCCGCCTGAGGCTCCGTAAGGCACATGGTGGCCGTCCATTGTCCGTTAATTATTGGTTTCGCATATTGTTCAATCTGTTCTGCTGATCCAAAACTTATCAGTAAACGGGCAGCCGCGATAGACAATCCGGTATACATTTCGAAGCCATTGTGTGCACTACCGATGATGAAGTCAACTGATGCGAAAATGCTCTTAGGCAACTGCAGACCCCCAAAGGAATTTTCAAAGGTTGATGATAAAAGACCTGTTTCAACAAATGTCCTGTAAAATGGATGCGTTGAGGGATGTACGACCACTTGCCCATCTTGTAAAATAGGCGGTTGGCGGTCAGTCTCACTAAGGTAGGGCCTCATCAATTTGTTGGCAATATTTGTTGCACTGTCAAGTATCAACCCAACGGTTTCTTTGTCATGTGCACTAAAATAGGAGTGATTCAGCAGGGATAAAACACCATGTGTTTCAAAAAGCAGGAAGTCGAGATTGCGTCTGGAGAATAGATATTCCGCGTTCATGGTGTACTACCTTAAATTATTGGATTTGGAAACTCCATTTCTGAACGATATTTTTTAATGGCCGCCATGAACCCGGTTATGGAGAATGATCCACCAATAAATAATAGAATAGCCAGAGAATATTTAAGTGCGCCTTCGTCTTTAAAAATAAAATCCGTGCAGCTGGCTACCAGGGTCGGGCCTGCTCCCAGTGCTACCAAATTGAGTACAAATAAAAAAATGGAGGACGCAAATGCCCGAACCTGATTGGGTAATAATTCCTGAATAGCTGCCGCGGAAATACCAATATTGGAGGCAATAAAAAATCCAGGGATGCTAAATGCCAATACGGCGAGGTTTCCATCCGGGATTAAAGGAATCAGAAAAGAAATAAATATCCCGGCAGCAGAAATTATGCCTACCCGGAGTCTTCCGGTTAAATGGTTTTTCTTAATTAATTTATCGGCATACCATCCTCCCCAAAGTACACCTAAAAAAGAAGAAATCACCACTACCGCGCCATAATATAAACCGGACTTAGGGATCGACCATTCAAATGTCCTTTGAAGATAAGTAGGCACCCAGGCGGACAAACCATAACTGCAAAGTGCAGAGAAGGTAGCGCCAAGACAAACACCCCAAAAGGCTGATTTCTTCTTCAGGATTATGGATAAAGCTTCCCGGGTGTTCATTTTTTTGATTTGACCATCCTGGACCATCATGCCTTTGCGTTTCGGTTCTTTGATCAGAAACAATAAAAGGGCGATGATCAATCCGGGGACGGCAATGTATACAAACAATAATTGCCATGGATAGATATTACCGAAAACAGGTACTGCAATCAAACCCTCTGTAGGCAACTGGGCGATGATACCTGCCCCGACCAACATGGCGATACCTGAACCCAGAAAGATTCCTAAAGAATAAATACTGAGTGCGGTGGCTAATTTGTGTTTTGGGAAATAATCGCTGATGATGGAATAAGCAGAAGGAGATAACGTGGCCTCACCAATCCCGACGCCCATTCGCGCCAGGAAAAACTGGCTGTAAGTTTTGACACCTCCGCACAAAGCAGTCATCAGGCTCCAGATCGTGATTCCGGCGATGATAATATTTCTCCTGTTGTATTGATCTGCTAACCTCCCAATCACCATACCAAAAAACGTATAAAACAAGGCAAAGCTCAGCCCCATCAGCAAACTGATTTCAAAATCGGAGAGTTGTAAATCTCTTTTAATTGGCCGAACAAGCAAACTCAGAATTTGCCGGTCAATAAAGGAGGAAACATTGGCCAACATAAGAATGCCTACTACAAACCAGGCATATCGGATTCCGGGTAAGGCAGGTTCATTCATATTACGAGTCAGGCTTATGCAGACGAATATAAGGAAACCTGAATATGGGAGGATGAAAGTTTCGAATCGGGCATGAGGTCAAGGTTAAGTTTGGAGAATAAATTTAAGTGGGCGATACCTGAAATACTCGCACGGAGCCATGGAGCAGCAAGGAGAAAATATTAAGTGGGCGATATTGGAAATACTCGCACGAAACCATGGAGCAGCAAGGAGAAAATATTAAGTGGGCGATATTGGAAATACTCGCGCGGAGCCATGGAGAAGCAAGTAGAAAATATTAAGTGGGCGATATTGGAAATACTCGCACAGAGCCATGGAGCAGCATGGAGAAAATATTAAGTGGGCGATATTGGAAATACTCGCACGGAGACATGGAGTAGCACGGAGAGTAAATTTATGATTGCGATAGGGGACATACAGAGCAAGAGCACAAAAAATACGCAGCGTAATTGTTATACTATTCTGTGGCTTTCTGAGATTCAGTGGCAAAGAGTTTAAATTCCAACGACGTATGAAAATCTTTTGGATCCGCTGAAGGCTTAACCCCTGAAGGTGTTGATAATGCTAGAGTAATCTGCTAAGCTGTGCAGTGAAAGCACAGCAAAATCACAGACAAATTGTTTATTATTTCTGTGTCTTTCTGAGATTCAGTGGCAAAGAGTTTAAATACCAAAATGTAAGAAAATCTTTTGGATCGAATGAAGGCTTAAGCCTGAATGTTGTTTTAATGCCACAGCAAGCAGCGAAGCTGTGCAGCGGAAACACAGAAAAATCACAGAATACTTGATATTCTTTCTATGGCTTTCAGAGATTCAGTGGCAAAGTTATACCGCGAAACTTTCTCCGCACCCACAGGTCCTGGATGCGTTTGGGTTTTCAAAATGAAATCCCTTCCCGGAAAGGCCACCGGAAAATTCCAACGTCGTATCGAATAAATATAAAAAGCTTTTGAGGTCGGTGACCACTTTGACCCCGTTATGGGAAAATACCTGATCATTGCTCCTGCTCTCATTGTCAAAGTCCATTTTATAGGACAATCCGGAGCAGCCTCCACTGGTCACGCTGACCCGGACAAAATAATCTTCACCCAGGTGCTCATTGGTCTTTATTTCCTGGATGCGCTGTTTAGCTGTTTCAGAAACAAAAATCATAGACTGAATAAATTAAGCTTTAGCGATTTCAACAGCTTCCTGGATGACAATTCCGTTTTTGGTTTGATAATCTTTGATTGCTGCCTTGATAGCATCTTCCGCCAGGACAGAACAGTGAATTTTTACCGGAGGCAAGGCCAGTTCTTCCACGATATCCATATTATCAATCTTTAAAGCGTCGTCTATGGATTTACCTTTAAGCCATTCGGTGGCCAGGGAAGAGGAGGCGATAGCGGAGCCACAACCAAAGGTCTTAAATTTGGCATCCTTAATGGTACCGGTTTCTTCATCGACTTCGATTTGAAGCCTCATGACATCGCCGCATTCGGGGGCTCCGACCAGGCCGGTCCCAACATTATTTTTGCTTTTATCCAAAGTCCCTACGTTTCTGGGGTTTTGGAAGTGTTCTAAAACTTTTTCTGAATAGGCCATATGAATTGAAATTTATTTGGTGAGTTATACAAACGATTTTTATAAAATTTAAATTAATGCGGGGACCAACTGACCTGGGTCAGATCGATACCCTCTTTATACATTTCCCAAATCGGGCTCAGGCTGCGCATATGATTGACACCATCCTGAATGGATTGAATTGCAATATCAATATCTTCATCCGTCGTGAACCTGCCCAGGCTAAACCTCAGTGAGGAATGAGCCAGGTCGTCCCCCAATCCTAGTGCCACCAGCACATAAGAGGGTTCGAGGGAAGCAGAGGTACAAGCAGAGCCGGACGATAAGGCCATACGCTGATTAAAAGTCATCATCAATCCTTCTCCTTCCACGTGTTTAAAAGACATATTGGTCACATGAGGCATACGGTGCGCTGGATCCCCATTGATATAAACTTCTTCCATGGCGGATTTTAGCGTCGATTCCAATCTATCCCTTAATTTACTAAGACGAGCCATGTCCTGATCCATTTCTTTACGCGCCAATTCGGCAGCTTTACCAAAACCGACGATGCCCGGTACATTGAGGGTCCCTGATCGCATCCCTCTCTCATGTCCTCCACCATCTAATTGTGCCGTAACTTTTACACGGGGAGATTTTCTACTGACATATAAAGCGCCGACACCTTTGGGACCATACATTTTATGTGCAGTGAAAGCCATGAGATGGATGCCCATTTCCCGGGGATTGACATCGATCTTGCCTACGGCCTGGGTGGCGTCACTCATAAACAATACCCCGTGTTTGGCGCATATTTCTCCGATTTCCTTCATCGGTTGGATCACCCCGGTTTCATTATTAGCCCACATTACCGATACCAGAATTGTCGTTGGTTTGATGGCTGATTCGAGGGCTTCCAGATCGATGAGTCCAATATCGTTTACTTTAAGATAGGTAATCTCAGCGCCTTGTTCAGACAAGTGTTTACAAGTATCCAATACGGCTTTATGTTCCGTGGTTACTGTGATGATATGATTACCTTTTTTCCGGTACATATCAAACACCCCTTTTAATGCCAGGTTATCCGACTCCGTAGCCCCGGAGGTGAAGATAATTTCTTTAGAATCTGCATGAATTAAAGTGGCAATTTGTTCCCGCGCATAATCCACGGCTTCTTCCGCTTCCCAGCCATAAGGATGACTACGGCTGGCTGCATTCCCAAACTTTTCAAAAAAGTAAGGAACCATGGTTTCTACCACCCGGGGATCACAAGGGGTAGTGGCGTTGTTATCGAGATATACTCTTTTCATTAATAATTACTTATAAATATAAAAATCAATCAAACGTTATTTGGACTTTGTCTAATTAAGAACAAAATTACATTCAAAAGGATTAAAAAACAGGGTTTATTTCAAAAAAACTTTGCTAATTTTTTCCTAAACTGATAATAATCAATAAATTACTGGTTTAACCGAAATGAATATGAAAGCCATAATCACGCTGCTTTTCCTCAGTTTTAGCCTGTGGTCATTTGGACAATTGCAGGTCGTCGACCTCCGGGTAGAACAATTAATTAACCCTATTGGATTAGATGTCACTCACCCAAATTTTAGCTGGAAATTGGTGAATTCCCAGAAAAACACCACGCAGACAAGTTATGAGCTAACCGTTGCCTCTGCTCCCGATTTTAATAAAAAAAGCCAGTTGTGGACCACAAAAGTCAATTCCGATTTATCCACCTATGTCACTTACAACGGGCCCGCGCTGGTATCCAATATGAGGTACTTCTGGAAGGTTGTGGTCACCGATAATCATTCCAACACGGCCTCCAGTGTTTTAGGATCTTATTTCCACACAGGATTGTTGAATGCCAGTGAATGGAGAGCTTCATGGATATCCCCTCCGCCAACGGCAGACTCGATTGACCGTCCCAGTCCCGTTTTACGACGGGTTTTCCAACTTAAAAAAGACATCCAGTCAGCCACCTTATTTATATCGGCGAGAGGATTATATGAAGCCATGATCAATGGGCAAAGGGTTGGCCAGGATTACCTCACGCCAGGCTGGACCGCCTATCAATCCCGGATCCAGTATCAGGCTTATGATGTTACCCATCTTTTGGTTAAAGGGGACAATGCAATGGGCGCTTCATTGGGAAATGGCTGGTTTCGCGGGGAAATTGGCTTTGTTCAACGCAATAATTTATATGGCAAAGAACTGGGTCTGATCGCGCAACTGCAGGTCACTTTTAAAGATGGAAGCACCTCTGCCATACTATCGGATAAGGATTGGCAGGGTGCAATTGGTCCAATCGTTTCTTCAGAAATTTATCATGGCGAAATTTATGATGCAAGAAAAGAACTGACGGGTTGGTCCAAGGCAGATTATTCAGCCAGCGGCTGGGCACCGGTCCAGGTAAGGGACATCCCTAAAAACCTCGTAGCAACCTACAATGAACCAGTCAGAAAAAAAGAACGCATTAAACCTGTTAAATTTATAGTTACGCCTAAAGGGGAACATGTAATCGATTTTGGTCAAAATATGGTGGGCTGGGTAGAAGTCAAAGCGCAGGGTCCGGCTGGTACCAGACTGGAAATATTACACGCCGAAGTCCTGGATAAATTTGGTAATTTTTACATAGAAAACCTTAGAGGGGCAAAACAATCCAACCAATACATACTAAAAGGCAACGGCCAGGAAATTTTTGAGCCCCATTTTACTTTCCAGGGTTTTCGGTATATCAGGTTGATCGGCTTCCCTTCAAAAGTCAACCTGGAAGATTTTACAGGTATTGCCTTATATTCTGATATGGAACTTACCGGCAATTTTGAATGCTCCAATCCACTAATCAATCAATTACAACATAATATCCAATGGGGACAACGGGGTAACTTTGTAGATGTCCCGACGGATTGCCCTCAGCGGGATGAAAGACTTGGCTGGACGGGTGATGCCCAGGCTTTTGCCAGAACGGCAGCTTTCAACTTTGGTGTTCAAAACTTTTTTAGTAAATGGCTGCAGGATGTAGCAGCTGACCAACGGCCAAACGGATCGGTTCCATTTGTAGTGCCAAATGTGCTGGGCCCTAATTCCGGAGCATCTGCCGGTTGGGCCGATGCCGCTACCATCATTCCCTGGAATATGTTTTTATTGTACGGTGATACCGCTTTACTCAAACGTCAGTATCCCAGTATGAAAAAATGGGTCAAATACATGACAGATAGCAGCCGCCAACACCTGTGGAATAAAGGTTTTCATTTTGGAGACTGGTTGTTTTACAGCCTGGGTAATGATACCGATGGCCGGTCTGCGGTGACCGATAAATACCTGATTGCCCAGTGTTTTTATGCCTACTCAACACAGTTATTAATCCAAACTGCCGGAGTTTTGGGTTTAAAGTCGGATGAGTTGCAATATCAGCGATTATTGGAAAATATTAAGTCAGCATTTATGAATGAATATGTTTCACGTAATGGCCGGCTTTCTTCCAACACTCAAACCGCTTATGTCCTTGCCCTGGAATTTGATATGCTGCCGGAAGGTATCCGCCAGGGTGCTGCCAAAAGACTGGTGGACAATATTATTGCCTACAATTATCATATCACAACAGGATTTTTGGGCACTCCTTATATCTGTCATGTCTTATCGAGGTTTGGATACACAGACATCGCATATCGTTTATTGCTGCAGGAAACCTACCCGTCCTGGTTGTACCCGGTAAAAATGGGAGCTACCACCATCTGGGAAAGATGGGATGGGATCAAACCCGACAGTACGTTTCAATCCGCCGGTATGAATTCATTTAATCATTATGCTTATGGTGCCATCGGAGATTGGATGTATAGGGTGGTATGTGGCATTGAAACCGAATTGGCAGGGTATAAAAAAAGTGTTATTCAGCCCAGGTTAACCGATTCACTTCAATACGCCAAAGCTTCCACCATCAGTCCTTACGGTAAAATCGCTTCGGGGTGGAAAAAGGAAAATGGATTAACCTGGTATGAAATTGAAATACCGGCTAATACTACTGCAACCGTAATCCTACCCGTCAACGATCCGGGTAAGATTACACTGGATGAATCACCGATATCTTCCCAAAATGGCCTCAAAATGCTGGAATCAGTTTCAGGTACGGTAAGTTTTTCGATTGGTTCGGGGATATATAAGTTTAAAGTAATGGAGGTGAAATAGAAACTAAACCTCAGGCTTCAGCCTTAGGACTTAAAAAAAATGAAACAGCCTGTAACAGTTATTAAAATAGGAGGTCAGGTATTGGACCAACGGCAGGAAACGATTGATTTTTTAAAAAAATTAATTACCCTGCCGGACAAAAAAATATTGATCCACGGCGGGGGTAAACTCGCGACGGATCTGGCCGGAAGATTAGGCATTGAAACTAAAATGATCGATGGAAGAAGGATTACAGATACAGAGACGCTTAAAGTTGCTACCATGGTATATGCCGGCTGGACCAACAAAATGCTGGTAGCAGATCTGCAGGCCCTGCAGATAAATGCACTGGGGCTTTGCGGGGCTGATCTCAATCTGGTTGAGGCCAGGAAAAGACCTGTTCATGAAATCGATTTTGGATGGGTGGGTGATGTATCCTCGGTAGACCTGAGTAATTGGAGGCTGCTACTGGAAAATGGAATACTCCCGGTAATGTGTGCGATCACCCATGATGGGAGTGGTCAACTCCTGAATACGAATGCAGATACGATGGCTTCAGAGATTGCTTCAGCCCTGGTCAGTGAATATTCGGTTAAGCTCATTTATTGTTTTGAAAAAAAAGGCGTTTTATTTAACCCGGAGGATGAAGAATCGGTAATACATAGCCTGGACAAAATGGACTTTGATCATTTAAAATCAAGTGGTGTGATCTCTAAAGGGATGATACCCAAACTTGAAAATGCATTCAAAGCTTCTGCCAAAGGCATTCAAGATGTTTATATTTGTGCCGCCCGCGACATTGATCGCTACCAATCCGAGGGTACCCAGATATGCCTATCTCCGAATCCAGACTAGATCAACTCACCGAATTAGCAGTTCAGTTGCTGTGGGATTTGACGGCAATACCCGCATACAGCAAAGAAGAAGGGGCTAAAGCACAAAAGCTTGTTGAACAATTGACAGATTATGGGTTTTCGCCGAAGCGCCTCCTCAATAATGTAATTCTATCGGACAACAATGATGGTGAAAAACCCGTGCTGTTGCTCAATAGCCATATTGATACCGTCAAACCGGTTTCGAGCTGGACCCTGAATCCTCATCAACCTTTAATAAAAGATGATAAACTTTTTGGACTGGGGACCAATGATGCCGGTGCTTCCGTGGTCTGTTTGATTATGGCTTATCTCCATTTAAGTAAAAAAACACAGCCCTACCATTTGATGCTGGCGGCAACTGCAGAAGAAGAGATTTCGGGTTACCAGGGAATCCTCCATGTGTTGGATCATATTGAAGCGGTTGACTTTGCCATTGTCGGGGAACCGACCAACATGCAAATGGCAGTTGCTGAAAAAGGGCTTATGGTAATTGATGCCTTTGCCCAGGGTGTTTCCGGGCATGCCGCCCGTGAAGAAGGTATCAACGCCATATACGAAGCCCTTGACGATATAGATTTCATCCGAAATTTTAGTTTTGAAAAAATATCGGATTACCTCGGGGAAAGCAAGGCTACAGTTACTATAATGCAAGCCGGCACACAACATAATGTGATCCCCGACCGGTGTGAATTTGTAATTGATGTTAGGAGTAATGAACTCTATACCAACCAGGAAATATATGAAATCCTGCAAAGTGGTGTCAAATCCAAATTAACGCCCAGGTCATTTCGTTTGCAATCCTCCAGTATATCTCTTCATCATCCTGCTATCCTCCGGGGCAATTCAATTGGGCTCACTCCCTATGGTTCTCCTACTTTATCTGATCAGGCCCTGATGGTCAATCCATCCCTCAAAATTGGACCTGGCCTCTCTTCCCGATCCCACACGGCAAACGAATTTATTGAAGTCAATGAATTGAGACAAGGAATAAAAATATATATTGAACTCTTAGACGAACTGGAAATATAATCAATAGGATAACTATGAAACTCTGGGATAAAAACACGACGACCGATGAAATGATTTCCAATTTCACAGTAGGGGATGACCGTGAATTGGACCTCGTATTAGCGGAATTCGATGCACTTGCATCCATTGCCCATGTCAGCATGTTGGGAAAAGTAGCTTTATTGTCTGCAGAAGAAACACAGGCCATTAAAACGGAGTTGATTAAAATCTATTACTCTGCGAAAACTAAACAGTTTATTATTGACCCGGACTCGGAAGATGTACATACCCAGATTGAAGTTTTGCTTACCAAACGATTAGGTGAAACGGGTAAAAAAGTGCACAGTGGCCGCTCCAGAAACGACCAGGTCCTGGTAGCGCT
>Ga0138256_10005969_pt1 | contig 12900 bp, 9 predicted proteins | sample KNB2016incub_MG_FD_105486 | JGI IMG/M metagenome (GOLD analysis project Ga0138256, IMG submission 105486) | Active sludge microbial communities from wastewater in Klosterneuburg, Austria - KNB2014incub_MG | ecosystem: Engineered > WWTP > Activated sludge > Unclassified | place: Austria... | reverse complement strand
GGCAGCAGGCTGTGGCTGGAGACGGCGCCCGAGTAGGTGTCGCCATAGGCGTTGTCCACTTCGTCAATCAGGATGAGCGACAGCGCAATCAGCCCGCCCTGGGCCAGCAGCAGCGCGGTCACCAGGTCCTGGCTGGGCAGCGTCAGGGCGACGAGCACGCCCAGCGCATAGCACCACATGTTGGCCAGCGCATAGCCCGCCCAGGCGCCGCGCAGCGCCGAGCCACCATCGCGCCCATGGCGCGCATAGTCGGCCACCAGCGGCAACCACGAAATCGGCATGGCAATCACCAAGTCCAGCGCGGGCATCACGCCCATGCCGCCATCGCCACGGCGCTGCCAGAGGGCGTCAAACCCCTGCGCCTGCGCCAACCCCAGAAACTGCCACGACAACCACAGCAGCGACAACACCACCAGCGGCAGCGCCACGCGCGCAACAATGCGGCGCACCAGTTGCACCATGGAGCCGCTGACGAGCGCCACCACCACACCGCCCCACAGCAGCGTGGCCAGCACCGGCCAGTGCGCGCCTTCCCAGCCGCCGCCCTGGCGACCAATGGCCACGCTGGCGTCGCGCATCACCACCAGTTCGAACGTGCCCCAGCCAATGAGCTGGACGATGTTGAGCACGATGGGCAGGCGTGCGAACTGGCGGCCATAGACCGCATGCATCAGCCCCGCGCTGGCCAGGCCGCTGTCGCAGCCGATCTTGGCCACCCAGCCCAGCAGCCCCGCCCCAATGATGGAGCCCGCCACAATGGCCAGCAGCGCCTCCTGCGTGCCCAGCGCAGGCATCAGGTAGGCGCCCACCTGCATCACCAACAGCCCCACGCCCAGGCTGAACCACAGCGAGGCATGGTCGTGCCAGCGGAACACACGCTGGTCGCTGGCGACGGGTGTCAGTGCCTCATTGGCGGAAGGGGTGCGGATGCTCATGCGGGCTCCTTGGCAGTGCAGCACACGGAAGACCCCGACCACGCGCAGCGGCGGCGTGGCATGGCGGACGGGCTTCCCTGCGCGAGGATGATCTCAATCAGGTTCAAAGGGACTCTCTCAGCCTCTAGCCGATGTTGGCAGGAGGCACCCCCAGCGAATGCAGCGCCTTGCGGCGGTGCGGGGGAATTCTAGCGGGGGAGGGGAGGGGTGCCTGGAAGCGCGGCTGCCGGCCAGGATTGTAGGCGCTGGGTTGCGGAGAGAGCTCCTGGTCAATGAATGGGACTTTCCCTTTCCACGTGTGTCATTTCGCCATCAGTCGCCAAGCAATTCAAACGGTGCCGATTCATTGGACTACTGTGGTAATGCCTGTCTTGGTAAATCCGGGTTCAATGTCCTGTCAGTTCAACGTACGACGTCTCGCCTACACTCCAACGCTGTTGCCTGCCTGCCGCTGGAGTTTTCCATGTTCGCTGGGCGGACTGCAGGGCTTACAACGCTTTCTGGCGTTCACGACTGGGATGTTTTCCGGGGGGACAGCCGACCATCCATGAACAGCCTGTGACCCTTTTTTCTGGAAAGCGTTGTGCCTTGGCGGGATTGTGAACAGTTTCTAAAAATGAGGGAGACAAATCCATGCTGTGTTTGCGCGGACTGATTTTTGCGGTGCTGGGTCTTTTGCCAGGCTTGGCCATGGCTGCCGACATTGATGGCAGCGCCCTGGGGCTGTGGTGGGGCATACCGTTTGCCGGCATCTTGCTGTCCATCGCGGTCATGCCCTTGTTGGCGCCCATTTTTTGGCACCACCATTTCGGCAAGGTCGCTGCGGCCTGGGGATTGTTGTTTTTGGTGCCGTTTGCCGTGGTTTTCGGCCCGGGCCTGGCGGGAACCAGCCTGGTGCACGCCTTGCTGGCTGAGTACATCCCCTTTGTGATTCTGCTGACCGCGCTGTTTACCGTAGCGGGTGGCATCTACATTCGGGGCAACCTGCACGGCAGCCCCGGCCTCAACACGGCGATCCTGGCCATTGGCGCCGTCTTGGCAAGCTTCATGGGTACCACGGGCGCCTCGATGCTGCTGATCCGGCCCCTGATCCGGGCCAACGACAACCGGGAGCACAAGGCACATGTGGTGGTTTTTTTCATCTTCATCGTGTCCAACGCCGGGGGCTCGCTGACGCCGCTGGGTGATCCACCCCTGTTCCTGGGGTTCCTCAAAGGGGTTGATTTTTTCTGGACCCTGAGCCACATCTTTCCGGAAACACTCTTTCTCGTCGGCGTGTTGCTGGCCCTGTTCTACGTGCTGGACTGGTGGTTCTACCATCGCCGCGAAGAGTTGATGCCTCAGGACCCGACGCCAGACACGCGCTCCATCGGTTTTGACGGCAAGGCGAACTTTGCCTTGCTGGCAGTGGTGATTGCACTGGTGCTGCTGAGCGGCTTCTGGAAGTCTTCCGTGGTTTTCAACATTGCGGGCACCGAAGTCGGTCTGCCGGGCATTGTGCGGGACCTCGGATTGATCGTGGTGACGGGGCTTTCGCTCTGGCTGACGCCCCAGGCGGTGCATGAGAACAACCAGTTTGGCTGGGCGCCCATGCAGGAAGTGGCCAAGCTGTTCGCGGGCATCTTTCTCACCATCATCCCCGTCATCGCCATGCTCAAGGCTGGGGTGAACGGGCCCTTTGGGGCCATCGTCAGCGCCGTAACCCGGCCCGATGGCACCCCGGACCCGGCAATGTACTTCTGGGCCACCGGGGCGCTGTCTTCGTTCCTGGACAACGCACCCACTTACCTGGTGTTCTTCAACACCGCAGGGGGCGACCCGGCGGTGCTCATGACGACGTTGGCGCCCACGCTGGCGGCCATTTCCGCCGGGGCGGTGTTCATGGGGGCCAACACCTACATCGGCAACGCGCCCAACCTCATGGTCAAGGCCATTGCCGAAGACCGTGGCGTGAAAATGCCCAGCTTCTTCGGTTACATGCTGTGGTCGTTCGGCATTCTGGTGCCGCTGTTCGTGGTCATCACGTTCATTTGGTTCCGCTGACCGCCACGGCTGGTGATGGACAAGCCACGCATCCTGGTCGCCCGCGCCGTGTTTCCCGAGGTGCTGCAGCGCCTCGCGTGCCACTTCGAGGTACAGGCCAACCTGGACGACACGGTCTGGCCCGCGCCGGAGCTTGCTGCGCAACTGGCCGACAAGGACGGCGCCCTCACCACCGGCAGCGAGCGCATCGACCGTGCCCTGCTGGCCGTGTGCCCGCGCCTGCGCATCGTTGCCAACATGGCGGTGGGCTACAACAATTTCGATGTGGACGCCATGACCGCCGCAGGCGTGCAAGGTACCAACACGCCCGACGTGCTGACCGAAACCACGGCGGATTTCGGCTTTGCGCTGCTCATGGCCACGGCGCGCCGCGTGACCGAGAGCGAGCAATACCTGCGCGCTGGCCGCTGGACGAAGTGGAGCTACGACATGTTCGCAGGCGCCGAGGTGCATGGCACCCGCCTGGGCATCCTCGGCATGGGGCGCATTGGGCAGGGCATTGCCCGGCGTGGTGCGCATGGTTTTGGCATGGAGGTGGTTTACCACAACCGTTCGCGCCTGGCCCCCGCTCTGGAGGCTGAATGCCGCGCGCACCATGTCTCGAAAGAGGAACTGCTGCGCACCGCCGACCACGTGGTGCTGGTGTTGCCGTACACCGCTGCGTCGCACCACGCCATTGGCGCGGCAGAACTGGCGCTGATGAAGCCAACGGCCACCCTGGTCAACATTGCGCGCGGCGGCATTGTCGACGACGCGGCCCTGGCGCAGGCGCTGCAGGAACGGCGCATCGCTGCGGCAGGGCTCGATGTGTTTGAGGGTGAGCCGCAGGTGCACCCCGGCCTGCTGAAAGTGCCCAACGTCGTGCTCACGCCGCACATCGCCAGCGCCACGCGGGGCACGCGTCTTGCCATGGCAAACCTGGCGGCGGACAACCTGATTGCCTTTTTCGATGGTCGCGGCCCGCTGTCACCGGTCAACAACCCGGTTCGGCAGTGAAGACCTTGAAAATTTGGGCAAAAATAGGCCCTAACGCTTTATGGTAAAGACTTTGTAGCTATCAAAATAAGAGTGTATTTGTGACCATGGAATTCTTGGCCTTGCTGGCCGCCATCCTGTTGTGTGTTTTGGCCCTGGGGCTGGGCTGGTTCTGGGGTGCCGCCCGTGCGCGGCGTGAGGCCCTGTTGTTGCAGGAGCAGGCCCTGGCGCAGGCCCGCACCCAGGCGCAGACCGAGACGCAGGCCACAGCCAACACCCAGATCGCCACGGCGCACGAGCGTGTGCGTGGTCTGGAGGCCGAGCGCGCCGCGCTGCTGGCCGAGCTGCAGCAGTTGCGCGTACAGGCCGAGGGCTGGCGCGAGGCGCTGGATGCGGTGCGCGATGAACGCGCCCAGCTTTCTGAACGCGCCGCCCGCGTGCCCGGGCTCGAAGCCCAGTGGCACGAGCAGGCCGCGCTCACCCAGACTGCGCGCCAGCAGGTGTCCGAGCTGCAAAGCCAGCTAGCTGCGCAGGCCATGCAGCTCGATGGAGAGCGCCGCGCCGCGCAGGAGAAGCTCCTGCTCCTGAACGAGGCGCGCGAGGCGCTCACGCACCAGTTCAAAAGCCTGGCCAACGATATTCTCGAAGAAAAGGGCAAGCGCTTCGCCGAGCAGAACCAGCAAAGCCTGGGCCAGCTGCTCGACCCGCTGCGCATGCGGCTGCAGGAGTTCCAGGGCAAGGTCGAGCAGTTCTACGACGCCGAGGGCAAGCAGCGCTCGGCCCTGAGCCAGCAGGTGCACCAGCTCATGGGGCTGAATCAGGCGTTGAGTGCGGATGCCCGCAACCTCACGCAGGCGCTCAAGGGCTCCACCAAGGCGCAGGGCAACTGGGGCGAGCTGATCCTCGAACGCGTGCTCGAACTCGCCGGGCTGCGCCGGGGCATCGAATACGACGTGCAGGAAAACCACCAGCGCGACGATGGCTCCCGCGCACAGCCTGACGTGGTGATCCACCTGCCCGAAGACCGCCATCTCGTGGTCGATGCCAAGGTTTCGCTGCTCGCCTACGAGGAATACGCCAACGCCGAAGACGAGGCCCAGCGCGCGGGCGCGCAGCGGCGCCACCTCGAATCGGTGCGCCAGCACATCAAAGGGTTGTCCGAGCGCAACTACCAGCAGCTGTATGGCCTGCAGTCGCTCGATTTTGTGCTCATGTTCGTACCCATCGAGCCGGCATTCATGCTCGCGGTCACCGCCGACAGCCAGCTCTACAGCGACGCATGGAACAAGAACGTGCTGCTCGTGAGCCCGTCCACACTGCTTTTCGTCGTGCGCACCGTGGCCCACCTCTGGCGCCAGGAGGCGCAAAGCCGCAACGCCCAGGAAATCGCCAAGCGCGGTGCCGAGCTCTACGACCGGCTGGCAGGTTTTGTCGAGGACCTGGAGCGCGTGGGCAAGAACCTGGCCCAGGCACAAGATGCCTACACCAACGCCCACAAAAAACTGAGCCAGAACCGCGGCAACGTGATCCGCCAGGCCGAGATGCTGCGCGAACTCGGTGTCAAACCCACCCGGACGCTGCCTGCTGCCCTGGTGGAAGGCTCCAGGGATTCCCAAGAGCCTGACGCTGATATGCCACAGCTGTCCGGTGGTGCATAGCACTTCGCTATGGGCGGAATGTCTTTGTGCGGGTTAATGGCGTTGCGTGCTATGTAAATCGGTGTAGATTTGTGAAATCCTCTGGAAGGGGTAACGCATGAGGAACCACTTTGCAATTCAGGCCCTCCAGCAGCGCTGGCTGCGTGCCACGGTACTGGGGGTAGCGAGCCTGTGTGGTGTGGGGGCGCTGCAGGCCGACGAGCTTCTCAACCGGGCGCAGGCGCTCCGGCAACAGGGGGCGACCCAAGAGGCCTTTGTCCTGCTCGATGCCCAGGAGGCGTCGCGCGCGGGCGACCCTGCCTTCGACCAGGCCCTGGCCGAGGCAGCCGAGGCAGCCGGGCTCTACACCCGTGCCCTCATGGCGCGAGAGCGGTTGCTGCACTCGCAACCGGGCAATGTGCGGGCCCAGGATGAGCAGGCCCGGTTACTGCAGGCCCTGGGTGACTGGAACGGTCTGCAGGCCCTGCCACTGGAGGTGCGTCTGCGCAGTGTGGCCGTGGACGCAGCGCTCAGTGTCGATCAGCATCTCTACTCCTACGATCGGACGGGCCATGGGGGGCGTTCCACCATCAAGGGCGCGTTCGACCTGGGCTGGGGGCACGATTCGAACGTCAATGCCGGACTGGAACCCGGTGAAACCTTCCCGGTGCTGCCCGGAGTGCCCGCTTGGACCCTCGACCCGGGCGCCTGGGGGCGATCGTCGGGATTTCTGTCGGCGGCACTGACGCTCCAGGGGCGCTACGTAATGACCTCGCAATGGTCGGTTGTCGGGGGCCTGCGGGCGTCTGGTCGGCACCACAGTGCAGGCGCTTCGATGGACGAGCCCAGCGAAGCCGATGTCCATGGGGGTGTTTCGTGGCGTTCCAACCGCAATGAGCTGATCCTGACCGGGCGCGGCATTCACGAGGCCCGTGGCGGTGACAAGGTACGGGGTGCCGGCGGGCTGCAGGGCGAGTGGATTTATCGACCAGACGGGCTGCGCCAGTGGGGTGTCTTCGCGCAGTCCATGAACCTGCACTATCCAGGGCAATCGGTGCGGGACGTACGCCGCACCGTGGCAGGGGTGACTTACGCGCTGGTCGCTCGCAACGCAAGCGTGTTGTACCTCGGCATCCACGCCGGGGAGGAGTCCCCGCGCAAGAGCGGGGCGGCCGATCTGGGGCACCGCCTGACCGGCGCGCGGCTGGGCGGGCACATCGCGTTGCATCCGCACTGGGCGGTTTTTGGCAGCATTGATACCGAACGCCGACGTTATGGTGCCGCCGACCCCTTTTTCCGGCTGCAGCGCCGTGATACACAGTGGCGAACCGCACTCGGGCTGTCCTGGGTGCCAGTGCCCAGTTGGCGTATCACACCGCAGGTGGAGTGGGTCGATGTGGATTCGACGGTCCCTATCCACCCCTACCAGCGCCGCTTGATTTCGGTCACCGTGCGCCGCGAGTTTTGACAGGCCACGCGCGCCAGCATGAATCAGGGAGCAACGACATGACACCGGGTTTTCGACGTACGCTGTGCCAGGTTCTGCTGGGTGCGGGGCTGGCCATGGGCACAGCCAGTGCTGCCTGGGCAGCTGCCGGGCAGGTGTTTTTTGTGGTGGGCGAGGTGCAACTCGAACGCGGCGGCGCGGCCCAGAATCTGGTGCGAGGCGTCTCGATCGAGGCCGGAGACGTGCTGCGCAGCGGGCCGTCGGGACAAGCGCAGATTCGTTTCAGCGACGGCGGCATCATTGCGCTCTACCCGCAGTCGCAGCTCACGGTCAGTGCCTACAGTGACAGTGCGCAGGCCGGGCAAACGGAAGACCGCTTTGCCGTGCGTTTTCTGCAAGGCGCCATGCGCGCAGTCACAGGCAAGATTGGCCAGCGCAATCCGCAGAGTTACCGTGTCACCACCCCCACGGCCGTGGTCGGCATCCGCGGGACGGCGTTCAAGGTCTTCCTGAATGACCAGGGCGAGGTGGAAGTCTCGGGTGAGCACAACACCATTGATGTATGTACCGAGGCGGGCTGCGTGGAGGTGAAACCCCGCGAGGCCGTGCGGGTGCCATCCGGGGAGCAACTGCCGATCTACACCAATACCCGGGCCCAGTTGCCTTTGCCGCTTCCGCGCGAGGCCCTGCAGCCGGGAGAGCAGATTCTTCCGGATGGGAGTTACGGATCGGTGATCCTGCAGAGCGGCAACTTGCCCACCCCCACCACACCGCAGCAACCTGGGCCCGGCGTACCCACCAATCCAGGCGGGCGACCGCCAGGCACCCCCACCACGCCAGACCCTGTGGTGCCCACCGATCCTGGGGGTGGTCGTCAGCCGCCCGGCTCGCCCACAACCCCGACGACGCCCACAACGCCCACAACGCCCACAACGCCCACAACGCCCACAACGCCCACAACGCCAACAACGCCAACAACGCCAACAACGCCAACAACGCCCACAACGCCGCCGATTCGACCGATCCGGCCCATCGTGCCCATCATTCCGATTGGCCCCATCCTCGTGCCCATCAGCCCGACCCGGCCCACCGGTCCCTGATACCGCTCACTGGGGGCATCGGTTAGAGCCTGGGTGCCGGTGATGGGCACTTTGGCATCAGCGTGCCTTGCGCCGTGGCAGCGCAGGCGGGCCGAACATGGTGGCTCAAAGCTGGTAGAAGCTCCGGATCCAGTCCCAGGCGTCCTGCGGATCGTCGGTGTAGTGGAAGAGCTTGAGGTCCTCGGCAGAGATGGTGCCTTGCTCGACCAGAAATTCAAAGTCGACCAGGCGCTTCCAGAAGTCGCGGCCGAACAGGATCACGGGTACGGGTTTGGTCTTGCCGGTCTGGACCAGCGTGAGCACCTCGAACAGCTCGTCCAGCGTGCCAAAGCCCCCGGGGAAAGCCACCAGCGCCTTCGCGCGCATCATGAAGTGCATTTTGCGCAGCGCGAAATAGTGGAACTTGTAGCTCAGGGAAGGTGTGATGAAACGGTTTCCCCCCTGTTCGTGGGGTAGGGCGATGTTCAGGCCGATGTTGGGAGCGCCTACATCGTGTGCGCCGCGATTGGCCGCTTCCATGATGCCGGGGCCGCCCCCGGTGCACACGTAGAGGCGGTTGACGGGTTCCTGCCGGTTGCTGTGTTCGGCCACGAGCCGGGTGAAATGGCGTGCAAGGTCATAGTAGCGGGCATTGCGCACGGCCCGCTCGGCCAGTGCGATGCTGGCTGCGTCGCCGCTGGCCTTTGCATCGTCCAGTTGCCGGGCAGCCAGTTCGGGTTCCACAAAGCGGGCGCTGCCGTAAACCACGATGGTGTTTTCGATGCCCTGGTGGCTCTGGCCCAGGTCGGGCTTGAGCATTTCGAGCTGGAACCGGATGCCCCGCGTTTCGCGTCGGAACAAAAACTCGGGGTCGGCAAAGGCCATGCGGTTGGAGTCGGCCAGCAGCGGGTTGCCGTTGTTGGCGTGGGCGTGCAGCTCCTCCCAGGCGTCTGCCAGGCGGCGTTCGTTGAGTTGGGTATTGGCTTCCATGGGGCTCCAGACGGTGCGGACGATGCCGCAGCAAGGGGTGAAGTGAAGGCGGCGCCTTGTGGCACCACGGTGTCGTTCGAATTTTAGGTCGAAATCGGCCTTACCGCATGTCCAACAAGCGCTTGTTGCTATAAATATGGTAGTAGCAATTCCGTGCTGGAGAGGCCACAGCGTGGCCTGTCGCTGCAGCCAGTGCCGGTGCTTCGAGGGTCTGCGCGATACTCTGTCATGGCAGAGACGCCTGCGTCCGGCATGCTTCTCTTTTGTCCGCCATTTTTTCTGACCCCTTGCCATGGCTACGAACACCCCCCCCGCACCCGACTGGAACCCCCGCAGTCAGGCGGTGCAGCAGGACCAGATTGCCGCCTATGACCGGTTGCGCGAACACCAGCCGGTGGCCCACAGCGAACTGCTGCACTGGTCCGTCTTCGCCCATGCCGATGTGCTGCGCATCCTGAACGATCCGGCGCGGTTCAGCAGTGTGGTTTCCCGCCACGTGGCGGTGCCCAACGGCATGGATCCCCCCGAGCACACGGTGTATCGCCGCCTGATCGAGCCCTATTTTTCATTGGAGCGGGTCGAGGCCTTCCGGCCCGTGTGCCAGCAAATAGCCACGGAGCTGCTGGCGGGTTGGCGCGGCACGCCCCAGGGTGACGTCGTGCAGGCCTATGCCTTGCCGTTTGCGGTGCGCATCCAGTGCGCGTTTTTGGGGTGGTCGTTGGATTTGCAGGAATTTTTGACCGGCTGGACGCAGCGCAGCCACGAGGCGACGCTGGCCCAGGACCGGCCCGCACTCACCGCCCTGGCGACCGAGTTTGAAGGGCTGGTGGGCCGCATGCTGGATGAGCGCCGCCAGGCGCACGCGCCCGCGAGCCAGGATGTGACCGCCGCGCTCCTGCACGAGACAGTGGACGGCCAGCCGCTGGATGCAGCCGCCATTGCCAGCATCCTGCGCAACTGGACGGTGGGCGAGATCGGCACCATCGCTGCCGCGGTGGGCATTCTGGCCGAATGGCTTGCGCGCCATACCGATGTGCAAGACCGACTGCGCCGCCAACCCGCGCTGCAGGCCGAGGCGATAGATGAAATCCTGCGACTGCACGGACCGCTGGCGACCAACCGGCGCGTGGCGACCTGCCCGGTAGAAGTGGGCGGGCGCGTGATCCCGGCGGGCGGACGCATCACCCTGCACTGGACTTCAGCCAACCGCGATGGTCGCGTTTTCGATGCACCCGGGGAGTTTCGCCTGGGGCGCAACCCCGACGACAACCTGCTCTACGGCGCGGGCATCCATGTGTGCCCCGGCGCACCACTGGCACGCATGGAGCTGTGCGTTGCACTGCAAGCACTGCTGGATGCCGTTGCAGAGTGGACGCCCGCCGGGCCGCCAGCGCCAGACCACTACCCAGCCATTGGTTTTGCCTGCGTGCCACTGCAGCTGCGCTGGGCCTGACCGCGGGAGCGGCTGACGGCGCGCCGCAGCACCCCCGCAATGGCGCGCGGGGCACGCTCCAGGTCAGAGGCCCCGGCCCGGCAGCAGCAGGGCCGCACTCTGCAGGCCCAGCACCGTCATCAGCAGCGAGCCGAACAGGTGCAGCGCCACGGTGCCGGTGGCCAGCAGGTAGCGCTGCTGCGTCAGCAGGGTGACGACCTCGGCGGAAAAGCTGGAAAAGGTGGTGAGCGCCCCCAGAAACCCCGTGATGAGCGCCAGGCGCCACACCGGATCGATGTGCGGCAGTGCCTGGAAGACCGCCACACACACGCCGACGAGGTAGCCGCCCACCAGGTTGGCGGCCAGCGTGCCCCAGGGCAGCAGGCTGCCGGGCGTGCTGAGCCACAGCCCCAGGCGCCAGCGGGCGAGGGCGCCAAGGCTGGCGCCGATGCAGATGGACAGGACGTTGAGCATGCCACCATTGTCCCGCATGCGGATCAGCGTGCGGCCATTTGCTGCGGCAGCCAGGTCACGATGCCCGGAAACACATAGATCAGCGTGACGGCGCCGCACATCAGCAGGAACATGGGCAGGGTCACCCGGGCGATCCAGGGCAACTGCCGCCCGGTCATGCCTTGCAGCACGAACAGGTTGAAGCCCACGGGGGGCGTGATCTGTGCCATTTCGACCACCAGCACGACGAAGATGCCGAACCAGACTGCGTCGATCCCTGCAGCCTGTACCGTGGGCATGAGCACGCCCATGGTCAGCACCACCATGGAGATGCCATCGAGGAAGCACCCGAGGATGATGTAGAAGATGGCCAGTGCCACGATGAGCTGTGCCCGGCTGAGGCCCAGCGAGGCAATCCACTCGGCCAGATGCCGCGGCAGGCCGATGTAGCCCATGGACAGCGTGAGGAAGGCCGCGCCCGCCAGGATCAGCGCAATCATGCAGTAGAGCCGTGTGGCGCCCATGAGTGCGCCGCGAAAGGTATCCCAGCCCAGCGAACCCTGCAGGGCCGAGAGGACGAGCGAGCCCACCACACCCACGGCGGCCGCCTCGGTGGCGGTGGCGACGCCGGTGTAGATGGAGCCCAGCACGGCGGAAATGAGCAGCACCACGGGGATCAGGCTCTTCGATGCCGACAGCTTTTGCGCCAGTGTCATGCGCGCATCGGCTGCGGGCACCTGCCCGGGGTGGCGCAGCGCCCAGACCATGATGTAGCCTGAAAAAAGGCTGGCCAGCAGCAGGCCGGGCAGCACGCCTGCGATGAAGAGCTGCGAGATCGACACATCGGCCGCGACGCCGTAGACGATCATGATGATGGACGGCGGAATCAGGAGGCCCAGCGTGCTGGCACCGGCCAGCGTGCCTACCACCATGTGCTCGGGGTAGCCGCGGCGTGTGAGCTCGGGCAAGGTCATCTTGCCGATGGTGGCGCAGGTGGCGGCGCTCGACCCCGACACCGCCGCAAAAATGGTGCAGCCCACCACGTTGGTGTGCAGCAGCCGCCCGGGCAGGGCCTGCACCCAGGGCGCCAGGCCCTTGAACATGTCTTGCGACAGGCGCGTGCGAAACAGGATCTCACCCATCCAGATGAACAGGGGCAGGGCGGTCAGCGTCCAGCTGGATGCCGACCCCCAGATGGTCACGGCCATGGCGTCGCCCGCGGGGCGGGCCGAGAACAGCTGCATGCCGATCCAGGCCACGCCCGAGAGGGTGAGCCCGATCCACACGCCGCTGCCCAGAATCAGGAGCAGCGACAGCACCAGCAGGCCGGTGATGGCAAGGTCACTCATGGTGCGGAGGCGTCCGGCTCATTCGTTGCGCAGGGCCTCGCCGTGCGCCGCCTGGGTGCGCTGGCCCCGCAGCTCCAGCACCAGTTCGTCGATGAAGGCTATGGCCAGCACGCCCGTGCCCAGCGCCATGGCGATCTGCGGAATCCACAGCGGCGTGGCGTCGCTGCCGGTGGAGATGTCGTGGAACGCGTGCGATTGCCAGGCCAGCTTGCCGCTGTAATAGGCAAACAGTGTGGCCAGGAGCGCGGCCACGGCCAGCGCCCACACCTCGAAAGCCTTTTCCCACCGCCCCGAGAGTGCGCCCAGCAGCAGCGTGACGCGAATGTGCTCGCCACGCTTGAGGGTGTGTGCCAGTGCCAGAAAGCCCGCAGCCGCCATCAGGTAGCCAGCGTAGGCGTCTGTGCCGGGCACATGAAACCCCAGTTGCCTGCTGGCGATGGACAGCAGCACCATGCACAGCAGGGCCACCATGCAAAGCGCCGCCAGGGCGGCGGCGCTGTCGTACAGGGCATCGAGCAGGCGGCGCATGCGCTCGGGGCTTACTTGCGGTAGGCGTCGAG
>Ga0138256_10005967_pt1 | contig 12904 bp, 8 predicted proteins | sample KNB2016incub_MG_FD_105486 | JGI IMG/M metagenome (GOLD analysis project Ga0138256, IMG submission 105486) | Active sludge microbial communities from wastewater in Klosterneuburg, Austria - KNB2014incub_MG | ecosystem: Engineered > WWTP > Activated sludge > Unclassified | place: Austria... | reverse complement strand
CAAGGATGGCAAATGCAGTAAGGAAGGACATGATGGTAAAGATTGCTGTAAAAAAGAAGCTGCTGCCAAAATGGACTGTTGCAAGGATGGCAAATGCAGCAAGGAAGGACATGATGGTAAAGACTGTTGTAAAAAATCCTGATTAAGTAAAAAAAATACACGTGAAGAAAACAGGGCTGTTAATAGTAATGACGTTACAGGTACTGATGATGCAAGCTCAGTTCAGCAAGGCGAATCTGCAGGCTACCGGTCTGACCTGTGCCCTGTGCAGTAATGCTATCAATAAAGCGCTGAAGCAACTTCCCTTTGTGGAATCGGTGAAAGCGGATATTAAAAATTCCTCTTTCAGTATAGTGTTCCGGCCCGGAGTGGAAGTAAAACCCGATGCGATCAAGGATGCCGTGGAGGGAGCTGGTTTTTTTGTAGGTGGTTTGCAGGTTACCGGTTCATTTAATAGCCTCAATACCGGCCCGGATGGGATTATTAAAATAGGAACGAGTTGGTTCCGTTTTCTTAAGGTGTCCAACCAGGTATTGAATGGCGAAGTAACCTTTACCCTGCAGGATAAAGCATTCCTGACCGCCAAAGCGTTTAAGAAGATCAGCAGTACGGTAAAGATCCCCAGCTTGTCAACCGGGAAAGCAGAAGCAGACCAGGTTAAATCCGGGGTGAAAAAAGGGGAGCGGATCTATCACGTGACCATTTGATCAGTATATTTTGTTTCTCTCCCCTGTATTCCGGGGAGAGAAACTTTTTAAAGTGTTTATATGTTTTCATTGAAACAAACCATCGTTGTACTCATCCTGTTGTTTATGAGTACAATGGTGCAGGCGCAAATCAAACAAGGATATAAAGCTCCTGAAGTGGCATTGCCTGCTGCCAACGGGGATACAATCCGTCTTTCATCCCTGAAAGGGAAAGTGGTGTTGCTCGACTTCTGGGCTTCCTGGTGTGGTCCCTGCCGGATTTCCAATAAGGGATTGGTGAAATTATATCCAAAGTATAAGGATAAAGGCTTTGAAATTCTTGCGGTATCATTGGATGAAGATGTTGACGACTGGCAAAAAGCCGTAAAAAAAGATAAGGTCAGCTGGCTCCAGGTGATCGATAAAGGGGGGTGGGAATCAGGTACGGTGAACCAGTGGCGGATCGTTGCCATACCAACTTCTTATCTGATCAATAAGGACGGAGTGCTGGTAGCCATGGACCTGGAAGGGAAAAACCTCGAAAAAGCATTGAATGAATTGTTGGGTGACTGATTAATTATTCCAAATGAGATACCTGATTATTTCCGGATTATTGATTTTATGGAGTGTGCAAAGCAATGCACAGGAGTTATATGTTTTCAGTGAACCGGCATCCAATTTACCTGCCCGTTCGCTTAGTGTAAAGATTAAGAATCATTTTGTGACCCGTGATAACATTTATGGTCGTTTTTCCAACCGCCTGATGCCACAGGTTTTTTTCGGTGTTCATAAAAGCCTGATGCTGCGGGCCGGTATTTCGGTAGCGAATATGCATACGCCGGATACCCGCTACGAATCGTTTAATGTCTATGCGAAGTATCGTTTAGTCTCCAATGATGATATTCACCGGCATTTCCGGTTAGCGGTCTATTCGGAGTATTCAGAAACAAGGATTCCTTTTCATTATGATGAGATCACGCTTATGGGAGATAAGGGTGGGGTGGAAGCCGGGCTGGTCGCCACACAACTCTGGCATAAGTTTGCATTATCCGGTACAATTGGCCATACACAGGTTTTACATAAATCACGAAAGGATAATGTGATTTATATTCCCGAACGGGGTTACCAGTCGTTGAATTATTCCCTGTCTGGTGGATTGCTGATATTGCCCAGAGAATATTCGGATTATAAACAAACCAACCTGAACTTTTATTTTGAAATAATCGGGCAGCAATTACTGGATAAAAAGGCCGGGTTCCTCGATCTGGCTCCGGCCGTCCAGCTGATTTTCGGGAGTACCACCAAGTTGAATATGGGATATCGGTTTCAGCTCAACGGTTCCATGCAGCGGATGGCTTCCAATAGCTGGCTCATCAGCCTGGAACGGACTTTTCTGAGTGCATTTAAGAAAAAACAAACTAAATAAATGCCGTGCGCAAAACCGGACTGATCATATTGATTTTTTTATACCTCGCGTTTACTGCAGGGATCAGCGTGCAACGTCATTATTGCATGAACCGGATGGCCGCATTACGTTTTACTGCTAAGCCGGAGGAACGTTGTGGTTTTTGCGGCATGGAGAAAACAGAGCGGGATAATTCCTGTTGTCACGATGAGCAGGCGGTCTATAAAATCACCGATGATCAGCAACCAGGTTTTCCGGTTTTGTTCAGCTTGATTCAATTTCCTGTACATTATCCGGAAAACATTTTACCGGCAATAAGTTCAATTACTTCAGTTAAAGTATCTGTCCCGTCTTACAGCCACGGACCCCCAGGAATACCATCTCTTCCACTGTTTATCCGGTTCGGTGTTTTTCGTATTTAATCATGAATGAGTAGTCTGTAACCATAGCGGAAAGGTTCGCTATGTAACCTGATTGTTCATCCGTTAAATACATTAGTATGAAAAATAAAATATGGCTTTTTTTGCTCTTTTTGCTGCTTGTCAGCAAGGGAGTGATACAGGCGCAAACCAGTTCTGTAATAACCATTACCCTGAAAGTATCCGGCAACTGTGAAATGTGTAAAGAGCGGATAGAAGCGGCCGCCAAAGGTAAAGGGGTAAAAGAAGCCAGCTGGGATGCGGATACCAAACTACTGCGCCTGACCTATGATACGCTGCTTACCCGCCTTGAGAAAGTGCATGCCCGTATTGCGGAAGCGGGACATGATACTGAATTGAAGAAAGCAAAGAACGATACCTACAAAGCATTACCTGAATGTTGCCTTTACCGGGATCATAACGAAACTATGACGACGGATCCGGAAAATACTTTTCCTTTCATGGTCCGGGGTGTGGTTTTGGAAGAAGATGTCCGGGGAAATTTCAGGCCATTGTCCCGGGCCAGCATTGCCTGGCTGGGAACCGGTTCAGGCACGTTAACGGATAGTACCGGGGTGTTTAAGATTAATGTTACCCCGGAGACAGACCGGCTGGTAATCAGTTATGCCGGTTACCGGCCCGACACCATCGCTGTACAGCCGGCCACAGATCTGAAGATCATCCTGGCCAGTAACCAGCAGTTGGGGGAAGTTACCCTGAATTCAAAATTAAGATCTACCTATATCTCTTCCCTGAGTACGATCCGTACACAGGTCATGACGGAAAAAGAACTGTTCAAGGCAGCCTGCTGTAATCTCAGTGAAAGTTTTGAAACCAACCCTTCCGTTGACGTGTCTTATAATGATGCGGTAACGGGCAGTAAACAGATTCAACTGCTTGGCTTAAGCGGCAATTATACCCAACTTACTGTCGAGAATCTGCCAGGACCGCGGGGACTGGCCACGGCCCTTGGACTCAACAGCATTCCGGGTCCATGGGTGGAGTCGATTCAGCTGAATAAGGGAGTGGGTTCAGTGGTGAATGGCTTTGAAAGTATTGCCGGGCAAATCAATATTGAATTAAAAAAACCGGAGAAAGCGGAACAGCTCTACGCCAACGTTTACCTGAATAATATGGGCAAGTCCGATATCAACCTGAACCTGACCCGCAAGTTTGGAAAGAAATGGAGTACCGCTTTATTATTACATGACGACTTTCTGTATAATAAAGTGGACTTTAATAAAGATGGATTCCGGGACCTCCCGACAGGTAACCTGTTCTCCATATTGAACCGTTGGAAATTTGAAAATGGAAAAGGCTTCATGGCGCAGTTTGGGGTGAAGGTGATGACTGATGAAAAAACCGGAGGCGAAACAGCTTTTAATCCGTCGAAGGATAAATTAACTACGAACCATTACGGGCTGGGTATTAGTACCCGGCGTTATGAGGCTTTTTCAAAAACCGGCTATGTTTTTCCTGGTAAGAAATATAAAAGTATCGGGCTGCAATTGATGGCCTTCTCACATGAACAGGATTCCTACTTCGGGACTCAGCCCTACCTGGCCTCTCAAAAGAGTTTTTATGCCAACCTCATTTATCAATCCATTATTGGGAATACCAATCATAAATTCCGGGCCGGGCTCAGCTGGACGGCGGACCGTTATGATGAAAAGATCAGAAACATGGCGTATAAAAGGACAGAGCGGGTGCCAGGTGGATTTTTTGAATATACCTATACGCCGGATACTAAATTGGGGATCGTAGCCGGAATCCGCACTGATCATAATAATCTGTATGGATGGTTCCTGACTCCCCGTTTGCATGTACGGTATGAACCGGTCAAAGGAACCAGTATCCGGATCAGTGCCGGTCGCGGACAACGTACGGCGAATATTTTTGCCGAGAACAACAGCGTACTGGTCAGTGCAAGGACAATAGTGATGCCGCCCCTCAGCACGAATGCTTATGGATTAAATCCGGAAGTGGCATGGAACAAAGGCATCAGTGTGGATCAGCAATTCCGTTTGTTTAACCGGAGTGCTTCCCTGAGTATGGATTTTTTCAGAAACGATTTCAGGAACCAGGTGGTGGTGGATCTGGAGAAGGCACGTGAAGTATCTTTTTATAATCTCTCCGGTCATTCATATTCCAACAGTCTGCAGGTAGAATTACATACTATTCCGGTTCGAAACCTGGAATGGAGGCTGGCCTACCGTTACTTTGATGTACACAGCACCTATGGCGGAGTAGCCCTGCAAAAACCGTTTACATCCAGGCACCGTGCATTTACCAATCTGGCTTATGAAATTAAAGGCTGGAAACTGGATTATACATTGAATCTGAATGGCCCGAAACGATTGCCATCTACCCGCGATAATCCCGGCATCTATCAACGGGATAATTATTCCCCTTCATTCTGGATCATGAATGCGCAAGTCAGTAAAACGGTGGGGAAGAAGCATCCGGTTGACCTCTACCTGGGAGGGGAGAACCTGGGTAATTATTTTCAGCGGGAGGTGATCATCAGTCCGGAACAACCCTTTGGCGCCTATTTCGATGCTTCCCTGGTCTGGGGGCCTGTTAGCGGACGGATGATATACGCCGGGCTGCGATATAAAATCAACTAAGTACCTGACTGATTCTCAATGTTTTTTTAAAAGTTCTAAAAAAGGTTCCTCTTTTTAAGAGGGACCTTTTTTTTGATGAAATCGTATAAATAATTTAAATTCGCATAAATCTTTTTTTAGACAAGTCTAAAAAAAGATTTAGTTACACATAACACATGAAACAAAAACCATTCTTCCTACTGGCCCTCAGTTGCTGGTGCATATTGCCATTGGCGGCACAAACCATCCGTGGAGAAGTCAGGGATGCCCTGAGCGGAGAACCGATCCCCGTGGCTTCGGTTCATGCCGGCGACAGCCTGAAAACCCTGACGGATAAACAAGGCCGGTTTACAATCAATGCGCCTTCCAATTTACGCATCCATGTATCGGCAATGGGATATGAAACAGCTGCCGTTTTAAACAACCAGAAAGATTTCCTGACGATCACGTTGATGCCTCAGCAAAAGCAGATTGAAGGGGTTGTGATTACGGGTACCTTAAAAGCCGTGCGACGGTCGGAGAGTCCCGTGGCTGTGGAAGTGTATACCCCCCAGTTTCTTAAAAAAAATCCCGCACCGAGTCTTTTTGAATCATTGCAAAATGTAAACGGGGTAAGACCCCAGTTGAATTGCAGTGTTTGCAATACCGGGGATATTCATATCAACGGACTCGAAGGTCCGTATACACTGGTGGCGATTGATGGGATGCCGGTGATGAGCAGCCTGGCTTCCGTATACGGACTATTCGGTATACCGACCCAGTTGATTGACCGGATTGAAATCGTCAAAGGTCCCGCTTCCGGCCTGTATGGTGCGGAAGCCATTGGGGGAATGATTAACATTATTACCAAATCGCCGGATAAAGTATCGCCGGTTACCGCTCAGCTGATGACCAGCAACTGGAAAGAACATTCATTTGATGCAGGATTAAAATTTAAACCGGGAAAAAAAATCAATTCTTTGCTGGGATTACATTATTTCAATTACCAGGATCCCGCAGATCATAATGCCGATCAGTTTACCGATGTGGCCCTGCAGCACCGGGGATCCCTGTTTAATAAGTTTCAGTGGTTACGAAAAAACAACAGGGTGGCCAGCCTCGCAGGACGATATTTTTATGAAGATCGCTGGGGTGGGGATATGCGCTGGTCCAAAAAATTCCGGGGTACCGATAGCCTGTACGGAGAAAGTATCTATACGAGCCGTTGGGAACTCTTTGGTCAGTACCAGTTACCAACAGACGAAAAGCTGCTGATTTCTTTTTCTGCTACAGGACATCATCAGGATTCCTATTACGGACAGCTGCCTTATCTCGCTACCCAACGGACCGGTTTTTTTCAACTCACCTGGGATAAAAATACCAGTGACCATCATACTTTACTGACTGGTGTATCGGCCCGCTCCAATTTTTATGATGATAACTCCACGGCCACCCGGGATACCCTCAGCGGCCATTCAAAGCCGGACCGGAGTGTAATTCCCGGACTTTTTGTACAGGATGAATGGAAACTGAATGAGCAGCAGCTTTTATTGTTGGGGTTACGTGCAGATTATCACCCCGTGCATAAGTCTATTATCACTCCCCGCCTGGCCTGGAAATGGAGTCCCGGAAAACAACAGGTTATCCGGATCAATGCCGGCACCGGTTTCAGGGTGGTCAATTTGTTTACCGAAGAACATGCCGCGCTTACAGGGGCCAGGGTGGTGGAAATAATTGAGGCCCTTCGTCCGGAACGCAGTTATAATATCAACTTCAATTATAACCGCCTGCTGAAAGGAAAACATTTTTCCCTGCAGGTGGATGGATCAGCCTGGTATTCTTATTTCAGTAATCAGATCATACCGGACTATGATGCCGATCCCAATAAGATCATTTATAAAAACCTGGATGGATATTCTTTATCAAAAGGGATGACCCTGAATCTTGATTTTAATTATGGTCACCGGTTAAAAGCCCTGGCCGGCATCACCATTCAATCCATTAAGAAAATGGAAATAGATGCAGCGGGAAATAAAACATCACAAGTGCCGGTATTAACCGAAAAATGGAGTGGCACCTGGTCCGTTAGTTATTCTATACCCGGCGGTGGATGGTCATTTGATTATACGGGAAATATTTACGGTCCCATGCGTTTGCCCATACTGGGCCCCCGGGATCCGCGACCGGCCTATTCCCCGGTCTGGAGCCTGCAGAATCTGCAGGGTACCAAAAAACTGGGACGGGCGATTGAATGTTTTGCCGGGGTCAAAAATATCCTGAACTGGACCCCTGCCCGCCGGGTGCCATTTCTTATTGCACGGTCACAGGATCCTTTTGATAAAGCAGTTGAATATGAACAGGATGGTTCGGTAAAAGTCACGGCTGATAATCCGTATGGACTTAGTTTTGATCCGGCTTATGTGTACGCACCCAATCAGGGAAGAAGGTTGTTTGCCGGTCTTCGATTCACATTACGCTAAATGAATATGTAAAGGCCTTGCCTTTTTTTGTATCTTTACCCGGTGAAACGTTTTGCAGGTATTTTACTCATCTCTGTTTATATGTTCTCCTTTGCGGAGTTCCATAACCTGCTGAAGATACCCGTCCTGATTGAACATTTCCACGAACACCACCAGCAAAACAATAATACCAGTTTCTGGTCCTTTATTAAACTGCATTACTTCGATGCATACGTCATTGACAGTGATTACCAGGAAGACCGTCAATTACCTTTCCGTGATACAGATTGCGGGTTGGTGGTGAGTACGTCCATATGCGAATATGCACCGGTGGTCATGGATATCCAGCCACCTGCTGAGCCCATTCGTGAATTTCATCATTTTAATGATGGACATGCCCCTCAATTCACTTCCTTTGATATTTTCCAACCTCCCCGTGCACTGGTATAATTTCTCTTTTTTATCACTCTTTTTTTTTCACTGATTTTTCAGATTAAGTAATTTATTATGCTGAATCATATTATCCGCTTTTCCATACGGAACAAGCTGATCATTGGGCTATTAATGCTGGGGTTAATTGGCTGGGGGGCCATTTCCTTTTCAAAGCTGCCGATTGATGCTGTTCCGGATATCACCAATAATCAGGTCCAGGTGATCACCATATCTCCCTCCCTGGCCGCTCCTGAAGTAGAGCGACTGATTACTTTCCCTATAGAACAGGCGATGGCCAGTGTGCCGGGTATTGAGGAGATCCGCTCTTTTTCCCGTTTTGGTCTGTCCCTGGTGACCATTGTATTTGATGATAACACCAATGTATACTGGGCCCGACAGCAGATTTCCGAACGACTGCAACTGGTAAGGGCCGAAATTCCCACTGATGCCGGCAATCCCTTTATGGGGCCGGTTACAACCGGGCTTGGAGAAATTTTTCAATACGCTGTAAAACCCAAGAAGGGGTTTGAGTCGAGATTCACTCCGGCCGAACTCCGTACTATTCAGGACTGGATTGTACGTCGCCAGTTGCTCGGTACGCCTGGTGTGGCCGATGTAAGCAGTTTTGGCGGGAATCTCAAACAATATGAAGTATCTATCAACACCGACCGGCTGAAGAGTATGAACGTGACGGTGCAGGATGTGTTTGCCGCGTTGCAACAGAATAACCAGAATACTGGGGGAGCTTATATTGAAAAAGGGCCCACGGTTCTGTATATCCGGAGTGAAGGGCTGGCAAAGACGATAGAAGATATCGGGAAAATATTTGTCCGTCACACCACGTCGGGTATTCCGGTTTATATAAAAGATGTGGCCGATGTACGTACCGGATCCGCGGTACGATATGGGGCCATGTGTTTTAATGAAGAAGGCGAAGTGGCCGGAGCCATTGTCATGATGCTTAAAGGAAGCAATTCCTCTGAGGTGATCCGGGATGTGAAGGAAAAAATAAAACAGATTGAAAAAACCCTTCCCGAAGGAGTGGAGATTGAACCCTTTCTCGACCGGACCAAAATGGTGAATCATGCCATTGGTACAGTGGAGAAAAACCTGATCGAGGGAGCCCTGATCGTCATATTTATCCTGGTACTTTTCCTGGGTAATCTGCGGGCCGGACTGATCGTGGCTTCCGTAATTCCGTTATCGATGATGTTTGCCGTGATCATGATGAATGCTTTCGGTGTATCGGGTAACCTGATGAGCCTGGGTGCTTTGGACTTCGGTTTGATTGTAGACGGGGCCGTGATCATTGTGGAAGCGGTGATGCACCGGCTATATCATAGCCGGCATTTTGAAACGAGTAACAGCATCACCCAGCAAACCATGAATGATGAAGTGGAAAGCTCGGCGGGTAAAATGATGAACTCCGCCGTATTCGGTCAGATTATTATCCTGATCGTATATCTGCCGATACTGGCTCTCGTAGGTATTGAAGGAAAGATGTTTAAACCAATGGCCCAGACGGTTTCCTTTGCGCTGATCGGTGCTTTTATACTTTCCCTGACCTATGTGCCAATGATCACTTCTCTTTTTCTCAGTAAGAAAATGCATCACCGGGAAAATTTTTCAGATAAGATGATGAAATGGATACAACGGATGTATGAACCGGCATTACGTAAAGCCCTGGCTTTTCCAAAGCTGATCACGATTTCAGTATTCCTGTTTTTTGTTTTTGCAGTTGTCATCCTGGCCCGGATGGGAGGGGAGTTTATCCCTAAACTGGAAGAGGGCGACTTTGCCGTGGATACCCGGTTGCTGACCGGCAGTTCGCTGTCACAAACCATTGAATCCACTCAGCAGTCAGCCGGAATTTTACTGAAACGGTTTCCTGAAGTAGAGAAGGTCGTCACCAAGATCGGTTCTGGTGAAATCCCCACTGACCCGATGCCCATCGAAGCGTCGGATATGATGGTGATCCTGAAAGATAAAAGTGAATGGACGTCGGCTAAAACCTTTGATGAACTGGCCGATAAAATGAGCAAGGCGCTGGAGGATGTACCCGGTATAACAGCCGGATTCCAGTATCCGGTGCAGATGCGCTTTAATGAACTGATGACCGGTGCCCGGCAGGATGTGGTCTGTAAGATTTTCGGGGAGGACCTCGATACACTGGCTGCTTACTCTAAGAAACTCGGTGAAGTGGTCAGTACAGTGGAGGGGGCGGCCGATCTGTATGTGGAAACGGTAACCGGGTTACCGCAGATTGTGATCAGTTTTAACCGGGATCAGATGTCGCATTACCAGCTGAATGTAGCCGATGTAAACCGGGTGATCCGTACCGCTTTTGCCGGCGAAAGTGCAGGAACAATTTATGAGAATGAGCGACGGTTTGACCTGGTCGTTCGTCTTAACCAGCAATCCCGCCAGGACCTTGCAGATGTACAGCATCTGCTTATTGCCACACCGATCGGTACACAGATTCCATTGTACCAGGTGGCCAACGTTGAAATAAAAGAAGGTCCCAACCAGATTCAGCGTGAAGATGCTAAGCGAAGGATTGTGGTTGGATTTAATGTAAGAGGACGGGATGTGCAGAGTGTGGTGGATGAACTCAGCAAGAAAGTAAATGAGCAGGTGAAACTGCCTTCCGGTTATTATGTGACCTATGGCGGCCAGTTTGAAAACCTGGTGGAAGCGAAAAAAAGATTGAGTATCGCTTTACCCATTGCACTCTTACTCATATTTATCATGCTCTATTTTGCTTTTGGTAAACTCAAATACGGGTTGCTTATTTTCTCCGCGATTCCTTTGTCTGCCATCGGTGGTATACTGGCCTTATGGCTCCGTGGGATGCCGTTCAGTATTTCTGCGGGTGTTGGATTTATCGCGTTATTCGGGGTGGCCGTGTTAAATGGTATCGTATTGATCACTGAGTTTAACCGGTTGAAAGAGCAAGGCATGCATGACCTTAAATTTATTATTATGGAAGGAACAAAAGTCCGGTTACGTCCGGTATTGATGACCGCCTCGGTGGCTTCACTTGGTTTTTTACCAATGGCGTTAAGTGCCGGAGCGGGTGCTGAAGTACAGCGGCCCTTAGCTACCGTGGTTATCGGAGGCCTGGTTACTGCAACTTTCCTGACCCTGGTTTTATTACCCATCCTGTACATGTGGCTCGAAAGAGAGAAGCCCAGAAAAAGAAAAGCGCGGCCAGTAGCTGTGCTCTTCTTGCTGTTGTCATTGGGTACCGTAGCACAGGCGCAGCAACCTGAAAGTAAACGGATAATGCTGGACGAGTTGCTGAAACTGGCAGACAAACAGAATATTACGGTACAGGCCCTTCAAAAGGAATCGGCTTACTGGAAGCAACTTCAATCAGCTGTGGCCGACCAGGGAAGAACCCTGCTGAGTGCCGAATACGGGAAGATCAATAGTATTAATAATGACACCCGGTTCACCCTGAGTCAGTCATTTACACTTCCAGTGGTATACAAACGGCAACGGGCCTTTTACAGTGCGGGTGAACAATCCCAGCAGGCCATGGTACAATGGAAAGAACAGGAACTGCACCGGGAAATTAAATTGCTGTACTGGTCAATGACGGATCTGTTAGGCCGTCAGCAATTGCTGCTACAACTGGATTCTGTTTACAGCCGGGTACTGCAGGCGGCAACGCTTCGGTTAAAAGCCGGGGAAACCAACCAGCTTGAAAAAACCAGTACTGAGGCCCAGGTGGCCCAGTTGAAAATGCAGCTGGCACAGATACAATCCGGCTTACTGACTGATCAGCAGCAATTGCAATGGCTACTGAACAGTAACGAGTTCTACCTGCCGGATCCGGTCAATGTCAACTATAAGGAATTCGAATGGACGGACACCAGCAGTATCTCTTCCCATCCGTTGGTAAAATACCGGGAGGGCCAGGTGAAAATGGCTACGGCACAGACCGATTTGGAAAAGAACAAACTGGTGCCGGATCTGTCTGCAGGTTATAACAATATGTCCATTGTCGGCTATCAGTCCCCTGATGGGGTTACCCAGAAATACTATGGCCCGGGTCAGCGTTTTGGCACCGTGAATATAACTATGGGCGTACCGCTGTTTACCAAAGCAGCCCGCAATAAAGTAAAAGCGGCTAAACTGAGTGAAGAAGCCGCACAACTGAATGTGAAGGCCGCGGATCAGCAATTAAAGACGCAGTTACTGCAATACGAGGAAGCGTTTAAAAAGCAACAGCAACTTGTTCATTACTACAATAATGAAGGACTGGCACAGTCAGCACTGATTATTCGTCATGCCGGATTGAATTTTGAGAAAGGGCAGATCAGCTATCTCGAATGGACAATGCTGATGAATAACGCAACGGGTATCCAACTGGCCAGGCTGGATGCCCTGGCACAATTAAACAGGATCCGTACAGAAATTGAATACTTAACCGGTAAATAAAACTAAAATGAACCGAATTAACATTTATATATTGGCCATGCTGTTTACAGCAGCCTGTTCCTCCAAGAAACAGGCGGCCACGGAAGATAAAGAAGCGGTATTGGCCGACCAGGTACAATTGACCGATGTACAACTTAAAAATGCGGGTATCGAAACCGGCAAAGCGATCCGCCAGCCGTTGAATACAGTACTCAAAGTAAATGGACATGTGGATGTTCCGCCGCAGAATATTGTCTCCATCAGCTTTCCCATGGGAGGTTATCTGCGCTCTACTAAATTGCTGCCCGGTATGCATATCAGCCGGGGTGAAGTGATTGCGGTAATTGAAGATCAGTCCCTGGTACAGTTGCAGCAGGATTACCTGGTGACCAAAGCGCGATTGCAGTTTCTGCAGCAGGAATATGAACGGCAGAAAATGCTGAATGAAAACAATGTGAATGCTGAGAAAACATTCCAGCAGGCTGAATCGGAT
>Ga0138256_10005966_pt1 | contig 12904 bp, 4 predicted proteins | sample KNB2016incub_MG_FD_105486 | JGI IMG/M metagenome (GOLD analysis project Ga0138256, IMG submission 105486) | Active sludge microbial communities from wastewater in Klosterneuburg, Austria - KNB2014incub_MG | ecosystem: Engineered > WWTP > Activated sludge > Unclassified | place: Austria... | reverse complement strand
TCATCGGGAAGTGTGGCAAACCACACAGGCCCACGAACTCTTGAAAGCCCACTGAAACACTGCGATTCGGCCCAACGGGCCACAACAGTGAACCTGGGGCCGCGTTCATCCGCATTCGCGGGTTCTCTTGCCCCAGGCTGATTTTTACGAGCCTTTCAGGCTCAATCACAGCATCCATCAAAGACAACTCGTTTGTGGTACGGGGCCGACCATGCACTTCATTTCGCGAAGAGCCGTTCTTTTCTCGTTTGCAGTGAACCTCAAGACGATTGAGCGTTTTACGTTCAACTAAATGTACGTCCGTCACGTTAATCGACCTTTGCCTGTCGGAAAAGTAGCCAAGTATCGATTGCTCTTAATGGGGATTTGTGGATGAACTGGCAAGCGTCTGCCCCAAGGGATGTTTAAGAAGCGGCAGCAAACCACCGCAGGTGGTTGCCGCCGCGCTGGCATGGTGTCTGCCAATTGTAGACCAGAATCTCGTAGGGCTTGAACGTCTTGGTGATAGCGCCGTCCTTGATTTCGACGTTCATCTACTTTTCCCACATCCAGAACTGAACCGTATTGAAGCCGATTTCCTGCATACGCGGATAATCTTCTGGCTTCACATGGTAGATCCCCATTGGGAAAAACGGACTACGATATTTGAGGGTACTCACCTTCAACTTCTTGGATCCCTTTGCGTACTGTGTTGCGCGAAATGCCAGTAGCTTCAGCGACTGCGGAAATACCGCCACGCCCAATAAGCATCCATGCGTAAGTCCTGGGGCATAACTTGGCGAGCGGTGGGTGTCAGCCCAGCGAGTTGAACGCATTTGATTCGGAGGGCTTACGCCGCTCCGCTCGCAGGGTTTACGGCGACCGGGGAGGTAACTCTCCTGATTGTAAATCGGCCTACCCTGAAAGTATTGCGAGTACGACTGCCTGAACCGCTGTAACCGGACGCTGTCGGGCCGAGTCGTAAACTCAAATTGCTCCCCCAAAACGCTGCGTCCACCAAAACATTGGCGTGTCGAATGCGTTGAAATCCTCGTTCTCGGCACTCGATACGAGTGGCGATGACGGGGCGATCCTGCGTGACTCAGCATCGTTGCCACTGGAGATTTCAGCGGACGGAATTGACTCAGTTGCCAGACTAGCGTTATGTAGCGAACGGGATTCTGTTTGACGTGACTCTACACGGACAGGCGAATCAAAGTTCCTGACGACACTAATAGGCAACTCGCACCACGCAGAGTCGGCAAATGAAAGAATGTCCGGCAGAGCCAGCAGTCTTTGGTTCATTTTGCTGGTTTCCGCAACGTTGAATTCTACAGGGACGCTCCAAAGACTCGTTTCGCCGGTCGTGCTGATGGCTCGAATCCAGGCGCGGTAGGTGCCAGAAGCCAAGGTGGTTGTGGGCGTGAAGGAAGTCGTTGTCAGAGCATTTTGTCGAATAATCTGGTACGAGCTGCCGACCAGATTGACCCAGAGATCGTAGTGACCGACGCCATCGACAGGTTTCCACGTGAACTTTGGCGTCGTGTCTCTCGTCAATCCGACGGGTGTTAGAATATCAGTTCGGCCATCCACGTTGATGTCGATCGGCGATGTCCAAATGCTGGTGAATGCTTCGCTCGTGACTCCGCGTACCCACCAACGGTATTTGCCGTCTGCAAGGTTTGATGATGGGGTGAAACTCTGGGTTGCGGTATTCTTGATATCCAGTACGGTGACACCTGTGTCAAGATTGCGAAGATAAAACTCATACTTAGCGGCTCCGTTCAGTGGATTCCAGGCGAAGGTCGGTGTTCGATCAAATGTTGAATTCTGGCCGCGTGTCACAGTCGGTGCTCGATTAATGGTGAAGTTAATTGGCGATGACCATGCGGATTCATAGCCATCCGCAGCAATACCACGTACCCAGAATCGGTAGTCTCCGATCGCCCATGCGGTGGAATCCGTGAATGTCGTTGAATTCCAATTTGTGTCACGAACGACATGACTGGCACCTGTCGTAAGATTGTTGATCCAGATGTCGTAATGATCTGCCCCAGGCAATGCGTTCCATTTAATCGTTGGTACGAGATCGAACAAGGTGTCGCTGCCAGACGTGATTGTTGGTGCAACCGAGATACTGAACGCTGAAAATGTGCTCCACGACCCGGCATAACCGTCGGCAGCAATGCCACGCACCCAAACTCGGAAATTGCCAATTGGCAAATTTGAGAGAACAGTGAATGTTGTTGACGTGACGTTTGTATCGCGAATGACCGCACCTGTGCCTGTGCTGAGGTTGCTAAACCAGATATCGTAGTGATGAGCACCGGGCAGTGCGTTCCAGCGGATCGTGGGACGGAGTGTTGTCTGTACCGGATTGACAGTCTTTAGCGTTGCTGCAGTGGTGACTCCAAAATCATGACCAAATGACCAGTCCGAGAAAGTGCCGCTGCTGAATTTGGCCCGCACCCAAACGCGAAATTCTCCAATTCCCAGAGTGTCGGATGGGATGTAGGTCGTCCCAGTCGGTTTCGCAAGGAGGAACGGGCTGACACCGGTACTCAGGTTGGACAACCACAACTCGTAACTGGTGGCACCGGGAAGAGGTGACCACGTAATCGTTGGTCGCTGATTCGTTGTGGCTGATACCGGCGCTGTGATTGTCAGCGGAACGGCCGTCGTGGCACCAGGAATCGTCGGTGCAGTTTCGCGATGACCGACGTTGTCAATTCCCACTGTATAGAAGCGGTACTTATGCCCAGGCAAACCGGTAAATTTTGTCGAGGCCAGTGAGGTCGATGAAAGAATTGCAGCATACGGCCCTCCATTGTCGGAAACAAAGACGTCCAACGTTCCGATGCCCGAGCCACCGATGTCGTCGCTCCCGGACCAAGTGACTGGAAAGGACACATTGGATCTGGAGGGCAACGGATTCATACTGCTTATGGGAGACCCGGAGTCGATGGTGTTGCTGAACATCGGTGTATCGAGTGAACTCTGGTCGGAAAGCCCGGCATCGAAGATCACCGTCGCCTGAGCGTGAATCACAGTTCCTGTTGCCAGGTTGGCTTCCGGCTGCACTGTATAGTCGAGAAACGCATCGCCCTGCGGAGGCGTGACATTTGGCGGGAGAAAACCGGTGAGAATATCTTCTGGCAAATCTCCCGTCGCCGGATCGATCGATCTAAAAGTCCAGTTGAGCTGACCGGTGAGGATATCGAAATTAACATCCACATCCACGTAAACTCCGACCGTTAACGTGGCATCAATCCGCGTCGAGTACGAAGTAAGTCCAGCGGGGACGACAAATGTCTGACCGCCAAAACCAAAGTTGCCGAGCTGGAACGTGCTCCAGTTCAGGTTGGCGTCGAGTTGCTGCGTGACGGTGACGACCTGCGCCGGCGCATCGGCCGAGGACATGTTTTCGTATTCGATTTCGTAAGCGAACATTTGGCCAGCCGTGACGAAATGAGCGTCACCGTAACCAGCCGGTCCGGACAAGTCATTGGGATCGCCGGGGGTGTGCTGGGTGGCGGTGCCATTGTGCCGATAATCATCGACGAGGCGGCTGGCGCGAATGATATCGTTGGCGTCCGGTTGCCCCGGATGGCCATTTTGACGGGCCAGGTCAAGGGCCACTGAGGCCTTGAGGGGATCGTTGTAGTTGCGGTTTTTCAGCCGTTGCAAGTAGGGATAGTTCATGCGCACTGGGTTGTCTGTGAAGGCAGCCGCGTTGTAATCACTATCCGTGACAGTCTTGAGATAATAAAGACTACCGCCCCCGATCGCTGCGGTCCCCGCGACGACCCCGGCGAAGGGCAACAGACCCAGTGTGCCCGCCCCTGTACCCGCACCTGCACCTGCAACCCCGCTCGGGGCCGAACCACTGGCAAAGGAGAATGTTAATGACGAATTGTAAGCGGCCTGGGCGTCTACGTATGCTGAGTAGAGTCCTTCACCACCCGGTGCGATGCCCGTCATGTTAAATGTGAGGCCGTCACTCAGTGCCTGAGCAGCGGCTGACAGGATTAGCACCAGGCCGTTGGGATCCGTGAGAGAGACAGGATTATTCGCGGCATAGCGGTATAAGTTCGTGTCCCCCCTTGCAGCCCAGACGGATCGGACTGTAGGAAGCGACCAAGGTTCGGCTCGTAATATCGATTGCGCATATAGTAGGAACCTTCGCCCCCGTCCATCACTCCCGACTGCCCAACGAAGGTGAACGGGTTTGGCGTGGTTCCTGCGATGACCAGCTTTTCACCAAACGGCAGGTAACTGTAAGTGTTGAGAATCTTGCCATCCTGGTCGGTCAGCGCGGCCGTGTTGCCCTGGCCATCAAATTGATAGAAGTCGGCACTTCCCTCGGCATCGACCTGGCTTAGCAGACCATTACCCTGAACATAGAAGGCAAGAGCTTTGCCGGTCCCATCGTAGGAACCGATGACGTTGCTCAGACCGGTGCAATCGACCAAATACGTAGTACGCACGCCGTTATGAACGATGGCGGAGCGGTTGCCCAAGGCGTCGTATTCGAACGTCCACGTATTGGTCGGGTTGGTGACTCCGACAAGGCGGCCCTGGCTGTTGTAGGTGTACTTGGTCACGCCAGTGGCGTCGGTGCGCGCGAGTAAGTTGCCGTCGTCGTCATACGTGAAAGTGGCATTGCCAACCGCAGTATACTCGTTCACGTCATTGGTGGTGTAATCGACGGCGGCGACGGCATTACTATCGGTCACTTGCACGCGATTGCCAGCGCCATCGTAGAGGTACGTGACAACCCGACCGCCGGGCAAGACAATCGACGTCAGTTGCCCAACGGCATCGTAGCTATAGCTGGTGGTGCCATCGAGGGTGGTCATGGTCAGGCGTCGACCGAGACTATCGTAGGTGTAGATGAACCTGGACTGTATGTTGTTGGCGGGACCACGGTTGACAACCGAAGTGAGCCGGCTGGCCGCATCGTAACTGTAGGTTGTCGAGGTGCCGTTCGCCGCAGACTGGGTGTGGAGACGGCCGACAACGTCATACGTGTAAGTCGCCAGAGTATTATTGCTGGAGTCGCGGACTCGCACTAGCCGCCCCAACGAATCGTAATTGTAGTTTACGACAAAGCCATCTTGGGTAGCCACTTGCGTTCGTCGGCCGAATGAATCATACGTATAATGAACGAATCGGCCTGACGGGTAAGTGATGTTTGTCAGGCGATCCGCACCATCGTATTTCATGGCGGTGACGCCTGAGGCATCGGCAATCATCGTAAGGTTTCGATGGGAATCATAGCTGTAGAGAATCCGCGTGCCATCAGAAAATGTTCGGCTCTTGACGAGGTTGTGGCTGTCGTATGTAACCGTTTGGATCAGGCCACTGGCGAGGACCGTTTGCGTGCGGTTGCCAGCCGGATCGTAGCTGTACAGGGTCTTCAGTCCGGCGGCATTCGTGACAGAGACGACCTGACCGTGGGAGTTAAACTGATAGTAAATTGGCTGGCCGTTGGCATCCACATAGGAAGTAGGTCGATTGAAGGCAGAGTCGTAGCCAATTGAAATGCTGTTGCCGACAGAATCAGTGAGCCTGGCTGGATTACCAAGTGCATCGCGGTCTTCGGTAATATGCGCGCCGCTGCCGACGAGGTCTGTCAATTGCTCGTTACTGTCAAAGGTCGCGAGCACTGTTTGCTGGAGGGGATCTGTGGTGGCGGCCACTGCATCGTTATCATCGCGCAACAGATGGGTGGCATTCCCCGCCGCATCCATTACCACCATCTCACCAACCGAGCCGTAGGCATAAGTCACAGGATTGGCTCCGCCGAAACTGCTTTGCTTGATGATCCGCCCCTGGGCATCATATTGGTAATTGATCTGGGTTCCGTCCGGATAGGTGATGGAAGAGATCGCATATCTGGTTGCGATCGTCGGGTGTGAGACATAGTCAAATGTGGTGATACCGGTAGCGCTAATTATGCTGGTAAGCACGTTTCCAGTCGCGTCGTACGTGTAAGTGGTCATACGGCCGACTGGATCGGTGACCTCGATGATATGTCCGTCGCTGTTGTAGATGTACGACGTCACGTCACCGAAACTATCGACCAACCTCGTCAAGTGACTTCCGGTGTAGGTGGCGGTGGTGCGGTAGCCATTCGGATCTACGATGGAGTCGAGATTGCCGTTGGCACTGAAAATGGTGGTGCGCCCCAGTGCTTCGCGCAAAGAGTAGCCTCCTGTTGACAGCTTGGTCAAGACGCCCTGATCGCCGGGAACACCAGTGTAACTGCCATTGACATTTTTCAGGAAAGGGCGATAGACGCCGTCGATCTGGACGGTGACATTGCCATCGTCGTCGGTGGCGGCGAACATGGTAACCGGATCTGTTTGGCCGCGTCCCAATGCACCGTTGGTATAGCCGCGAGTAACGCTGCCAAAGTCGTCGTCAATCTTAAGTTCGAAGGCAAGCAAACGCGCGACATTTCCTGTGTAGATGCCGAGTTGACTTAGGTACGTGGCGTCGGCGCGCAGTACGTCAATAAACTGCCCCGACTTGGTACCAACCTTTGCCGTGAAGTTGGCGAACACCACATCCCAGGCATCACTCGGTATTGTGAAGGGACGCAGAGAGTCCTTTGACTCTGTCCAGTCGATGGCGACATTTGGATCTTCGAGAGCCGCAGTGAAATTGGACGCGACGTGCGCACCAGACGTCACTGGGAGATAGATGACCGAAAGCTGGCCACGAAAGCCCGGCGGCAAGATACCGGCAGGCCCCTGATTGTTAATGCCGAGAACCTCGATGCTGTCACTGTTAAAGTTTGGCTGCTCGGGCAGGCGGAAGACGGCATTGTCTCCCGTGATGTGGAACAATGGCGCAGGCACGTCGGTGTCGCCTGTATTGGTGTAATTCAGCAAAAGGGTTTGAGCCTGCCCAGGACGGGTAACTGCTGGCACGACGAAGTCGAAGGTGACCACCCCGAAGTGGCCGGTGACCACCGTGAAGACGCCAGCATTGGTGGTATTGCGCACGCCGTCCACGACCTTCACATTGAAGGTTCCAGCTGCCAAACCTGTCAGGTCAAATGTCGCGAAGAGCGTGTTGCTATCTTTAAACAGCACGCTGGTGGCATTCCGCGTTGTCCCGCCGGAAACCAAGGCCACTGCGGACCTCACGCTAAAACCGGATCCGCTGATTGTGATAGTCGTTTGACCAGCGTTGCTGCCTCGGCTGGGAGATACGCCGCGAATCTCTAAACCAGCCAGACGGGCCGTGAGAGTGAAGTTCTTCGGAGTCGCGGCACCTTCACGTCCCTGGACGAAGACGTAATAGGATCCGGCTTGCGGATTGGCGATGACCAATTGTCCGTGCTGGCTTGTCTGATACAAAAAGCTTGCATCTGCATGCGCGCTGTCGGGCAATCCTGCATATCGAATAAAAACATTGGCTTCCAGGGCGGCAGCGAAGTCTGCGTTCAATATCAGATCTCCGCTACCGGCCGGTACATTAATGCGATAGAGCGACTCCTGGTGGCTTGCGATTTTGCCATGAAAGGGGACTGCCAGCGTGAGCAATGGCACATGAACCTGAATTTCATTAGCCGAAGCCAGTGTGTTGTCCGATCGATCCGTGTCCGGAACATTGACTGATGAATCCGCGACGACAATCACGTGGTAATTCCCATCAGTCAAATTCGGCAGCACAGCGTTTGCCGTTCCCTGATAGCTTCCGAACGCCGCCAAACCGCCAGTGTGCGGAACGCGTGCGACAAGCACGTCCTCGGGTCCAAAATCTGTATCCTTCGAAAGATAAATGGAATCGGTCCAGGTCTCGTTGATCCGAATATTGGTCGTGTTCTTTACGGTGTAGGAAATCGGCACGTGTTGGCCGATGGTTGCGGACGCAGGCACCACGATCGACTGCACAGCGATATTTGCGGCAGAGGCACCCGCATTCAACCGCACACTGGTCGCGTTTACATTGGCAGTAAAAAATGGCGGCAGGCCAGCAATAACGCCAAACGCGCCCTGCTTACTGCCATAGCCAAGAACCGTATACACATTGCCCGCCGTTGGTCCGAATCCTTCTGCCAGACGAACAATGAGTTTGCCGTTCAGATTTGCCTCGGCAGCAACAACGAGATTTCCAAACGAATGGCTTGTCGGAGTACCGGCGATTTGCACCTGGATCGCACTGGTTTGTACTTCAGTGAGATCACCATTCACTTTGAGGGTGCCGTGTGATCCAAGGACGAGTGTACCCGAGTTCGAAAGATTGCCGACTGTTGCGAACGACACACCGCCACTCAAAGAAAGTGATCCCTCGTTTGCGGAAAGACTGGCAATCGCTGTGAGAGTTGCCCCCGTGCCATCAAGCACGATGTTTCCCTGATTTGTCGTAATGTTCGTCCCAGCAGGCAATGTAAGTGTGGCACCGTGTTTAACGTTCCAGGTTCCACCCGTCAGCTTTGAACCCGACAATTGAACCACGGGATCATCGATTTCTAGCGTTCCCGAAAGTACTTCCACCGTTCCTTGATTATCGAGCCGGAATGCATTACCGGTCGTGGCGTGGTGAAGTTGAGACGTCCCGGTGCCGCCAGATTTTCTAAGAGTGCCCGTGTTGAAGAATCTCATATTTCCACCAGATCCGTCATTCGGCACGATCAGGCTGGCAACGGTCTGGATGTCGTAGAGTCCCCGATTCTCAAAGTAGGTGTTGGCATTGAGATTGAAATCATCTGGCCCAGTCTGAACTATGGTGCCGACGTTGATGATGTGCGCTCGGGCGCGATTTCCATCGAGAGTGATCCAGCCATCGTTTTCAACGGTGCCGGCCCATACTCCAGACATATGGAAATAGCCTGGTGCAAAGTTAAGAATTGCGGGCGTTGAATCATCTCCGCCGCTAAGGCCTCCCTGAAAATCGATGGAGCCAAGCCCGCTGCCAGTGTAGGTGCCCAGCATCGTGAAGTAGCCCGACGCCAGGCCAAATTCCAGAACGGAACCAGCGGCCACATTGAATGCGCCGCCAGTAAACAGGCCTCCGTTGCCCAGCCTGAGATGGCCTGATTCCACGTCGATTAGCCCCGCCGCCGTACTGTTAAAGGTTCCGTCAATTTCGGCGATACCTGTCCCAGATGTCTTCTTTACGGTGCCCGCATTGATAAAGATACCTTTATTGCCTGGCAGTTCATCAATCAACGCATCACCCTGAAACTCGAAGGTTGCGCCAGCTCGGTTATCGATGGCACTCGTCCCGAAGTCGTCGATGCCGTGCAGAAGAAGATCGCCGGGGCCAGCGTCGATGATCGTCCCGAAGTTGACAATCGTGTTGCGGCGAATGGATTTCGTATTCGGACCATCCATCGAGATGAATCCGAGGTTATTGAGTACAGCAGCGCTCCCGATTCCGATTCCGCTGATGCCACCGCTGATTTCACCACCCGTCCAGTGGAAGAGTCCCTTTGGAAAATTGAACGTTGCGCTGGCTCCCGGGATCCCAGTGTCACACGGTAACAAGCTGCCGCCTGCGAAATCGATCCGGCCGGTGCCTGCCCCGGTGTAGACACCGGTGATGGCAAGATTGCCCGTGATTTTCAGCACTCCGCCTGCCGCTGCATTGAACACTCCGCCGGTACTGATGCCTCCGCTCGCGAGGTTGATTGTTCCGTGTTGCACGTCAATCGTGCCGCCAGTGTTGTTGAAATTGAAACTTGAATTCCCGGGATTTGGATCTGGTGTCCCGAGTCGCGATTCACCCGATCCCGCCGATTTCCGCAGTATTCCGGAGTTGTTCAGAGTCCCGCTATTCCCAATGATTTGAACGTTGGCCCGGAAATCGTAGAGACCAGATGCCTGGTTATTAACCGTGCCCCCGCCGAGCACGAGATCTCCTGTCCCGCTATGAATGATGGTACCAGTATTGATCAACTGATTATTCAAATCCTTAACGTCCGATCCCCAAAGCGTAATGACGCCTGTGTTCGTGAGGGGTTGACTGAAGAAAGTACCTCCACTCCACTGCAGAAGACCGGCCGGAAAATTGAACGTGGCACCACCGCTGTCGATGCCGAATCTACCAGAGCTGAGCTGCACAACGCCGCCACCACTGCCGGTGAATGTTCCTGCGAAATACGTACCCGATGCGACATTGCCCTCAAAGTCAAGCGTCGCTCCAGTGCTGGCATTCCAGATTCCGCCGGTATCAGTCACACTCGTGCTCGTCTGATCCAACTGCAGCGTGCCTTTCAGCGCATTAAGAGTCCCTCCGAGTTGGTTGACATAGCAAACGGAATTCGCGGCAGGTCCGATTCGCGATACGCCAGTGCCAGCGGACTTTTTGATCGTCCCCTGATTGTTGATAACCGCGTTACTTGAATTGCCGGAGATGCCGGAATTGCTTTGAAAGTCGATCACCCCTGTTGGATCATTGTTGAGCGGGCTGGTCATGACCAAATTGCCCGTCCCTTTCATTATCAGGTGACCGTCATTATTTAGTGTGCTGCCGAGCGCCTTGTCGTTCACGCCGGAAAGAGTAATCGTTCCTTTGTTAGTAAGCGGTTGACTGAAAAATGCGCCCCCGGTCCAGTTGAGAAGACCTGTGGGAAAGTTGAACGTGGCACCGCTACTGTCGATGCCGAACCTACCAGAGCTGAGCTGCACAACGCCGCCACCACTGCCGGTGAATGTTCCTGCGAAATACGTACCCGATCCCGTGTTGCCTTCAAAGTCCAGGATCGCGCCAGCACTCGCATTCCAGATTCCTCCGGTTTCAAGAACACTGGTGTTGGTCTGATCCAGTTGCAATGTCCCGCTCTGCGCATCGAGCGTTCCGCCGAGCTGGTTGAAATAGAGACTGGAACTCGCGGATGGACCGATCCGCGAGACGCCGCTGCCAACAGTCTTCCTGAAAACTCCTGAATTGTTGATTACATTGGAACCGATTATTCCTGCATCGGTCTTGAAATCGAAGACGCCAGTTAATGCATTATTGAGGGTTCCGTTGACAACCAGATTGCCGGTGCCGCTTTGCTGAATCAGACCGCTGTTGGTCAGTGTGCCTGCCAATGCGACGTCCGCCGTTGCCGAAATTGTGAATGTCCCCGAGTTTTGCAGGCCATTGCCGTAGATTGTCCCGGACTTCCAATCCAGTTTGCCAGTGGTGGTCATCAACACGGTATCGTTTGCAGCTAGATTGCGACCGTTGAGTGTTAATTTTCCGCCATTAATCTGTGACGCTCCGTTTACGGTGAGCGTGCCACCCGTGATCAGAATGGTTTCGCGATCAGTCAGCCCACGGACTGTGCGATTGTCACGAACTGTAATCGTCGGATTCCCCGCACCACGGTCGATAAGGACATCGTCACTGCCATCAGGAACCCGATTCGCCAAGGTCGATCGATCCTGCCAGTTCCCGGGATCGTCCCAGAAGCCACTGCTATTGCTGATCCAGTTCACTGTTGAAAGCAGGACACGAGTCTCCATCGCTTCCGGCTCGGCAGACGTTGCTCGTCTTGCTCGTTTTCGGGGCGAATTCTTTCTCCCCTACCAAGGATGATTAAACTGTAAGAGAATTCGCTTCAACCACGTGGTGATGAGCATGAGAAATCTTCCGGTGTGTCGGTTAGGTTATCTCACCCGCGCTCATAAGGATGGCGGGAACATTATGATGAAGATACTGGATTGAGCCGGACTCTTCGCACAGGAATCTCTGTTTTGTTTTGATTTATCCCCGAATAAGTTCACTTGTAGATTCAACGTTCTAACTGCAGGATCTTGCCTGTGAGGAGATGAAAGTACTTCGGGATTGCGCGCGGAGTCGCCCCCCGGGATCGTTTGTTCTGCGGTCGCCAGTGGCTCCACTCAAGCTCGCGCGTCTCGCTCCTGAATAACAATTGATCACACTGCAATATATTTTCTCAGACAGAGATTTCAGGTTCGGTGGAGACGCCAAAATATGTGCGTTCTTCTGCTACTTTAATGATTCGAAGCGACGAGATTGTCTGCGACCCTGAAAAACCCACTGGAACAAAAAGTGCGGTCCAAATGTGGCGGGTAGTTAATTCGGCCAACACATGTTTCAGCCACGGAGAATCCAAAATGACATTCACAATTTCAGAACATGCCGAAGGGAAGATTATTGAGATCGAGGTTACTGGCAAGCTGTCTAAGGAAGCCTATGAAGCGTTTCTGCCGGCAACCGAAGCGAAGATTAAAGAGTTTGGGAAAGTTCGTATGCTCGTCATCCTGCACGACTTCCACGGCTGGGACGCCGGTGCGCTGTGGGAAGATATCAAATTTGATCTGAAGCACCACGGACATATCGAGCGCTTGGCCATTGTGGGTGAATCCAAGTGGGAAAAAGGCATGTCGGTGTTCTGCAAACCGTTTACGAGCGCCAAAATCAAATACTTTGACCACGCAAATCTCGTTGACGCAAAAGCCTGGATTAAGAGCGACGATTAAACAATGGCCAGCGTGGCGCTAGCCCAATGGCACTTACTTTGTCCATGTTGCTCGTTTGTAGTACCGCCTTCAGGCGGAATTCGCATGGACCGCTGCGCCGGTTTCCGCCTGAAGGCGGGACTACGAACACAAGGTGAATGCCATTGGGCGCTAGTCGCCGGTATTGCTAGTGTTTTTAATAAGATTCACCGGCGGCTAGCGCCTTGCCGCTCACTAAGGATCGCTCGATCAATAAGTGTCAGATCAGCCGGAGCACACGCCCGGTTTTCAGGTCCAACGGGCCGACGCTATGTCAGCCGAGTGCAAAGCCCTGGGAAATAATTCCATCCGACGATTTCCAGCCCCAACGGGGCGGCACCCAACGCCGTGAAGAGTTTTTAGGCAGCGGCTTTCGCTCGGATGTTTTTGAGTTTTTCTTTCTCGTCACGTTCCATTGGCCTGACTTCAGGCGGCTTGATTTTCTTTTTCTTTTTCTC
>Ga0138256_10005965_pt1 | contig 12905 bp, 11 predicted proteins | sample KNB2016incub_MG_FD_105486 | JGI IMG/M metagenome (GOLD analysis project Ga0138256, IMG submission 105486) | Active sludge microbial communities from wastewater in Klosterneuburg, Austria - KNB2014incub_MG | ecosystem: Engineered > WWTP > Activated sludge > Unclassified | place: Austria... | reverse complement strand
GACTCACCTGGTGCCGAAGGATTTGGTGTTGCTGGCATTAAAGGTGGTTGAATATCTGGATTTAAAGGATCATGATATGGATTTGGAATTGGTGTAAATGCAATCTCGCTTGTTGGTGGCCAGAACCAAGGACCATACATCCAACGACCGAATGGGTTGACACCATCTACTGCCCATGGATTTTGAGCTGGGCTGTATACATGTGGGTACCAGAGGTCACCAGTTGTTGGGACATATGGCGTACCAGGTGTATATTTTTCTGTGCCCCATGCCCACGTTGGGTCGTCCTGAAGAATCGTCGTTGCATCAACGAACGTTCTGTCTTGAATGACAAGTGGAATTTCATATTTGCCAGAAGGAATCTTGACGCCACCTGGGTTGACACCTGAAACATTCGTGCCATTGATTAAATCTTTTTCTACGGTATCTCTAATGATATAAGGTGCCGCTTCGCCAGCATAAACATTAAGTCGTGTAATACCATAAGAGTGGTCATGGTAGAACATTAATCTTGCGCTTTGCGTATTGGTGTAATATAGGGTCGTTGCACCATCTGTTTTACTGTTAACAGACGCTGGATTCATATCAGGAACTTCTACAACGCTAACCCCTTGAGGATACGGCGTATTTTCTCTAGCAGGTGTAATCCATTGATGCGGTGTACCGTCGCTTATCCAAACAGTGTTGTTACCATGAAGATGGATGTTGGCGCGATTTTGAGTAAAATTCATATTCAATTCTTCGCCCATCATCGTCATGGTGCCTGATCCTGCACCCATGATAGAGGTGTCCACAGGGATAAAGAGATCACCATCTTCTCCAGTTGGAAGTAAGTTGTAATACTTAATTCTAACTGGTCTGCCACTATCTGTTATGATGGCAGGTCCAAGATAATGTGGTTTATCAACGGCAAGTGCTGGTGTCATACCAGTTGGTGTACCATCACTTTTCATAATGCCAGTGCCATCTAAATATTTCAATTGGTAATTTTTGCCGGGCACAACGGAAGTTGATATCTGAACATAGCCACGGTTGGTCGTCGGTGGCAAATCAGAATGCATCTGTTCTTCATACTCAACAATCGCAATTTCGTAATAGTCAGAGCCTGGATAAGTTGTCTTATCTGGAACCGCTACTGGAATATATTGTCCCAAAGCGTTGGCATTTGCAGGGCCAAAACCAGGAAGTTTATCGACGAATTTTGTTAACAAAGGGCTATATGCCCAGTTTGGAGCTCCGAAATAATCTGGAATCATGTACCCATCAGGTCCAATTTCATAGTCTGCGGCTGTAACCAGAGCATTAGGACCCGCCTCAGCAAGTGTAGATTGCAACCTTTCAGCAGCAGCCTCTCTTTCGTCTGGCGTGATTTTAGTATCAAATTGTATGCCGTTAGCTGTAACGAGACCATTAGCTTCTGTACTTATGCCATTATTATCTGTGGTAACGGCTGCATCCGATGTGACTGCAGGCAGTATCATAGAAATAATCATTACAGCAACCATTAAAAAAGCTACCCATTTATGCTTTTTCATTGATTTCCTCCTCTTTCATTTATTTATAATTTTTAGTTTAATTTCAGAAACGCTTGGGTGGTGCTCTGCCGGTTACATATAAATCACCTCTTCTTCCTTTAAAATGTAAAGCAAAATAAAAACGCCCTAGACATAGGTCGAGTTTAAATTCGGTAAGAAACATGTCCAATATAAGTAAAAGTGTACTATTTGTTTCTAGTTTGTTTCTAGTTTGTGACTTTTTTGTAACTGATGTCTATGAATTATGATATACCCTACACAAATATTGATAAACACAATTCAATTATTAATTTTTTATAAACGAACGATTTGACTGCTGCGCTTGACAGTGTCCCATCTGCACATAATTTGACTTATCCATATTACTGTGATATGGTTAATTAAGGCATTTCGCAGTTTACTGCGGGGTGCCTTGTTATATTATAATGGAACTTCCATTTAATGTATTAATTTTAGAACAATGCGAATTGAGGAGGCTGAGTATGTCTGGTGTAGATTTGCTTGAGCGCCATATGGCGTGGGTCGAGCAGGACAAACTAGAAGTGAGTGAGAGACTATTTGAATTTGATTATCAAGAAAAAAGAGATTATGAGCAATTTGTGGACGGCTATCTGCAAAGAATCAGAGATGTATTTGGTAAAAATACAGTGAATGCAGATGATATGCCATTTGTAACGATTTCTTCTGTGGTTACTGTCATGGACGAAACGGAAGGAGAACGCATGGACTTCAAGATTGTATCGCCAAATGACGAATCGCCTTCAGAGGACGTTATTTTGGCTTCATATATATCAAAAGTCGGTCGCGCAATGCTGCTAAAGGCTAAAAATGAACGTGTAGAGGTACACACCCCTCAAGGCGTTTTTTATTATAAAATCGAAAGTATTAAAATGTAACCATCGGTTCAATATTCAGGAGGCACAGTGAAATTAAAGCACGCAATTACACTAAGCAGTATAATGCTTTTGTTTTGGATTGGGTTAATCTTTTACTTTTCATCACAACCATCGGATCAATCCAACCAACAATCCTTCGAAGTCGTCACGGTTTATGAACGCTTAAACGCCGTGTTTGATTTTTCGGACAGCCCATTTTTCAATAAAATTGAAGCCTTCGTTTTTGAGGACTTGCTGGAAGATACCTATAAGTCGACCAATTCAAAAGTGCGCAAGAGCGCACATTTTGGTATTTACTTCGTCCTTGGCATTTTCTCTGCTTTATTCGGTTGGCTTTATGCTAAAAAATGGCTGATTGCTGCTTTGATGGGCATTTGTTTGCCGATTACCATCGCTGTGCTCGATGAATTTAATCAAGGGATCATTGGCCGAACGTCACGCCTGAATGATGTGATATTAGACGGTTCGGGCGCCTTAATGGGTGTGTGCGTCTTTCTAATTTCTCTGGCTGCTTTAAGTGGCTTGAGAAAGCAAACGCTTAGAAAAAAAGTGCCGCATAAATAAAAAAAAGGACAGTTGATGCTCTAGAATTCTAGATTATCAACTGTCCTTGCTTTTTAATGCATAACATACTTTTAAATACATAACTTAATCATTTAATAGATGCTTTTATCATTTGTTCTTCCTTAAATTACATAATTCAATGTCAAATAAATCAAATAGGCACCAAGTAACATACCACCTTCAAGGCGACTGATTTTTTTATTTTTGCTAAGCGTGATTGTTCTAAATAATAGAAGGATAATCATCATGGCCGGGAAATGTAAGCCGTAGAAGTTTGATGGCACTTTAAGACCAAGCGGTGTGACCGATGCAGAGAGTCCAATAACAAAAAGAACATTCAGGATATCGGCGCCCATAATATTGCCCACGGCTAAATCTCCGTGACCTTTTAAGACGGACTTAACGCTTGTGGTTAATTCGGGCAAGCTTGTACCAAAAGCAACCAGCGTTGCGGCGATGATACTTTGTGGAATACCAACGCGGATCGCAGTAATTTCAACGGCAGGGATCAGTACTTTCGAAGATAAAATCACGACCGCCACGCCAAACACCATAAATACGAGTTGTTTGATGATACCTTCAGATTCATGTTCGTGGGCAACTTCGGTGACGAGGCTGTTCATTTGATTCTTGCTGTGTTTGAATGACCAGTATAAATAGGCTGCCAAACATGCAATTAAGAAAAAGCCCATCGTCTGTGAAATCACGCCAGAATCCGATTTTGAAAAGACGGGAAGCGCCATAACGACAAGGAGTGCACCAGCCAATATTTGAATCCAGCTTTGAAATTTGATCGCTTTATAGTCAATGACCAGTGGTGAAATCAATGCCGCGATACCCATGATCAGGCCTGTATCCACAATGATGGAGCCAACGGCATTACCAAGTGCTAAATCGGGATTGCCGTTGATCGCAGCCATGACTGAAACCGATACTTCTGGCAGTGTCGTACCAAGTGAGACAATGGTTGCACCGATAATGGCTTTAGGAATTCTCAACCTTGTGGAAATGGTAACCGCTTCATCAATGAGCACGTCGGCCCCTTTACTAAGCGTGAGCAGTGAAATGGCAATGATGCCAAATAAGGCAATAAGTGGCAATGGGTCTAAAAGATTCAGAATAAATGCGTCCATAAAAAACTCCTCTATATCGTAAAATAAATACAAAAAAACCCTACAATTCCTTAGAATTGCAGAGTCTCACACATGGTTATCTTAAACCGGGATTGCTCCGAATTGACGGCTTAAAATCCTATAATAGGCAGTTACTCCCTCTAGCTTTTATATAATAACCGATGGAATAAATGTTGTCAAGTGAGCGTTTCACGATTTGAAAAATCAGAATATTCACAAAATTATTCCAAGAGTGGTTGACGTGCCAATTTTTTAAAGATATAATGACGGTGTAATCCATTACATAACACATGTATGCCTTGTCAAAAGGTGTGCAAAATTTTTTTAGAGGCAATGTAATCGATTACATAACTTGTTTTGGAGGACTTAATGAGTAAAATTTCTGATATTGCAAAAGAGGCAGGCATTTCTGTTGCCACCGTCAGTCGTGTGATTAACGGCACGGCAACTGTTTCACCAGAGACTGCGGCACGGGTTCAAGCGGCAATTGCAAAATTTAACTATCAACCCAATGTTTGGGGACGGCGGTTAAGACAACAGGCAAGTCGAATGATTTTAGTATTTGTACCCAATATAAGAAACCCTTATTATGCGTCAATTGTAACAGGCATAGAGGAGACGGCGCGCAAGCTTGGATATGGTACGACGCTTTGTATCACCAATGATGACAAAACGCGGGAATCTGAGTTCAAAGATTTGCTACAAAATGGGCATGCAGATGGTGCGATTTTTCTTTATATTGACAAGCAAAATACTGAGATTCCGAAATTGGCCAAAACATTTCCCATTGTACAGTGTTGCGAATATTGTCAGGATGATAGCGTGCCACATGTCTCCATTGATAACTTCGGTGCAGCAAAACAAGTGGTCAATTATTTGATCAGCACTGGGCATAAGACCATTGGTTTTGTGGGGTCACAGAATCATTACATCAGTAGTGAAGAAAGACTGAATGGCTACAAATCAGCTCTCATTGAAGCCGGAATAAAAGTTGAAGAAAGTCTCATTGCTTTCGCTGATGTCGATTATAATTTTAAAAGTGGCATAAGGGCAGCCCGTGAACTTATCGATCAAGTAAAGTCGCCAACGGCACTCTTTTGTATCTCAGATGTTTTGGCTCTTGGTGCCATCAGAGCGGTAGAAGAGAGTGGGCGCAGTGTGCCTCAGGATATCTCAATTGTAGGTTTTGACGATGTTGAATACGCCAGTATGTTTAAGCCCATGCTTACGACGGTGTCACAACCGGGCTATTCACTGGGTAAAAGCAGCGCAGACATGCTCATTAAAAAGATTAAGAATGAAATGACGGACAGCAGTACATTTTTACCGCATAAATTTATTTTGCGTGATTCAACGGCTATTTTTAAAGCCTAGAATAAAGGTGTATCCATTAAATGAACGAGGAGGATGGTTATGAAAAAGTTGTTATCAATCGTTATGATTATGATGTTGATGCTTGCGTTAGTAGCATGTGGCAATTCAACAACAACAACGACAACAGAAGGTAATACAGAAGCTGTACAAGAAACAACAGCGGCTCCAACCGGTACTGAGATGCCTTTAAAGGGTAAACTAATGGGCGTCGTAACACCAAGTGCAGACCATGGTTTTACTGCAGAGTCAATTCAACACTGTGAAGCGCAAGTTAAAGCGTTATCTGCAGAATACGGCTTTGATTACAAATTTATGACGGCTGCTGAATCTGGCGAACAAAGTAATGCAATCGATACAATCTTAGCGATGGAACCAGATGTTTTTGTTTTATGGCCGGTGAATGGTGATGAACTTAAGAGCGCGGCTCAAACGATTCAAGAAGCTGGCGTCCCACTCATTATCTACGACCGTATGATTTCTGATTTTACACCAACTTCGACACTTATGGGCGACAATGATGCCATCGGCGAAGGGGCTGGCGAATACTTTAATGCAATGTTTGCAACAGAGCTCGCTGCTGGTAAAGTGAATCTCTTGTTATTTGAAGGTGATTCATCTTCTGTGCCATTACAACGTACAAATGGCTTTAAGAAAACAGCAAATCCTAATTTCAATATCGTTCAATCATTTGAAACAAACTGGAGTCAACAAACTGCCATGGAACAAATGGAAAGTTATTTGACAACAAAAACAAAAGAAGAGATTGAATCAATCCAAGCCATCTTTACACATGACGATGAAATCGTATTCGGTATAGTAGAAGCGCTTAAGAACTATGATGGCGATGCAAAGATCAATATTAAATTGATCAGTGGCGTAGCAGCAAGTTCAGGTTTCATGGATATTATCGAAGATTCAGGTCTTGATGGCATTGAATTTATGACGTATACGTTCTCTCCTTCAATGGTTAGAGATGCTGTAGACCTCGGTCTTAAAGTGCTTCAAGGCGAAACGCTTGATGCAGATTATCTTGTGCCAACATCTATGGTTGATAAAACCAATTACAAAGAATATATGGAATCAGATATTTATAAAATCCGTTACAGCTTAGGAAAATAATAGAATTATAAAGCAATCGCATCGCTATCATTCAGGCCTATCCTGTGCCTGAATGATATTTTTTAACAAGTAGCAAAAAGTAGCAAACAAGTAGGAGGTCAAATTATGCTGCTAGAAATGAAAAACATAGTGAAGGATTTTGGCGCAGTTAAAGCCCTTAGCGACGTTGACCTAATTGTTGGTGCAGGTGAAATTCATGGCTTACTTGGTGAAAACGGTGCTGGAAAAACCACCCTCATGAATGTGCTCTCTGGTACGTTTCCACCCACTTCTGGCAAAATCATCATCGATGGGCATGACGTACTTGGTATGACGCCAAAAAAATCAAAGGATATGAAAATACGTTTTATTCATCAAGAACTCAATCTTTGTAATGATTTGATGGTCTATGAGAATATGTTTTTGGGCGAAGAATTATTAAAGCGAGGCATCATCGATAAAAAAGAAGAAATTAGGCAAGCGGCAGACGTACTCACACGTATGAACGTTTCAATTGATGCAAAAGCCATAGTTGGCAATCTTGAAACCGCACAGAAGCAAATTGTAGAAATTGCAAAGGCACTTCTTTTTAAATCAGAACTCATCATCATGGATGAGCCCACAACCTCATTAAATAACCGAGAAATAGATAATTTATTCGCTATTATGAAAGAACTGAAAGATCAAGGTGTTAGTTTTATCTACATTTCTCACAAAATGCCTGAACTTTTTACGATTTGCGACAAATATACGGTACTTAGAGACGGCGTTTTTATTGAAACTGGATTTTTTAAAAACATTGACGAGAATCGCGCCACTGAATTATTGATTGGTCATACCTTTGCACATTCCAATTTAAAAGTGGATAATGCGGGCTTCATCCAACCAGAGATTTTTATGGAAGTGAATCGTCTCTCAGGATATACATTCAATAATGTTTCATTTAAGCTTCGAAAAGGTGAAATCCTTGCATTTACTGGCCTTCAAGGCGCAGGTACTTCTGAACTTGCTTCTGCACTCTTTGGTGCCACAGCCATAACCAGTGGTGAGATAAAGATTAAAGGGGAAACACTTAAAGCACAACATATCAAAGCCGTTATGAAACATGGCGTTGGGATGGTGCCACGTAACAGAAAAGAACGTGGCATTTTGCCTCACCTGAGCATTCGCGACAATCACTCGATTGCTTATTTCACCATTAAACATAAAAAGCTTCTAATCGATAAAAATGAAGAGAAAAATAGATTTGCTGTTAATTTAGGCAAAATGAATATACGTATCGGAAGCGATACAGACGCAATTACTGCCTTATCGGGTGGTAATCAACAAAAGGTGATCATTGGTAGATGGCTTGCCACTGAAGCTGAAATCCTTATCATGGAAAATCCGACGCAAGGGATTGATGTCGGTGCAAAATATGAGATTTATAAACTGATTATTGAACTCTCAAAGCAAGGTAAAAGCATCCTTGTATTTAGTACTGAGTTTCCTGAGATTCATCACATTGCCGATCAGTGTTTCGTTATGTATAAAGGTGAAATCAACGGGGATCTATCACGTGAACAAATGACGGAAGCCAACGTCATGCTGCTTTCCACAGGCGCAAAACTAGGAGGTCTAGATGAAAAAAATTAATGTCACCGGGGAGGGTGTAAAGACGCTTTGGCACAAGGCGACCTCAAACTACAGCCACTGGATCAGCTTTATTTTTCTTTTACTCATAGCAGTCATCGTCAATCCATCTTTTCTTTCTTATAAAAATATGACAAATTTATTTGTACAAGGGTCAATTGTAGGCATTTGTGCCATGGGCATGAGCCTTATTATATCTGCTGGCATGATTGACTTATCAACGGGTTCTGCTGTTGCGATTATTTCAGGGCTCAGCGTTTCCATTTTGAATTCGACGCAGAGTATTATGATTTCGCTTCTGTTTTGCCTGACGTTTGGCGTGATTCTTGGACTTGTGAATGGTCTGTTAATTACAAAAGGTAATATTGCGCCCTTTATCGTCACACTGGCCACCATGTCGGCCTATCGCTCCATTATCAATCAAATTGGTCAAGGCGGGCCTTTCACCGTGGACAAATCCATGTACGACGCTTACCGCATGATAACCGCGGGGAAAGTGTTTGGGGTTCCAAATTTAATGATCTTTTTTATCATCATTACGCTAATCACCGGTTTTATCATGACGAAGACCAAATTCGGACGATATGTGTATTCGACCGGTTCCAATGAACACGCCTCGAGACTCACAGGAATCAATGTCGATAAAGTCAAAATTGCCATATATGCCTATGCCGGTCTTTTGTATGGCTTAGCGGCATTTTTACTAGCGAGTCGATTGACGTCTATACAAGCAGCAAGTGCTGGGGACAGTTATGAACTCGATGCTATCGCGGCTGTGGCCATAGGCGGTACGTCTATGAGTGGTGGCAAAGGCAAAATTATGGGAACATTTCTCGGTATTTTGATGTTAAGAATCATCAATACGGTTCTGGTTATGGCAAATGTACCACCTTTCCTCAACGGCTTTGTAAGAGGGGTTACCATTATCATCGCTGTCCTTGCCCAAAGTCGCAAGCGCAGCAATAGAATGGAGGCGAGCTCATGATTAAAATTGGGATTATCGGATGTGGCAAAATTGCTCAAGTGCGGCATATTCCTGAATATGTGAACAACCCAAATGTAAAAATCGTCGCTTATTTTGACAGAAACATAGATCGAGCGCAAGCGCTTGCAGATGTATATGGTGGAAAAGTTTATGCGTCTTATGAAGCGATGCTTTTGGCTGAAGGTGACGATGCAGTAGACGCTGTCAGTGTCTGTGCTGCAAACCTTGTACATGCTGAGATTACTTTGAAAGCACTTGGTGCCAACAAACATGTGCTTTGTGAAAAACCTATGGCGATGACTTTAGAGGCATGTGAAGCTATGGTTGCCATGTCACAAAGGGTTGGTAAAAAATTAGTTATTGGTCACAACCAACGGCTTGCTAAAGCGCATATTAAAGCAAAAGCGCTTATTGAGAGTGGTCTTATAGGCGATATTGTGTCGTTTAAAACCAATTTTGCACACAGTGGACCTGAAAACTGGAGCATCAATCCAGGAGCGACCACCTGGTTTTTTGATAAAAAGGCGGCTGGGCTTGGTGCAATGGCTGATTTAGGCATTCACAAAACAGATTTAATTCACTTCTTGACGGGCCAAAAAATTATTAAAACAACGGCTTTCGTAGGCACAATTAATAAGCGGGGGCCGGATGGCAGACTTATCGGTGTCGATGACAACGCCATTTGTATTTATCAACTTGAAAATGGCGCGATTGGCACCATGAATGTGAGTTGGACATGTTATGGAGACGAAGATAATTCAACAATTATCTACGGAACAAAAGGCGTTATGAAGCTTTATACAGATCCCAAGTACGCAATTATCGTTGAAAATCTGAGTCATGAAAAAATTCTTTATGAAATTGATAAAATTCAAACCAATGAAAATCAAACCTCATCTGGTGTCATTGATTTGTTTGTGGCGGCGGTAAGCGCTGATGATGGTGATGGGTTTAATAACTTAAGTGGTGAAGCGGCTCTAGCCTCTATGCGTGTTATTTTTGCCAGTGTCGAAAGTGCGGCATCTGGTTGTTCAGTTGATGTTAAACATGTTGCAAGTGACCTTAATCAACGAGGAGGGGCAAAATGAAACTTGGTTTTGTAAGTGCCATTCTAGACGACAGCACCTTTGAAGCGGTCATCGATACGGCAGCGGTGCTTGGTTATGAATGTGTCGAGCTCGCCTGTTGGCCTAAAGGTGATGCGGAACGGCGGTATGCCGGCGTTAGCCATATTGATGTAACAAATCTTGATGCAGCTAAAATTGCCACTATAAAAGAATATTGTACCGATAAAGGCGTTTCAATCTCCGCTTTAGCGTATTATCCAAATACGTTAGATGGCGATTTGATCAAACGTGCTGCCGCCATTGAACACCTTAAAAAAGTCATTGTTGCGGCGAACCAGTTAAACATTAACCTTGTGACGACTTTTATCGGCCGCGATCAAACAAAGACGGTAGAAGAGAATTTTGAAGTGTTTGATATCGTTTGGAAACCGCTTATCGCCTATGCGGAATCCCTAAAAGTGAAAGTGGCTATTGAGAACTGCCCTATGTTATTTACCATTGACCAATGGCCAGGTGGACAAAACTTGGCAACGACACCAAAGATATGGCGTGAAATGTTTGATCGGATTCCAAGTGATTATTTTGGACTCAACTACGACCCGAGTCACCTTGTCTGGCAAATGATGGATTACATTAAACCTATTTATGCCTTTAAGGATAAATTGTTTCACATTCACTTTAAAGATATAAAAATTGACAAAGAAAAGCTTGACGATGTGGGCATCATGGCATACCCCCTAGCCTTCATGATGCCTAAGTTACCGGGTCTTGGCGATGTCGATTGGTCTAAATTCACAAGTGCGCTTACGGACATCGGCTATGCAGGTTATGCTTGTGTAGAGATTGAAGACCGTGCTTTTGAAGGTAGTGCAGAGGCAGTGCTTGAAAGCCTGCGTTTGAGCAAACAGTATGTGTCACAGTTTCTCACTTAATGGGGAAGCAAAACCTCAACTTAAAAAAGTCAGTACGAGCGGCTAAGTTAGACGCTTCGAACTGACTTTTTTGAGTATATATAATTTACTTGTGTTTACTTATGTTGGCTGGCGACTTCATGTGCGTTATAAGAGCTTCGCACAAGAGGTGAGGAGGCTACGCTGCCGATGCCAATCTTTTGCGCGTATTGGCCATATGCGGTAAACGCATCGGGATGGATGTAGGCGATAAGAGGTGCATGTTGATCCGATGGGGGTAAGTACTGTCCAATGGTCAAGATATCCACAGATGCTTCTTTTAAATCATCCATTAATTTGTAAACTTCAGCCTCTTGTTCACCAAGACCTAGCATAAAGCCTGATTTTGACAATATTTTTGGTTCATGGGCTTTTACGCGTTTTAAAAGTTCAAGACTTTGTGCGTAGTCTGCTTCGGGTCTTACTGAAGTGTAGAGTCTGATAACCGTTTCAACGTTGTGGTTGATAATGTTTGGCCCTGCATCCATAACCGCTTTAAGGGCGCTTTCATTGCCCTGAAAATCTGGGATGAGCACTTCAATGACCGTCTCTGGAGACGTGCTTTTAATGGCTTTAATGGTCTCGGCAAAAAGGAAAGCACCGCCATCTTCAAGGTCATCGCGCGTCACCGATGTAATGACTGCGTGTTTAAGATCAAGTTGCTTCACGGCTTCAGCGACGCGGTAGGGTTCACCAAGATCAGGCGGCAACAGTTTGCCGCTTTCTATGTTACAAAACTGGCAATGGCGGGAACACACGCTGCCTAAAATCATGAAGGTTGCTGTGCGCTTCGAGAAGCATTCCAAACGGTTCGGGCAGTTCGCACCGTGACAAACGGTGTTGAGATTCAATGATTGTATGATGGTGTTAACATTATTTAAATTGCGTGGGTTTTCTATTTTGACTTTAAGCCATTCTGGCTTTTTTTGATAAGGTGTTTTTGCGTTCAAAGCGTTAGCCTCCATATCTATGAAACGGTGAGATTAAAGTAGTTTCATAGTATCAGAATTTACCTTCAGATGCAATGTAAAATGGGTGTATAATAGGTGTATGCTCGACTTTTAAAAATTCAGAAAATTTTAAGGAGGTTCTATATGAAATTTGGACATATCGGCGTCAAAGTTCTTGATTTAGATCAAACAATGCGCTTTTACTTAGAGGTACTTGAAGCAAAAATAATCAAAGAATACCAATACCCTGCAAGCCAGCTTGTATTTTTGGAAATAGGTGGCACAATTATCGAATTAATTGTGAAGGCTGAAAATGAACCAAGAACGCTTGGTCCAATTGAGCATATCGCTTTCAAAGTGGATAACCTTCAAGATGAGATGAAGCGACTTGATAAACTTGGCATCACCTACACGCCACCGAGAGTGGTGGGTCGTGCGGAAATCATTTTCTTTGATGGCCCCAACAATGAGCGTTTTGAATTTATTGGAAGGTTGCAGCTGGCGTAATATCAGGTGTACTTTGTTATTTTTTGAAAATGGCTTTAATGTGTCCAAAGATGTCAACGGCAGTGATGACAATTGTAATGGCGATGCCTATATTGACAGTGAGTGTGAACCACGTTTCTACATTTGCGTTTGAGCCAAGGATGTTCGTTAAGGCGTTTAAATTCCAAATTTGCGGCGTCAAAGCTATTTTGGTGACAAGACCAATCGAGATAAT
>Ga0138256_10005964_pt1 | contig 12905 bp, 13 predicted proteins | sample KNB2016incub_MG_FD_105486 | JGI IMG/M metagenome (GOLD analysis project Ga0138256, IMG submission 105486) | Active sludge microbial communities from wastewater in Klosterneuburg, Austria - KNB2014incub_MG | ecosystem: Engineered > WWTP > Activated sludge > Unclassified | place: Austria... | reverse complement strand
GTTTTGTATATCAACGCTTCCGTAAACACTCTCTATTGCGCCATTCGGGAATATAAAATTGCTCTCTACGTATTTATTATCTCCTATTGCTATTGATTTTATTTTTCCGCCACTGCCAATATAATTGCCGGTAATTCCGCTATTCGCCCCGCCTGTTATTTCGCCTAATTCTGCGTTATTACATACAGTGTTATTCGCTATCTCATACCCCTCTACTGATACAATAGAGAAAAGACTTGCGCCCTGATACACCGTATTATTGTAGAATAGTCCAACAAAATTCGCCATATCAAAGGTCGATGTCGAGTTAATGTCGTTTTCATAGCAATCGTTGCGCCCGAATTGATAACCCATTACGCCGATAGCGCCACGAACCAATCCGCCGCGCAAATCCTGCCGGAAAACTACTGAATCGTTCGGAAAATCATACTCCGAAACATCCCACGCCGTAACATATGTTTCCGGGTATGTCGCCTTGTCCAGTATCGTATAAGCCGCCGTATTGTTCTCCGGGTCGGTGCCGTCCAAAATGGTGGCGTCGGTAAGTTGCCAGTGCAGGAGGTTCCAAATTACCACATCACCCAAAACGATGGTAGGCGAAGATGCCGCCCCGTCCTGATCGGCTGTAACGCCGTTGCTGTTGTCCAAGACTTCCGAGCCGTCGAAGGCGACCCCGGCGCTTGTCATGTAGGCCGTCATACTTGCAGCGCCGTCGTCGGTTACTATTTGCGCCGTTGCGCCGGTGGTGCCGCCGGTGATCGTATCGCCCGGAAGAAATACCTTTACCGTAACCGTGTAAGAATCTACCGTTACTGTGTTCGTGGATGTGTCGCCGGTAATTACCTCGCCCGCAACAAGCGCCTGCGAAAGGTTCTGAACCGTGACAGTTCCCGCGCCGTCATCCGTGATAACTTCGCCGGTTGTTCCCAAGTCGGTCGTAAACGTTTCAGCCGGGTCAAGTAGTCCGGAAGATGTCGAATATTCAACGTAGTCGGCTGGAAATTGCAGGTTTGTGTACGGTATCGTTACCGCCTCAAATCCGGTGCGCCAAATCCCCAACTGCGTCCCGAACGTTTCCGGCGTTCCGCTGTAATCGCCTACTGCCTGAAAATCGGCGTTGAGATACCCGCCTGTGCCGTTCACCGTAATTTCGTTGTCCCGTACCGCCTGGCAGACAAAACCTAAGTCCGTGCCGGTCGCGTCCGTGATCCGGTAGAATTGACCCGGCGTTAGGGTAGCGCCTGCGATAGCGGTCTGCATATCGGCGTAGGTGATGTCTGTAATTGAAACAGAGCCACCACCCCCGCCCGGAATTGTCACATCCGTACTGCCATTGCCGGGGTTGTCGGTTGCGGTTACGCCTGCCCCTATAAAGTTTAACTTCGGTTGTGCGGGCAAATCGGTTCCTTCATCTTGGATTGTATGCCCGCCTCCACCGCCGCCGCAATCACACGGCCCGCCGATATTGACTTCAATGACGGGGTTTTGTACTTGAATTTCAATTGGTTGTCCCTCCAATATTTCGACCGTTATCGAATCGGTAGGCATTTCAATCGTGATTACAGGGTTATTAATATTAACCGTCTGTTTTGGGTTTTGAATCTGAACATTTACTTCGCTCATTTGCGTAGGCGTGTTAAAAAGTGATTAATCGTTAGGTATGTTTTTCCGGGGTATTGCCGATCCGGCCAAAACCGTCTTCTTAACCCCGTTGTCGTCGCGTATCCATTTCAATTCATAACTACCCCGGTCATTACGCACAAAATCAGCCGTGTCGGTGTCTTCGATGCGCCAAACAATGCCGGTGCCGTCGAACTCGATGCCGGTGCCGATTACCAGCGTATGCAGCACATTCCCGGCGCTGTTGTAAAGAATGTACTGGAAAGTGTCGGCTGAAACATCCAGCGTCACGCCATTCTCTTTGAACACGCCAATCGTACCCAAAAGCGTATCGCCAATGTAGGGCTGAATCGGGATGATTGCAGGCCCGTCCGTTACTTCGATAACTCCGTATTTGTGGCTCATGTCTTACTCGTTGTCAATCGCACCGTTTACCGCCGTGGCAAACCATGTAGTCGACGATATTTTTGTGATCGTTATGCTCATTCCAGGGCTGCCAAGTAACACTACCGAAGTTGACAGGCTTGCGGCCCCATCCCAAAAAACAACAACTTGGCTGAATTCCAAATCCTGCACCTGCATCGCGTTGTCGGTGACACAAAACGTGTAGGTCGTTCCAACCGCGCTTTCCTGTAAATTGGCGTTAATCGTTCCGCCGCTACCCGTATCGGTGTATATAGTACCACTTGCCCCGTCCACATCAAAATTATCGTCTTTATCTTCAATTAGTCGGTTATAAGCCAACCGTGATAGGATTTGCGCCGTCGTTTGCAGGTTGCGATCTGCCGGTAGCGCCTCGCTTGTCCGTACGATTGGCACAAGTTCCGCCCCGGTCAACGTGCCCGCGCTTTCGCGGTTAGATATTTTTTGCCTTGCCATTAGTCCTGAATTATAAATTGATTGTCTTCTGTGATTATTTCGTCGTTATCTTCCTCTAAGATTGAATTGTCCGATTCCGAAGCGGGTAAAATCCCTTCGCCCGGCAAACAATACGTCGAATCCGGCGTAAAGAAAATGTCCTCCAAGCAGTGCGTATTTACCCTAAATTCGCCCGTTATCCTGATTCCGAAGTAGTCGTAAGGGTAGAGAAACAGCCCGCGTTTTTCGCCGTCTGTGGCGAAGGTGAACGGGGCGAAGATTGACGGGTCTTTCCGGTATTGCGACAGGGTTTTTACTTCGATCCCGCGCAATGCCTGTTCCTGCGGCCCGCCCTCAAGTTTTCCAAAGGCGTCGTGACACCCCCAAAATTGCTTCATCACCAACGGCGTTAACCGTCCGGCCACATCACACCCGCCGCCGGTCAAATCTTCACCCATTCGGGGCAAGTTCATCCAACAGAGAAATTTAAGGTCAAAGGTAAAAATGAGATTTGCCAGTTTCGGCCCTTCGACCTGCTTGAAAACGATCCCGCCGTTGTCCACGAAAAAAGCGACAGCCGTTTTTGTGCTGTCCGGCTCAAAATGCTTGAATAACCCGTTGTCCCAGCAATTCGCCTGGTTAACGTCACATGCAACGGGGTAGGATTGGTAGCCCGTCACAACGGAAACGCCGTCGGCTCCCTGTGCCACGATTGGCCGGGTTGCCACATTGACTAACCCGCCGAACCTTTCGATCCAGGGCAGGTTAACCAACTTCGATTTTAATACCGTTGCTATTGCTGATACCATTATTATGCCGTTACTACCGGGTTTAAATTGTGCGGAATGTCTGCCGCGCTTTTCAGCGTCGCTATTTTGTTGCCCTGCCGAAACAGGACTATTTTAACCGGATCGGTGTAAACCGAATGCCGGACGCCTTCAAACAGGAATACGATTGCCCGCTTGCCCATCTTTTCCATGTGGGTAACGCCGGGTATTTGTTCGACGGTTTTCCAAATTTCGGTTAACTCCATTTCATTTTACCTTTTTTAGGTTTCGGTTTCTTTACTTTCTTTTTCATACCCTGAATGCTTTTTCGATGCGTTCACGATTTGCCCGGCGGCTCAATTCAATTTCTGGTTTGGACGGTTGTACGATGTTCCCCCGCTTCGGCCTTGCCCCGGCGATAATATCCTGCGCCCGCTTATTCGCGGCCTGAATTTCAACCGTTGCGGAAAATATGGAACTACTCACCACGACAGGCCGCACGGCTGCCCACATCTGCCCCGTCCGCGTGAAATCCACATATCCGACTTGATACCCTTCCTTTGCCCGGCTTTTCTTGTAGTCTGCCACATACGGCGCAAACGCCGCCCCGGTGGATGATTCGCCTTTGGTCTGCACCCGTAATTTTGTTAAGGCGATTTGATCCAGAACAATGCGCGTTGCCTCGGATTCCCGATTGGCTTCTAAGTCGTGCTTAATTTGCCGGATACGCGCTATTATTCGCTCAAATGCCATTACAACAAAAATGCAAAATCTTCCTGACAGCCGGAATATGCCTCCGTTTCCGCGTCAAATGTGAAAACCCCTATATTCAACAATGCGCCCTGCCTACGGCTTGAAAACGTCGCGTTCGTCATTGTGATCGTATCGCCTGTTTCAACTTCCTCCAATATCAAGCTACTAAGGTCGCCGTACTTCGACAGAAATCCAAGTGCGTAGTCGGGCAAATCGGCAGCCTCAAACTTTTTCTTTTCAGTTGTCCGGGTGAACGTCCTGGTTATTGCCCCGTTTCCGTTTACCTCGGTTTCAATGTTTCGCTCCACTTCCGGCGTATCCCATACCGGCAACAGGTACAACCACTGCTCATACCCAAACTGGTACAACACGTTTCCTTTGTCGCTTGCGTTCGTCATCCGTAGTTTCCATGTAGGATTTCCGCCAACCGTTAACCCATTTACAACGGCAGACGAAACAAAGGTAAGCGCCAATGTATTGCAGGCGTCCCCACTTGTCCATGTAGCGTCATACGTAACGGTCAGCGTCGCCCCGCAAACGGTTTCTACCTGAATCCTTAGTTGGGCTTCTTCGTTGCCCTCGACAAGGGTTATCTCATACAATTCGGCGGCTGAAATTTCAGACCAACCGGCGACATATTTCTGCAATGAATACACGTAACCGGCAGGTGAAAAGACGGACGCTTGTAATGAGAAAATAAGGTCAAACCCGTCAACCGAACAAGAATCCGGCACAACCTCCAAACGGGCGTCATCTTCGCCGCAAATATCAGTCAGGTATAAAACCTCGCTGTAATAGGTATCGCCGTCAATGGTCAGTTCGATGTACCAGAACCCGCAAGCGGGAATATCCTGTGAAGGCGACATATCAACGGCTGTGCCGAATATCGGTTCCGCCGCTTCCCATGTTACCCAATACCCGGAAGCGTCGCCTAATTCGTCAATTGAAAGCAGCGAAGTATCAAGTATGTGATATGTCAAGTCATCCACCGCACTACGCAATGTCCACGGCACAGACCCCGGCGCTGCGCCTGGCACATACACCTGAAACGGCAGTAACTTATGCCGCGTAGCCGTCAACCCGAACGGGATTGCATCCTGCCCGATTTGCCGGTGCCGCTGGAAACGGCGCTTTGCGTGAAACGGCAATATGTTGCCGGGGTTGAAGTGGATCATTTGCCTATTTTGAATGACTTTGACTTCGGCAAAGCCGTTTTGCTCATTTTTGTTTCAGCAAACTTTAACTGTCGGCTTGCTTCCATGTACTTTTTTGAGTTTGGGTTTTTGCTTGTTTCTGCCGTAAAATCCATGACCGCTTTTGCATTTTTAATCCTATACTCTTGGCTTGAAAACGATCTTATTCCACTGCCCGACGCGGTAGTTGCGACTTCTGAAATATACTTTTTGCTGCTTTTTTTTAGGCTTCCGCCTTTTTGTGTCTGCCTGACCCCATCTTTATCCATCTGCGCAAATGCGGCCCGCTGCGAATCTTTCGGAAGTTTTTTAAATGCCTTAGTTGCCATAGTATTTTAATGTAAAAGGTTAACAGTCATTGTATCTCGTTCGGTGTCTAATTCCATGTCCTTTACCTGCCCCCAACCCAATCCAGTTTGGATCAATTGGGTCGGGATTGGCTCGCCATTATCGCAGCAGTATTTAAACTTGATCGGCATTTGCGCCTTGCGCTTGCGTACTGTCTGCACTGTGAGCGCCCCGGCTGTTGTGCTTACTTCCGGCCCGTACCGCCCGTATGCCCACAATGCCGGGAAAAGAACCCGCCATGCCATTGCGCCGTTTGCCTCGTTGTTCGTGTTGTCAATCAGGTAAGTGTCGGTATCAATTTCGGCGGCGGAAACCAGAACAAAGCCCCTCAATCCGGCGTCGTCATTGTCCAATAGCCCGCCAACATCGGCGCAAAGTTGGCCTAAGGCGTAATCAATCGTATTATCTGAATCCGAACACGCCTGCGGGTATTCGATTTGCTTTTCGAGGAAATTGTCTGAAAAAGATTCCTGATATGAGAACTTTTCGAGCGCCGGTATCGAACCTTCCGCGCTAAATTGATTACTACCTTCAGCGTAAATGCCGCCGTCCAATGTAATTAGGTCAATGCCGTTTGTGCCGTCAAAATAAGACCAATGCTCTATTCTCAAATTAAAATCTGCCCCGTCCGGCTCCAGCGCCCAATACACGTTCATCGAATCACGCAACGATGTAAGCAGGTCACCTAACGTCATGGTTAACCGGATAGCGTCGTTTGTTGCCGATGCGCGTACAATGTCCGACTTTTGGAATAGCAGCATTTCTAAGGCGTAACTTGTTGCCCACGTATATGCCAGATTGGACGGTGCCGTGCCCGGCGGATTGATCCCGAAAAAGTCGCTTTGCACCTCGTTTAGGTCGCAACCCAAAGCGGCAACGATCAACGGCAGAATTTCAGCCAATACCCGCCCGTTGGATATTTCAACATCGGAAACGGTCGCCTCGAAGTCATACCGCTCTTGTCCGGTGCTGGAAGTGCTGAATGCGTCCTGAATGTAGTGGCCGTACATTACAGGTCGCACCCAAACGTCGCCCGCCGTGTTGTACCAACCGTTACCCGGTGGAGGCCCGCCGGGGTAGGTTACGGTTTCCCGCGCCCATGTTGTGACTAATTGCAATTGGCCGGATACCGGCGTATCAAAGTCCTGATTATGTTCGATTGGTCGCCACGCCACCAACGCCTCCGGGGTGAACCCGATGTTTATTTCCTGCGTACCGCCGTACCAGCAGGATTTAAAAAACTGCTTTAGCGACGGGCTGCCAAATTCAACATCGTTGTACGTGCAGGTGGTCGTTTCCACGGTGCCGTAAACCGTTTGCAATAATACCCGGCTGCCGTAATCCAAAAAGTTGAGCGGCGTTTTGAGCGCCCTGGCAAAACATTCGTATTTGTCATTCGGCTTAACTTCATACTCAACCCGGCAGCGGTCTAAATGGTAATCGCCGTCCGAAATAATAATCTTTCCTGTGTATTCCGTTTGCCATTCACCACCACAAAACACCTCGATTGTCAGCACAATGTCGTTGCACGTTCCCATGTCGTACAATGCCTTGAAAAACGTGTAATCGGCGTTTTTGAAAAGAAGTTTCGACGACAGGCGTTTTCGGAAAAACCGTGTGTTATCCTCTAACTGCCAACGGTATTTCAACCCTGAATTAACAGGGGTGACGGTGGTATAATCTACCCCGTCATTAATCGTGAAACGCCGTATGGAAAGAAGATTAGGCATTTAGTTGCTCTGCGCTTGTTTTGCTTGTTTTACTGCCTTTTGATAAGCGATGTAATTTTTATTTGTAGTTATCGGCTTGCCTTTTGTTTCGATCCAGTCCCTTAATTCTGTGTAAAGAATAATATCATCCGGCCCAACTCTAAGCATCCGAATAAAGCACTTTGCGAAAAACATTCGAACCGAAAAAGGCAGGCGGTATAGCCTTAATTTGTCTAAAACCTTATCCATTTGTTTCGCTTTTTAGTTCAGGCCGCAGATATTCAGCGACGGTATTCGATATAAAACTCCATGTGTGGCGACATTGGAATCCGCCGCAATCTAAATACGGGTCATAACCAACCTCTATTTTGCCTGCCCACTCCTGATTTTTCCACGCCTCAATCTCTTTCCGGCTCAAAACCTTGTTGACGTGTTTCTCGCACCAGGGGCGCGTCGTGTCCTTCACTGTTCCGCTATAAATCGCATAATCCAGCCCCAACCTGTCAGCATAAACCAGATTTGCCGCCCGGTCAATCCGGGCAAACAAATCGTAACTATTCGTCTTCCAGTGCCGTTCTAACATTCCCTGCCCCGGCTTGCCGATAAACAACTTCCGAAACTGCTTTTGAAAGTCCGCCAAACTCATTTGCCCGGCAATTGCCCGGTTAACCAACCCTGCCACATTTCGCGCTACTCCCTGATTTTGAAATAGCGCCTCCATATATCCGCCCGGTATCAGTTCCTTTGTCGTCGTGTTGTATCCCCACCTTTGCAGGGTCAACCGCCGCGCCGCGTCTTGTACGCTTTCATTAACCGGCTTTTCCGTGACCACCTCAAAGTAGTCCTTGTTTAACCCAAATAACCGGCCCGCCCTGTCTAATATCCCGCCTAACACCGTCTTTTTGTACTGCCTCGAAAACCTGTCGAACAGCAAATAAACCCCTGCAACCTTCCCCAAATTCGATGCGCTGTATTTCATCTTCCCGTCTACCGTTTCGATATTGCCCGAAACCCAATCGATCAACAAACCGTAAAACGCCGCCTGTAATGTCCTGACCAAAGCATCCATGAAGGCGCTGCTCGTTTCGGCCTCTTTTACCCGGCGGTCGGTTAGTTTTCGGTAATCAGGCATCTACTTCGAAACTTAAAACACCTATTGAAACAGATGCGTTTTCGGGGTAAAACACTAATTCGCCGTGTTTCGCAGCCCTTTCAATTTCAATAAATGACTCCAATTCGTTGTACCATTTCGAGAACTCCGAATCCGGGTATATCTGCCGCGCCTGCCATGCAAGCACACTAATAGCGTCTGCAATGCTATGTGAGTTTATTTTTATGTGTTCCGGGGTGATGGGGCTAAATACTACCCGTCCGTTTATGCTATCTCCAATAGCAACAGAAAATCCCGTGTCCCAAAACCAATTTATTTCGGCGTTTATTTCCGAATCATAAAGCCGCTCAATAACTTCGCCTACCTGCTCTTTTCTGAATTGTATCATGTCGCCGGGTTTGGTTGCGGGTTATCGTCGTTGTTTCCGTCTTCATCCGCCGGGAACATTTGCGGTTCCGGCTCCGGCGTGTCGTCAATCAATTCAATCCGTTCTTTAAACTCCTGCACTTTCGCAAGTACGATACCTCGCTGCTTTTCATACGTCATCTGCGAAAACAGCGGATTTTGCATCTCAACCTCCATCATTATTTCGCGGTGGTTTTCCCGCAGCACCCGCATATCATCCAACGGCGAACGCGCTGCCAGGATCATTGCCGTTTCTGTTTCGCTCTTATCGTCGAACGGTAGCCACACATACCGCGCATCGATGCGGCGTTGCATATCCGGGCTGCCCTCAAATGTCTTTTGCTGAATCCGTTTCCGAATAGCCGCCAACACCTCATACCCGACGCCTTTTTCTTTAGCCGTGCCAAAACGGGCAATCAGTTCGTCCAGGGTGTCAATTTGCAGGTCTTCAGGGAAAGAGTGATCTACCGACACATAGGGGATTTCCCGGTATTGTAGGCCGATTCGGTAACCAAGTTCCCAACACTGCGAGTAATGGCGGCAAAAGACCTTCAATTTCTTTTCTACTCCCTCGTGGAGTTTTGCGACCTCAAATGCGGTCATATCCCCGGCCCCGTCCGGCTTTTGGTGCGGGTCGGACATAAACACGGTGCGGATAAACTTCGTCTCTTTCTTGTCGATCAGTTTTTCAAGTAGTTCCGGGTAGGTAACGTCAATCGGCTCTGTGTATGCCAGTTTCGATAGTTCGACCATCAAAGCCGGGTCATCCGGCAAAATCATCTGAATAACCGCCTGTTCTGTCGTGAAATTCGGGTTAAGGCCCGATCCCCCGCAAGCCGGGCAACGGTGTTCGCTGTCTTGTACGCCGTTTATCCACCCGCCAACACATTCGCCATGTTCGGGGCTTTGGTATTTGCACGGCTTGGTAAACTCTGTGCGCTTAGGGTAGGTATGGGTAGTAAGCGTCACATCGAGGGATGATTTTAACTTAATCATGTCCTCAATAATCTTTTCCCCGGCAGCAAACCAACTAACCCGCGTTTCCTGTGCCGTTACTTCATCCATGTACGCCCCGCAAACGATTGCAGGCACTTCTGTTGTCCCGTTACGGATTGACTTAAAGTAGAAATTGCGCACTTTTGAAGCGCCGATATAGGCAGGCATCCCTTGCGTGTTCGGCAGCCGATTGTATTGCCCCTCAATCGGATAGGCTTCAATATCTACCCGCGTTTCCCCATCTTCCTGTACCGTCTTTTGCCCGATCTCCCGCGCCCGGATAAGTCCGCCAGGATAGTACAGGTAAAAGTTTTCGAGCATTTTGGAAATGACGATGCCGCCTTCGACCACGTTTTCCATGCTTGAAGTTCGGCACAAAAACCAACTCAATTCGCCGTACTGGTACGAAAAATTCAGCGCGTCAATAGCCGGGACAATGAACGGCCACACCTTGTTTTCGATGATCTTCCCTTCTTCATTCCGACGGTCGTACCGCTCGTACACAATCCATGCGTTCGGGTCGGTGGCGTTGTAATGCTCCAACGTGCGGTTAAGCCAATCGTTGAAAGATTCGCCCGGCATGAAATTATAAAAAGACACCCGTAGAGATTCGAGCGCCTTTTCGTCGGGGACTTCCCACGTTTCCCGTATTCCCTCAATCGTTGCTAAGTTCTGGAAATGGTTGCGAAGCGGAGCAATAACGCCCGGAGTGGGCGATATGTAAAGGCGTTGGCGTTGCCCTTTCAGGTCGTCATCTTCAAACCTGCGGTGCCGCTCCACCTGTTCTGCCTGCCAGTTACCCTCACCCGTCGTCGCTGAATAAGTGAACTCCCGGACTTCGTTTGCCCTGTCGTAGTTTTTATGCCGCAACGAAAACGCTATGTTTTCCGTAAGAAGTGCAATAAGTTCCGGTTCACTCATTTACCGAATTTTTAGCAAATGTACAAAAAGTTTGCCGAATTTATAAAAGTGTAGTTCTATTTATGCAAAACCGGGAAATTTAGGCTTCATTGTCTCATTAATCAGAATACCAGAAAGGCAGTCTACGTAGTCATCATGCGCCGCGTTCGGGAAAGAAGCACACTCGGAAAGGAAGTTAAGCACCCAAACTTGCCCTTTTGGAACGTGTACCCGCCCGGCTTCGACCAACGCCGAAATACTGTTCACCCTGGCAATTTTTGAATCTTTCGGGGCAATAGCCTCCCTGATATTCATTGCCGTTTGCTTCTTAATAACCTGCACCAAACTTTTGCCCGTCGCTTTTGGCTCAACCAGTATCATACTTGCCCCGGTATAGCCATTCTCCAAACAAAACGATTTGGTAACGTCTATTTGGTCATTGAAATCCAATTGCCGCGAAAAGCCGCCAACAAGGTAAAAGTCATGGCCTTTGCGGATATAAGCAAGGCAAGCGCACGGGTCGTTTTTTTCCTGGTCGGTGTAGGCGGTGTCTAAGTAGAACCGAACCGCTGTCCCTTTCAGGTCAATTTTTGCAGGGTCGTATTCGGTGAACCACGCCTTTTTCAGTAGCCCGCCCTCATCGGGTGCCGGGCGTTGTTGGTATAGCGCATTCCAAGATCGTGTACCTACCTCAACCTTTTTTTGCAATAGTTCGGGGCGCGGGTATTTCCCCTCCCATAGTGCGTCCCCTGTTTGCCGGTGTTGTTCGTCGTGTTCTGCAAGCGCCGGGAAGGAAATGATTTCAGTGTTCGGGTCGGTGCCGATCATTTGCAAGATGCGGCCCGTTAAATCATCCTCATGCCAACGGGTTTGACAAACAACCTCCACCGCGCCAGGCTCAAAGCGGGTCTTGAAAGTTGATGTGTACCACTCCCATGCCGAATTTCGGTAGGTCTGGCTGTCTGCTTCTGCGGCGTTCTTAACGGGGTCGTCAATAATTCCAACCGTGCAACCAACGCCGGTAATGCCACCGCCAACCCCGGCGCTCACATAGTGCCCTTTGTGGCCTGGAATATCAAACCGGCTACTGTTGCGAACAACGCCAACCTCTTTGCCTTCGCTCATTCGCGTCTCGAAAATAGCCTTGTATTGGTCGCTGGAAATAATGCGCTGGCAATCGCGGTTCATTGCGCTGGCAAGGTCGGCAGAATAGGAAGCGGTAATGATTTGCTCATCCGGGTTGCGGCCTAATATCCACGCCGGGAAAAGCCTGGAAACAATTTCGCTTTTGCCGTGACGAGGTGGAATCATTACGATAAGGCGCTTAATCTGCCTTTCTGCGAGCCTTTGGCAGGCTGCTATTACTTCGTCGTGGTGCCAGTTGAAAACGTAATCAGGCTTAACGTATCGAATGAACTGCCGGAATGATTCGCGGCAACGGCGCTGCTTTAGCGCCTCGTAAATTTCCGGGCTGAAAATATCGCTCATTCATTCTTTGCCTTATCCATTATAGCGAGCATGGAGTCGGCTTCGGCAGCGGACAGGCGGGAAACGTCGAATGATATTGGCCCGCTATTTTTGCCGGTGTGTTCAACGGACTGTTTAGACTTGCCATGCGCCCGGTCTAACATCTCCCGCAGTATTTCCAGCGACTTTTTACCCAACAACTCTTTTGCCGCCAACCGGACAACCATCGGCATGTCGTTTGTCTCATCTTCGACTTTGCCGGAAATATCTTTTACGTCCAACAGGTGTAGGGCCAACACATACTGAAACGCCTCTTTCACTGCTTCGGGTGTGGCCTGTTCAATTCCGCGCTCTTTCCATTCCTTTGCAAGTTGGGAGAATACACGGGCTTTACGGCCCCTGTTGGGGGGTTGGTTGGTGGTGGAAAACGTGTTGCCGTCTGCGCCTGTTATGTTCTTATTACCTCCTGGCATCTCGTAGTTTGCTCGTAGTTTTCAGTATTTTATTTTACTCAACCATTGTAACCAAATTTGGTGCCCGATTTGCGCCGTCATTACCGGCGGAACGGACATTCCGATTAGGTACTGGTTATCAAATCCGATAAAATTATAATCCTGCGGGTATGATCCACATGAACAATATTCTGAATCATTAAACCATCTCGGAGCCTGTTTGCAAATATACTTTGCCCCAGAAACTATTGTCGGGCAAACGTCATTTGGCCCGACCAAATTATCAGTAAACCCATTTGCCTGCCCGCGAACATCCGCAAGGTTTT
>Ga0138256_10005962_pt1 | contig 12907 bp, 8 predicted proteins | sample KNB2016incub_MG_FD_105486 | JGI IMG/M metagenome (GOLD analysis project Ga0138256, IMG submission 105486) | Active sludge microbial communities from wastewater in Klosterneuburg, Austria - KNB2014incub_MG | ecosystem: Engineered > WWTP > Activated sludge > Unclassified | place: Austria... | reverse complement strand
TGATGAAATGACAGCTATCTTTTGTATTACCGCTGGTAACAGTATTTTTTTGTTTTTTTCAATCAGTCCTTTTTTTTCTAGTTCATTCAGTACTTCTCTGCGTTTTAGCTCCAGCTGTCCCAGCGTAAAGGAAGTGTCTATATCTTCGACATTAAATTTGAGGCCGTATCGTTCATTATAATCGATTTTTACTTTAAGGAGCACCTGGACTCCTTTTTGCAACAATTGGCTCAATCCGGGACCGGTCTTATGTTCGATAAACTTCAAATTTCTATACCAGATGGCAGCACTTGCCTGGGCTATGATGTCCTCGCCTTCTTCTTTTTTTTCTATAAGATCCAGATAACAGTGGCCTCTAGAAAAACTACATTGATTGATTTCAGCTCTGATCCAGACAGGTTCAGTAAAATTGAGTGCTATGACCTGTCTTATATATTCATTTATCTCAAATAAGGATAGTGGTGTCAATGTGATTTGTCAGTTATTGACTGATTAAGACTCTAACGCTTCTTTTACCAATGCGGCGGCATCTTTAAGTAAAATGGCTGATCGAACCCGGAGCCCCGAATCATCGATGATTTTTTTGGCTAATTCAGCATTTGTCCCTTGAAGTCTCACGATGATAGGCACTTTGATCTGGCCGATATTTTTGTAAGCATCTACGACACCTTGAGCCACACGATCACATCGGACGATGCCACCAAAAATATTGATGAGTATTGCTCTTACTGCCGGATCTTTTAAAATAATTCTGAAAGCTTGTTCGACCCTGGCAGCATCTGCAGTACCTCCAACATCAAGAAAATTGGCCGGCTCGCCACCAGATAGTTTGATGATGTCCATGGTAGCCATAGCGAGACCAGCACCATTGACCATACACCCTACATTTCCATCCAACGCTACATAATTCAAATTATAAGCTTTCGCTTCGACTTCAGCCGGATCTTCTTCGTCGGTATCTCTAAGGGCTTCGAGGTCTGCATGCCTAAAAAGGGCATTGTCATCCAAAGAAACTTTACAGTCGACCGCGATAATATTGCCAAGTCCATCCCTCAGACAAGGGTTGATTTCAAACAAGGTGGCATCAGACTGGACAAATGCCTGGTATAGGTTGGTAATAAATTTAACCATGTTTTTAAAACTGTCCCCTTCCAGTCCCAGATTAAAGGCAATATTTCTTGCCTGGAATGCTTGTAGTCCTACCAGAGGATGTACATACTCCTTGTATAAAAGCTCTGGGGTATGCTCTGCCACTGCTTCGATATCCATGCCACCTTCAGTCGAATAGATGATCACATTCGCCTTCTTTTCCCGATCTGTTAAGATAGAGACATAGTATTCTTTGCAAGACTCAAAGGTGGGTCGGAAGGAATCTTCAGTGATCAGGATCTTTTTGACCAATTTGCCAGCACCAGTCATGCCCCCGGGTGTCTGTGGCGTTTTGAGCATCATACCTAAGATCTGGGGTATAACCTGCTGAGCCTGCTCTTTTGACTTGACGACCTTGACCCCGCCTCCTTTGCCTCGTCCTCCTGCGTGAATTTGAGCTTTTACAACGACGACTGGTGAATGCGTGTCAGCTGCGATTTTTTCGTATGCAAGGAGAGCCTCTTCTTCCGTAGTGGCGAGAATCCCTTCCTGAACGGGAATATTAAACTTTTTTAAGAGGTCTTTACCTTGATATTCGTGAAGATTCATGTTGTAATGTTGATATGGGTGCGAAAATAATTATATATTGAAACTATTTAGAGAAAATAAGAAGCTCACATTGTTCAAACCAAATAATATATCATAATGGATCAGAAAATAATAAGCCGCATGTTGAGCCCGTGGGTGATGCGATTTTATTTTTTTAATCAATTGCCTGGTGCTTGGTTTTTTGGTCTTAAGATCAAAGTGCTGGATCACGAAAAATGTGTGGTTCAAATCCCATACAGATGGTCTACAAAGAACCCCTTTCGTTCTATCTATTTCGCAGCATTGTCCGCTGCAGCTGAACTATCAACAGGAAGTATTGCATTGGCAGCTATTGAGGGGAAGGATATGTCCATGTTGGTCACTGGGATGAGTGGTGTTTTTCTAAAAAAAGCAAAAGGAATCATTTTGTTTGAATGTCCGGAAGTTCCTCGAATTGTCGCAGCTGTCAAAGAAGCTGAAAGTAATCCGAATGGTTCGGTTGTCTCGGTTACCACCATCGGACACAATAAAGATGGAGTAGAGGTAGCTAAATTTACCTTTGAATGGTCATTTAAGAAAAAATCTGCCTGATCAAAGTACAACCAGTTTTCTAGTCACCTGGCCTTGACCTGAGGAGAGCACCACCGCATAAACTCCAGGTTTTAATACATCCATGTACAGTTCTTTGGCAGTTAGTCCACTTTGAAACTTATCTTTAAATTGGTATATAAGTTGCCTTCCACGTATATCGTACACATTGATCGTACCATTAAAACTGGTCTTACTCTCAAGTTGAATATGAACTTTATCATCATTAAAGGCAGGATTTGGATACACAGCAAAGCTCTTTACTTCAGGAATATCGGGTACCGCTGTCAAAGCACCAGCTTTAAAAGTAAACCTCTGCGGATCAAGAAAGCAAGTAGAGTATTCATTGAATGGGATCACCCTCCAGTGATAAGTCCTGTTTTGAGTGAGCTTTTCTATTTTTAATTTACTTTCTTTAGTAATAATAGATTGTACGAATAATTCAAAGGTGGATACGACATCATACTGTACCAGATAAGAAGTGGCTCCTGGCACATCATCCCAGTCAAGGGTGACCGTGTCGGCACTGACAGTGGGGCTTCCATTGGCTGGAGTGCGCAAGGTTGCTTGACTAGTGATCGTTGTTACGGTAGGCGGAGAGGTTCCTCTGATATCTCTTCGTCCACTACTATTATAGCTCGCAAGTACGGCATCTTTTTGATTTGATGTAAAAATGTACTCGGAGCAGCCAAAAAAATAATTCATAAAATTATTCGTCTGGGGATGCACCAAAATACCGTTTGGGTCCTTAGCCAGAGGAGTGTAAGAACAAGTATTGGAGCCGAAATTGTAATCAGCAGGTGTATCACAAAAGCCATCGCCAACATTCTTAGGTCCACAATTAGAGCTATCTGCAAACTCATTGATGGTGATGCCATCAGGGGCAAACTTGCCTACAGGGTTGCCGTTTTTGGCCGGATCCCAGGCATCGGCATCCCAGCCATGAAAAGTATGGGGTAAGCTTAAATAATGTCCCATTTCATGAGGTGCCACCCTTACATCTGCTATATAGTCACTTTGGATGACGATAAAATCATTGGAGGACGCTGCCGGTCCTATATAATATCCAGCCACACCATCGAGAATCTTTTGGGTGATGAAGATATTGACGGCTTTGGGGTCCTTGTTTAGGGACATTTGTAAAGTACCTCCTGAAGATCGGGGAGTCTCTGCGATGGCGGTATTTTGTAGGGTCTTGAGTTCCTTGATATAAAATTGAATATTTTGGTCGACATAGGCTTTATTCAATTGGCACATCATGCGCAGCGCATTCATGACTGATATATTGCCGGTACCATCATTGTATGCAACCAAAAATATTTTGACAGGTATATAATTGATAGCCCCCCTTTGAATATGAAGGTTTTTGAATTCCTCCCTGTTTTTGAGCATCTCTTGTTTAATGTCTTCCAGATGCTCAGTCCCACAGGTAAAAGGCAGGCTATTCTGGGAAGGTAGTACAAAAGCACACAACAATAAAGAAGAGATCGCTAGAATTCTTTTCATTCCTGCAAAATTATTGATTTTATGGTTGAAAAACCCAACAAACTCATGGAATATCTTTTGTGGTATCGCAATACAGGTCTAACTTTGCGCTATTTAATATTCTTAACGTAAAAAATATGAGTAAAGTTAGTGTGATCGGAGCAGGTAATGTAGGTGCTACTTGTGCCAATGTCCTTGCACATCAGGATATCGTGAATGAAATAGTAATGATCGACATAGCAGGAGACCTGGCCAAAGGCAAAGCTTTGGACATGTGGCAGCAAGCGCCTATTGATGAATACAGTACTAGGGTCAAAGGGACTGACAATTATGCTGATTCTGCGGGGTCGGATATTGTGATTATTACTGCCGGAGTGCCACGTAAGCCTGGCATGAGCAGAGATGATCTGATATCAACCAATGCCAGGATCGTCAGCAGTGTCACTAAAAGCATCCTCCAATATTCTGCTGACCCAATCATCATCGTGGTATCTAATCCCCTGGATGTCATGACTTACGCAGCTCAAAAGACTTCAGGTTTGCCTACCAGTAAAGTGCTAGGAATGGCGGGTATTCTGGATACAGCACGATACAGAGCTTTTCTGGCAGAAGCACTAAATGTTTCACCAAAAGATATCCAGGCAGTGCTTATGGGCGGTCATGGTGATACTATGGTGCCACTTCCGAGATACACCACAGTCAGTGGGATACCCGTAACTGAGCTCATCAGCCATGCAGATCTGGATGCCATTGTAGAAAGAACTAAAGTCGGTGGTGGCGAACTCGTAAAATTAATGGGGACTTCCGCATGGTATGCTCCTGGAGCTGCTGCTGCTCAAATGGCGATTGCAATATTAAAAGATGAAAATCGCATATTCCCCTGCTGTATAAAAATGGAAGGGCAATATGGACTTAATAATGTGTATGTAGGAGTGCCTGTAAAATTGGGCAAGGGAGGGATCAAGGAGATCATCGAACTTAAGCTCAATCCTGCTGAAATGGCTCTGTTAAATGCATCTTCGACATCAGTAAAAACAGTGATGGATGCTTACGATGCTATGAATCTTTGAACAAATTAACGTTTGTTTATAATAGTCACTGGGTGTGACTTCGTTCTATTGAAAATTTTGTCCATGAGATTTATCCTGGCAGGGGCCTTTATTCTTTATATATCTATGATGGCACTAGGTCAGCGATCAAGCCCGCTTTCCTCTGACGAAAGACTTGCTATTCAGGTATATGAAGATACATTATCTGTACTTGCCAGAGGAGTACTTACTGCAGAGCTTACTGAAGATAGGGTATATGCGTGTCACCAAATGATACCGATTTTGGTAAAAGCATTAAAAACAACCAATTCTTTTAAATATAGCTTTCCAAGGTTAGAAAATGTTTCGATGATCTACCCTCTGGATAGTACCTTTAGAATATTCAGCTGGCAATTGAAAGTCAATGATGCCGAATACCGATATTTTGGGGCTATTCAGTGGGACTTCAAGGAATTGAAACTAATCCCATTGGCAGACCGGTCAAGCAACCTGCCTAATCCTAAGTATCAGGAAACCAATGCAGATCAATGGTATGGGGTGGTGTATTACGGATTAAAGTCCTTTAAAATGACCAACCAATCCGAAGGATACCTTTTATTTGGTTACGACGGCTTTGGAGTCACAGAACGGAGAAAAGTAATTGATCTTCTTTATTTTAAAAACGGGGTACCCAAATTTGGAGCACCCATATTTAAAGTCGACAAAGGCCAATTGCAGACTCGCTTAATTTATGAATTTAGTGCCGATGCTGCAGTCAGGGTTAATTATGATGAGGCCGAAGGTATGATCGTTTGTGATCACCTTACCGCCAACCAAGGTCTATTGCCAGGCCAGGGTAAGACCATGGTCCCTGATGGATCTTATGAAGGATTTAAGTTAGAAAAAGGTATATGGAAATATGTAAATGAAGTTTTTCCATCTGGTAGTGGTAGTAATCAAAGAGCCTTTTCTACCAAGCCCAAACAATAATGGGCCTTTTTAGTGCTGATAATCAGTCAGTTCACTAAATATTTATCAACATTATCTATATATGTATCTATATGATCCAGTTGGACATATAAACTTAATATTGGCTTAAAGCTGGCTTAACATTGACAATCTAGTTTTGCACCGTATTTAACAAACTAGTAATGAAACAAACTGTATTAACATTTATTTTCGGGATATGCATAATATCCTTTGTGTCGGCACAGTCCGGCACCATTCAAGGGATTATTATTGATCAAAAGCTTGGTGACCCATTGATTGGAGCCACGATACGACTTGTGGGGACTGAATTAGGTACTGCCACTGATATCGATGGTTTTTTTAGCCTTGAAAGAGTGCCTGCGGGTACCTACAGTCTCCAGCTGTCTTATGTATCCTTCAAAACAGAATCATTAGAAAATGTAAAGGTAGAAGATGGAAAAGTCACCTCCATCAAATTTGGAATGATCGAAGAATCTGAAACCCTTCAGGAAGTAGTCGTATCCAGTGACAAGGTCAGAAATAATGAAATTGCTATATTATCTGAGATAAAGGCATCCATGCAAGTGGTCAGCGGTATTTCTGAACAACAAATCAAAAGGTCAAATGATGGCAATGCCGCTCAGGTAGTCAAACGGGTACCTGGGATCACTGTAGTTGGAGAACGTTTTATCAATATCCGTGGGCTTAATGCACGATACAATAATGTGATGCTGCACAATGCGATTACCCCGTCTATGGAGACGGATATCAAGTCTTTTTCGTTTGACATCATTCCAGCAGGTCAAATAGAACGATTGCTTATATTCAAAAGTCCTTCTGCAGATTTGCCCGGAGATTTTGCGGGTGGGGTGGTTAAAATATTTACCAAAGGTATCCCTGATCACAATGGGTTGACACTGGATTATGGTGTTTCCTTCCGTGAAGGGACTACTTTTAATACCTTCAAGCAAGGGCAAAATGGAAGTTTGTATTGGACTGGTTTTAATGATGGCTATCAAAATTTACCAAAACGATTCCCAGCCTCTATAAATAATGTAATCAATAATCCTATTGCACTGGAGCTGGCCGGTAAAGCGCTGAAAAATAACTGGGAATCAGTATCATCTACAGCTGTTCCGGACCAAAAAATAGGCTTGACCAATAATCTCCGTTTCTCACTAGGTGGGGTTGATATCGGCAATATTACTTCAGTCAATTACTCAGACTCGCGGACGATTTATGATATCAATAGGGGAGATTACAACGAACAAAATCAGGGCATCGAATCCAAAATATACAATTATCAGGATCTTCAATACAATCGCAACATCAGGGTAGGTTTACTGCACAATTGGGCAGCTAAATTTTCTCCAAATCATCAGATAGAATGGAAGAATCTTTTCAACCAAAACAGTACTGGCTCTTATGTTGCCAGAGGTGGGAAAAATTTTGAGTCAAATTATTTTCCTAATAGTCACTCGTTTGATCAGGTATATAAGAGTATCTACTCCGGCCAATTGGTGGGTACACATAAATTTGATAATGAAAAATGGATAGTAGAATGGCTCGCAGGTTATAATCGGGCTACCCGCGAGCAACCAGATTACCGAAGATTTAGGTCTGACCTGGATCCGGATACAGAACAGTCTACTTTATATGTTCCATTTGGTGCAGCTCAGGCATTTTTTCTAGGTCGATTTTCATCCGATATGTTGGAAAGGACCTTCTCAGGCCAGTTGAATGTGACCAGGAAAATTGGGGCAGTAGAAATCAAAGCCGGAGGTTCCTATGAATCTAAAAATCGGGATTTTGCAGCGCGTAATTTGGGCTATGTAAGGGGCAGTGCATTTGATTTTGACAATTCATTGATAGACGGCACCGTCACCAACCTGTTTAACCACGTAGATTCTAAAACAGGTATCAAAATAGACGAACAGACCAATCCAAGCGACTCCTACAATTCAAAAAATCTTCTGGAAGCCGGTTATATTACTTTTCTGGCACCGCTGGGTAAAAAGTTGTTATTCTCAGGAGGCGTGAGATTAGAGCACAACGAACAAACACTTTTGAGTAACCTCATCGGGGGTGAACCCATCAACTTAAATTATCCGGTGACCAAAGCTTTGCCTTCAGCTACTTTATCCTATAATTTTAACCACAAGACTGTTTTAAAAGCCTCCTACGGTATCACTCTTAATAGGCCTGAATTTAGAGAGCTGGCACCTTTTGCATATTATGATTTTGATTATAATTATGTGTATAAGGGTTCTCCACTTTCTACAGCAGTTGTTCAAAACTTTGATACCAGATTTGAGTTTTACCCATCGCCGTTCGAAGTCTTTAACGTAGCATTATTTTATAAAAACTTTAAAGATCCTATCGAATCCCTGGTGGTGCCTGGTTCTGGTTCAGGTGGAGCAAAGACTTTCACTTTTGCCAATGCAGAAAAAAGTATTAATTACGGGGTAGAGATCGAATTGAAAAAATCTTTTACCAACTTGACGACCTCCAAATTTTTGGGAAATTTCAGCACAGTGTTTAATGCGACCTTGATTCACTCCAAGGTCACTTTGGGAAATAAAATCAGTGGTGGCCAGTCTGATAATCGTCCACTCCAGGGCCAGTCTCCCTTTATCATCAATGCTGGATTAAATTATCAGGACAGGGATAGGGGATTTCAATTTAATGCTTTGTACAATGTGATCGGCAAAAGAATATTTGCAGTTGGTTTTGAAGGATACCCTGATCTATATGAAATGCCTCGCAATGTAATTGATATCACTGCAAGCAAAGACCTTAGCCCTCGACTTACCATAAAAGCAGGCATCAGTGATCTCTTAAACCAGCCAGGTCGAATCCTTCAGGATGGCAATCAGGATCAAAAGTGGAATCCTAAAAATGATCAGATCATTCAACAATTTGCTCCAGGCAGGTTAGTGCAGCTTGGGTTGTCCTATAAAATTGGTAAATAAAAAAAATAAAACTTTATATCTAATAAAATTTTCAAAACTATGAAAGTAACAATGAAAAATTATTTACGAACCGGCATGATAGCTCTCCTGGGTGCTTGGTTTATAATGAACTCAGCTTGTAAAAAGGACGAACCTGTTTATCCCGCTCCATCAGTATCTGTAGGTGCTGCAGCCTCAGGCTTAGCAGGAGCATCGGCCACCATATCAGCAAATTTGGCTTCGGAAAAGGGGCTTAAATCGTTACTGGTATTAAAAAATGGAGCTTCTTTTGATTCAAAAACTTACCCTGAAGGCGTATTTTCTGATGCTTATTCAAAAACTTATACCATTGAAAATCTAGCCGCCGGAAGTGCAATCAACTTCACTTTTATTGTAACAGACTATGCTAATCTGACCACCACTGGTGGACCACAAACTGTAACAGTTTCAGCAGTTCCTGCTAAGCAGGTAGTTGAGGTTTCTGGCATATTGAGTGGCAACGTAAGTTGGACCAGTGATAAAATCTATAAGTTAAAAGGATTTGTTAGAGTAGGTGAGGATTTGACCAAAGATGGCACTCCTACCAAGACTGGTGTATTAACCATCCAGGCAGGTACTATTATCATTGGTGACAGGGCCAGTAAAGGAACTTTAATCGTACAAAGAGGCAGTAAGATTATGGCTGAAGGTACAGCGACTGCCCCCATCGTATTTACTTCAGAAAGAGCTCCTGGAGAACGTGAGCCTGGTGACTGGGGAGGACTGGTAATCTGTGGAAAAGCAAAAAATAATTTACCTGGAGGTACTGCTGAATTAGAAGGTCAATATAGTGGATTCCATGGCGGTACCGATGATGCAGACAACTCCGGAGTATTAAAATATGTCAGAATTGAATATGCCGGTATTCCTATCAATCCTAATCAAGAGGTCAATTCTTTGACCTTGGGCTCGGTGGGTAGTGGTACTACCATAGATTTCGTACAGTGTTCTTACGGATTAGATGACTCCTACGAGTGGTTTGGTGGCACCGTCAATGTTAAACACATCATAGCTTTCAGAGGACTGGATGATGATTTTGACTGTGACAATGGTTTCACAGGTAATGTCCAGTATGCTATCGGATTGAGAGGTACTACTCAAGCAGACCAATCAGGTTCAAACGGTTTTGAAGTAGACAACGATGGTAGTGGTAGTAGTGCTACTCCGATTACAGCTCCAACCTTCTCTAATGTAAGCATCATTGGAGCGAAAAGCTCTAATGCAACTTCCATAAGCCCGCTATTTCAGAATGGTATGCAGTTAAGAAGAAATGCTAAAATCAAAATTTACAATTCTGTAGTGACAGCTTATCCTAATGGTGTGTATATAGATGGTACAGCAGCAGCTACCAATGCTAATAACGGCGAATTGATTCTTAAGAACATCGTAGTAGCTGGTGTCGACGGTTGGGGTGACAATGGATTTGGCAATGGAACTTCAGTGAATCCCCGAGGTTTTGCGATCAGAGATATTAATACCTCCTCACCTGCAGGTGATTTATTGATTGGTACACAAAAGCCATCTAATTGGTTTGCGGCTATCGGTGGGAATAAAGTTCTTTTAATCAATAGCAAAACTGGTTTAAACGCAGATATTTATAGCGCCAAACCTACGCTCACTATTGCCCAGGGTCAGGCAGACGGCCTTGAAAAAGGAGGAAGTGGTGATGGATTGCCAGCTTTCTTTGACAAAAATAATTACATAGGTGCATTTAATACAGTGGATTGGACTGCCGGTTGGGCCGAATTCAATCCAGGTGCTAAAATTTATAATTAAGAGCAGCTTCTAATTAAAATACAGTTTGTTTATATAGGCTCCGTACCTTTCTTAAGGGACGGGGCCTTCTTTTTGTGCTCTAAAGTATAATTTATTATGATTCTGGATATTAACTGCTGTAGCTTAAATGGAATCGAAATCATTCATGTATAGCCCAATTAATTTTCTACCTTTATGCTCCGTAGTAAAATAATCAAGCGGCATGAGTAAATACATCTTTATTACGGGGGGAGTCACCTCATCATTAGGAAAAGGAATCATTGCCGCGTCTTTGGCAAAATTGCTCCAATCCCGAGGTTTTAGCGTCACAATTCAAAAGTTTGATCCCTATATCAATGTGGATCCTGGAACTTTGAACCCCTACGAGCATGGCGAATGTTATGTCACGGTGGATGGCGCAGAGACAGACCTGGATTTAGGTCACTACGAGCGATTTTTAAATGTGCCAACCACCCAGGCCAATAATGTCACTACCGGTCGTATCTACCAAACCGTCATCGACAAAGAAAGGGCAGGCGATTTTTTAGGCAAAACAGTCCAGGTCATCCCACATATCACGGATGAAATCAAGAGAAGAATTAAACTTAATGCCGAAGGAGGCAAGTTTGATATCATCCTGACTGAGATTGGAGGGACTGTAGGTGATATCGAATCCTTACCATATCTGGAGGCCATCAGGCAGTTGAGGCATGAATTACCGGCTCATAGTACAGTCTTGTTGCACCTGACTTTGATCCCATACCTTTCTGCAGCAAAAGAATTAAAAACCAAGCCAACCCAGCACAGCGTTAAAGAATTATTGACTACTGGGATACAACCAGATGTATTGGTATGTCGTACAGAGCATCATATCAATAAAGAACTCAGGGAAAAATTGGCCTTATTCTGTAATGTGGACAAAAACTCGGTGATCGAGGCGATTGATGCTGAGTCTATCTATGATGTTCCACTCCTGATGCTCAAAGAAAGACTGGACAAAATAGTGATCAGCAAGCTTCATTTAAAGTCAAAGCACGAGCCGGAACTGGATGCATGGAAGGGCTTTCTGACCCGACTTAAACACCCACTTCGTGAAGTCAATATAGGTCTGATAGGGAAATATCATGAGCTTAGAGATGCTTACAAATCTATCTATGAAGCTTTTGTGCATGCCGGTGCAGTCAATGAATGTAAGGTGAATATTGAAGCCATCCACGCAGAATCACTGGATGATATAGAGCAGATTACCGAGCGGTTTAAACATTTTGATGGAATACTGATAGCACCAGGCTTTGGAGAAAGAGGGATCGAAGGAAAATATAAAGCTATCGAATATGCCCGCACGCACAATATTCCTTTTTTTGGTATTTGTCTTGGGCTTCAGTCAGCTGTGGTGGAGTTTGCCCGCAATGTTTTGGGGATAAAAGATGCTGCTTCCACGGAAGTCAATCCTAAAACCAAGAACCCTGTCATTGATTTGATGAATGATCAAAAGACGATCACTGCAAAGGGAGGAACGATGCGGCTTGGTTCATTCGATTGTAAGATTAAAAAGGACAGCAAAGCGTATAAAATATATGGATCGGATCTGATCAAAGAGCGACACCGCCACCGATGGGAATTCAACAATAAATATCTTGAACTTTTTGAATCTCATGGGTTCAGAGCGTCCGGAGTCAATCCATCCTCCAAACTCGTAGAGATCATGGAGCTCAAGTCACACCCATTTTATATTGGGGTCCAATTCCACCCAGAACTACAAAGTACAGTAGAAAATCCACATCCTTTGTTTGTAGCATTTGTACAGGCAGCGATGAATTATAGGATGAAGGAGTGAGCGTCTGGAAGAAATAAAAAGACTACTGTTTAATTTATCACCTTTTTTACTTCAAACTTGAAATGAACGCGTCTCTGATTTGAGATTCTACCAAATCCCGGGTTGGCCTATATTTTCACCCATTTTAGCTACAGATAATTTATGAAATACTCAGGAGGTATTTTTCAGGACTTTTGTTGTCATATAGCAGACATCGTGTGGTGGTCGTTATCGCCCAAAGGATTGACTTCTATTTCTTCGAGGGGAGAAAAGTCAAGTGGGGTAGGAGATACTCCCAAATGGCTCGAGGTAGACTATAAGTTTGACGGATTGGATCTTCACTGGAGTTCAAGTCCCCCTCCTGTGCGGGGTGCAGCCGACAAACATATTGGAGCTTATTTTGTAGGCGAAAAAGGCAATTTATTGTGTGATTATTCTACCATGCAAATAGAGATGGACGGTCAGATAATGAAAGACCTTCCTCAGATCCCGAAGTCAATAACAAGGTCGACGGGACACCAACAAAATTTTATAGACGCAGTCAAATCCAGATCCCAACCAGAATCCAATCTTCCTTATGTAAGACAGATGACACTTCC
>Ga0138256_10005961_pt1 | contig 12909 bp, 10 predicted proteins | sample KNB2016incub_MG_FD_105486 | JGI IMG/M metagenome (GOLD analysis project Ga0138256, IMG submission 105486) | Active sludge microbial communities from wastewater in Klosterneuburg, Austria - KNB2014incub_MG | ecosystem: Engineered > WWTP > Activated sludge > Unclassified | place: Austria... | reverse complement strand
GCCGAGCAGCGCCAGCGCCATGCGCGCTTCGGCGACACCTCGGACAACCTCGAGCCCAACATCAAGGACGGACCGGGCGGCTTGCGCGACCTGCACATGCTCGGCTGGCTGGCGTTGCGCAGCTTTGGCGTGCGCGATCTTGAGGCGCTTGTCGGTCTCGGCCACCTCGGCCCCGATGAAGCCATCGCGTTGGAGCGCGAGCGTCGTGTGCTGTGCCGGTTGCGCTACGGTCTGCACCTGGTCGCCGGGCGCCGCGAAGAACGCCTGCGCTTCGATTACCAGAAGCTGCTCGCCGCACGGCTCGGCTACGACGACGACAGCGATTCGCTGGCCGTCGAGAAGATGATGCAGGGCTTCTATCGCAGCGCGGCGATCGTGCGCCGGATCAATGACCGATTGCTGCAGCGCTTCGAGGAACATTTCGACGGCAGCGCCGTGGCGGAAACGATCAACGCCGACTTCGAGCGCCGCCGCGGCTATCTGGCCACCCGTGTGCCGGGCTGGCTGCTGCGTGATCCGGCGAACGTGTTCGCCCTGTTTGCTGCGTGGGCCGCGGACACTGAATTGCGTGGCCTGCATTCGCAGACTGCCCGCGAACTGGCGCAGGCCTTGCCCGGCATCCCCGCCTACATCGAAGTCGCGCCCGCGCTGCGCGTCCGCTTCCTCGCATTGCTGCGCGGCCCGCAACCGGTGAAGGTGCTTGAGCGCATGGCCAGGCTGGGCGTGCTCGGCCGCTGGATCCCGGCGTTCGCGCAGGTCTCGGGGCGCATGCAGTTCGACCTGTTCCATGTCTACACGGTCGACCAGCACACGCTGGCGGTGCTGAAGAACCTGGCCTCATTCGCGTCCGGGCAGGCCGATGAGCGGTTCTCGATCGCGCATTCGGTGTGGCCGTCGCTGCGCAAGCCTGAACTGCTGTTGCTGGCGGGCCTGTTCCACGATATCGGCAAGGGGCGAGGCGGCGATCATTCCGAACTCGGCGCGGTCGATGCACGCACCTTCTGCGAGGCGCATGGGCTGTCCGAGGCCGACACCGGCCTGATCGAATGGCTGGTCCGCAAGCATTTGTTGATGTCGGTCACCGCGCAGAAGCAGGACATCACCGACCCGGAGGTGATCCATCGTTTTGCCACTGAAGTGGCCGACCGCCAGCGCCTGGACTATCTCTACCTGCTGACCTGTGCCGACATCGCCGGTACCTCACCCAAGTTGTGGAACGGCTGGAAGGATCGGCTGCTGGCCGACCTGCATACCGCCGCCCGGCTCGCGCTGCGCCGCGGGTTGGAACATCCGGTCGCTGCCGAACAGCGCATCGAAGAGAACCGCGCCGCCGCGCGTGCGCTGCTGGATGCCGGCGGCGACGACAAGGATGCGATCGACGTGATGTTCGCGCGCATGCCGCGCGACAATTTCCTGCGCAGCCGGCCGGACCAGATCGCGTGGCAGGCGCGGGTGATGCGCGCCACCAGCGGGGACGGGCCTGTGGTCGGTGTGAGGTATCCGACCGCTCGCGAGGGGCTCGAGATATTCGTGCACATGCGCGACCGCGACGGCCTGTTCGCGGCGCTGGTGATCGCGCTGGACCGCATGGGTCTGGGCGTGTTGCAGGCGCGCGTGCTGGACGGTCCAGACGGCACCATCTTCGATACCTTCCACGTGCAGCCGATGGACACCCGCATCGCGCCGGTGTCCACCCAGGTGGAAACGCAACTGGCCAAGGCGCTGTCCGGCGACCTCGCCCACTTGCAGCCGGCACGGCGCAGCCAGCCGCGCCACCTGCGTCATTTCCGCATCGCGCCGCAGGTCGACTTCACCGAGATCGCCGGCGGCACCCGCATCGGCCTGGTCTGCAATGATCGCCCGGGCCTGCTGGCTGATTTGGCGCGGGTGCTGCGCGAGCATCGCCTGCGCGTGCACGATGCCCGCATCGCCACCTTCGGCGAGCGCGCCGAGGATCTGTTCCTGGTCAGCGACGAGCATGACCATCCCCTGCAACCCGCCCAGCGCGACGCCCTCCGCGACGACGTGCTGGCCGCCCTCGACGGAGATCCACGATGACCCAAGCCCATTCCCCGCAAGCCACCGGCGTGGTCGATGCCGACGCGCTGCGCGCCGTCCTCGACGATGCCTGGGAGCGCCGCGCGGAGTTGACCGCCGACGAGATCGCCGCGACCACGCGGCCGGCCGTCGACCGCGCGATCGCCGGGCTGGAACAGGGCTGGCTGCGCGTCGCCGAGCCTGATGGCGAGGGTGGCTGGCGCGTCAACGAATGGCTGAAGAAGGCGGTGTTGCTGTACTTCCGCACGCAGGAAATGGCCCTGGTCGATGCGTCGCCGTCGCCGTTCTGGGACAAGGTGCCGTCGCGCTTCGCCGGCTACGACGAGGCCGCGTTCCGGGCGCTCGGCGCGCGCGTGGTGCCGGGCGCGGTGGTCCGCGCGGGCAGCCACATCGGCAAGGACGTGGTGCTGATGCCGAGCTTCGTCAACATCGGCGCCTACGTGGGCGAGGGCACGATGGTCGATACCTGGGCCACGGTCGGTTCCTGCGCGCAGATCGGCAAGGGCTGCCATCTATCCGGCGGTGCCGGCATCGGCGGCGTGCTGGAACCGCTGCAGGCCAGCCCGACGATCATCGAGGATCACTGCTTCATTGGCGCGCGTTCGGAAGTGGTCGAAGGCTTCGTGGTCGGCCACCACAGCGTGATCGGCATGGGCGTATTCCTCGGCCAGAGCACGCGCGTGTACAACCGCGCGACCGGCGAGGTCAGCTACGGCTCGGTGCCGCCGTACAGCGTGGTTGTCAGTGGCCAGTTGCCGGCGAAGGACGGTTCGCATTCGCTGTATTGCGCGGTGATCGTCAAGCAGGTCGACGAGCGCACCCGCAGCAAGACGTCGGTGAATGAGTTGCTGCGCGGGTTGGCGGATTGATCTGTTGCTCGTCATTCCGGCGAAAGCCGGAATCCAGCATTTCAACTCGACAGACTAGAGCTGGATCCCGGCTTTCGCCGGGATGACGGCAAGGACGGATGCGGCATGACCACCCTCTACGGCCTGAAGAACTGCGACACCTGCAAGAAGGCGCAGAACTGGCTGAAGCGCTTCGGCATCGAACATCGCTTCGTCGATTACCGCGATGAGCGGCAATCGCCTGAGACGCTGATGGCGTGGAAGGACGCGGCCGGTGGTTGGGACGGGTTGATCAACAAGTCGTCAACGACCTGGCGCGAGCTGGCGCCGAACCGCAAGACGCCGGGCAGTGATGCCGAATGGACGCTATTGCTGAAGGAATATCCGCAGCTGGTGCGCAGGCCGGTGGTAGTGCTGGAGGGCGGCACGGTGTCGCAGGGGTTCAGCGACAACGGATTCAAGAAACTGTTCGGCAAATGATGGCCCTGTAGGAGCGGCGTAAGCCGCGACCTGGAGCCACCATGAAGAGCATCGCGGCTTACGCCGCTCCTACAACGAGCATGTCATGAGCGACGTCCTCCAACTCACCTGCGACCTGATCGCGCGCGCTTCGGTCACGCCGGACGATGCGGGTTGCCAAGCGCTGATCGCTGGCCGGCTCGAGCGTGCGGGCTTTGCCTGCGAACACCTGCGCTTCGGCGAAGTCGACAACCTGTGGGCGACGCACGGCGACGGCGATGGTCCGGTGCTGGTGTTGCTGGGCCATACCGATGTGGTGCCGCCAGGACCGCGCGAGACCTGGGCCAGCGATCCGTTCGCACCGGAGATCCGCGAAGGCGTGCTGTACGGACGCGGCGCTGCGGACATGAAGGGCAGCGTGGCGGCGTTCGTGATCGCGCTGGAAACATTCGTGGCCACGCATCCGCGACATGTCGGCAAAGTCGCATTGCTTTTGACCTCGGACGAAGAGGGCGATGCGATCGACGGCGTGCGTCGCGTGGCCGAGGTGTTCCGTGAACGCGGCGAGCGGATCGACTGGTGCATCACCGGCGAACCGTCGTCCAAGGATGCGTTGGGCGACCTGCTGCGGATCGGTCGTCGCGGCACCTTGTCGGCCACACTCAGCGTGCGTGGTATCCAGGGCCACGTGGCGTATCCCGACAAGGCACGCAACCCGATCCACCAGGCGATGCCCGCGCTCGCCGCGCTGGCGGCAAAGCGCTGGGACGAGGGCTACGAAAGCTTCCCGCCGACCTCGTTGCAGATCAGCAACATCCACGCCGGCACCGGCGCCAACAACGTGATCCCGGGCGAGCTGCAGGCGCTGTTCAACCTGCGCTACAACCCGCACTGGCGAGCCGCGCAACTGGAGTCCGAATGCGAGGCGGTGCTGCGCGCGCATGGGCTGGAGTACGCGATCCACTGGCATCGCGGTGGTGAGCCATTCCATACCGCCGAAGGCGCGCTGCGCACGGCGGCGCGCGAGGTATTGGCGGGCTTTTCGGGTGGCGTATTGCCGGAGGAAAGCACCGGCGGCGGCACTTCGGATGCGCGCTTCATCGCGCCGCTGGGTGCGCAATGCATCGAAGTGGGCCCGGTCAACGCCAGCATCCACAAGGTCGACGAACACGTGCGCGTGACCGACCTGGAGGCACTGCCGGGCTTGTACCTCGCGTTGCTGGAGCGGTTGCTCGCCTGAGATCAGGCCGTCGCCAGCGGCAGGCGTCGCTCCGACTTCAGCGACTTCAGCGAAAAACTCGAATGCAGCTCGGTGACGCCGGGCAGGTCCTGCAACACGTTGCGCGTGAATTCGCCGTAGGCGGCCAAGTCGGTGGCCACCACTTCCAGCATGAAGTCGTACTGGCCGGACACGTGATGGCAGGCGACGATCTCCGGGATGTCCTGCAGCCTGGCTTCGAACGCGCGCGCCACCTCGCGGGTGTGGCTGCCCATGACCACGCTGACGAAGGCGGTGATGCCCAAGCCCAGCCGCACCGCCGACAAGCGAGCGTGGTAGCCCTCGATGTAGCCCGCCTGCTCCAGCCGGCGTACCCGCCGCCAGCACGGGGAGGTGGACAGTGACACCCGCTCGGACAGTTCCGCCACGGTCAACCGGCCATCGTCCTGCAGTGCGGCCAGCAAGCGTTGGTCGGTGCGATCAAGTGGCTCATTCATGGAAAGACTCACCCGATATGGCTGTGTGTTGGGTAGAAAATACCCCAAACATGGAAGCCAATGACAATTTACGCAAGCCAATGCTCACCGCGCAGGCATAGGCTGTAGGCAATCACCCGAGGGTCATCCGCATGTCCGGTTTCTCCACCACCGCCATCCATCACGGTTACGACCCGCGCCAGCACCACGGCGCGTTGGTGCCGCCGGTGTACCAGAGCTCGACGTTCACCTTCGCGACGGCTGCCGAAGGCGGGCGCTGCTTCGCCGGCGAGGCAGACGGCTACATCTACACCCGCATCGCCAACCCGACCCTGGCCTTGCTGGAGTCGCGGATGGCGGCGCTGGAAGGCGGTGCCGCGGCAATCTCCTTCGGTTCGGGCATGGGCGCCATCACCGCCACCCTGTGGACCCTGCTGCGCCCCGGTGACGAGATCGTGGTCGACCTCACCCTGTACGGCTGCACCTTTGCATTCCTGCACCACGGGATCGGCGAGTTCGGGGTGCGCGTGACCCACGTCGACATGACCGACCTGGCGGCGGTCGAGGCCGCGATGGCCGGCAAGCCGAAGGTCGTGTATTTCGAAAGTCCGGCCAATCCCAACATGCGGCTGGTGGACATCGAAGCGGTTGCAGCCGTGGCGCATCGCACTGGTGCGCTGGTGGTGGTCGACAACACCTACTGCACCCCCTATCTGCAACAGCCGCTGGCGCTGGGCGCGGACGTGGTGGTGCATTCGGCAACCAAGTACATCAGCGGCCACGGCGACGTCACCGCCGGCATCGCGGTGGCTGCCGATGCCGAGCTGGCCCAGCGCATCCGCCTGCAGGGCCTGAAGGACATGACCGGCGCGGTGCTTTCGCCGCAGGATGCCGCGCTGCTGCTGCGCGGGCTGAAGACGCTGGCACTGCGGATGGATCGGCACTGCACCAATGCAATGGCGGTGGCGCGGCTGCTGCAGGCGCATCCCGCAGTAGTGAAGGTGCATTACCCCGGGCTGGAAAGCGACCCGCAACATGCATTGGCGAAGCGGCAGATGCGCCAGCCCGGCGGGATGGTCGCGTTCGAGCTGCAGGGCGGCTTCGAGGCAGGCATGCGCTTCATCGATGCGCTGGGGATGGTGGCCTGCGCGGTCAGCCTCGGCGACGCCGAATCGCTGGCGCAGCACCCGGCCAGCATGACCCACTCGACCTACACGCCGGAACAACGCGAGGCCGCCGGCATTTCCGACGGACTTGTGCGGCTGTCGGCCGGGCTGGAGGATACCGAGGACCTCGTCGCCGACATTGGCCATGCGCTGCTGGCTTGCGCCGCGCCAAAGTTGCGTGCAATAGTCGCCCCATGACTTCGTCGCGCGCCAACAAGAATCGCCTGAATAATCGACCCGGACGGGCCGGCGGTTAGCGCGCGACACACGCACACCCCATGAGCCCGTACTGCGAAGTGCGGGTTTTTTTTGTTTTCAAGAACCTGAGGAACCACCCATGTGCTCCATCTTCGGCATCTTCGGGCTGCAGCCCGGCGACGACATCCAGGCGCTGCGACGACAGTCGCTGGATTGCTCGCAGCGGCAGCGCCATCGCGGCCCGGACTGGAGCGGCGTGTACCTAGATGACGGGGCGATCCTCGTGCACGAACGCCTGGCCATCGTCGATCCGGCCGGCGGTTCGCAGCCGCTGCTGTCCGGGGATCGGCAACTGGCGCTGGCGGTCAACGGCGAGATCTACAACCACAAGCAGCTCAAGGGCGAACTGACCCGTGACTACGCCTTCCAGACCGAGTCCGACTGCGAGGTGATCAACGCGCTGTACCTGGAAGATGCGCCGGCGTCGTTCTTGAACCGGCTCAACGGCATCTTCGCGTTCGCGCTGTGGGACGTGGCGAAGGGCCGCGCGATCATCGCCCGCGACCCGCTAGGCGTCTGCCCGCTGTACTGGGGGCATGACCGGGAAGGCCGGCTGCGCGTCGCGTCCGAAATGAAATCGCTGGTGGACGAATGCGCCGACGTCGCGCAGTTCCCGCCGGGCCACTGGTACGACACCGCGACCGGCGAACTGACGAAGTATTACGAGCGCCCGTGGCGCGACTACGACGCGGTGGAAGGCGTGGACGTGTCGCTGCAGGAATTGCGCGAAGCCTTCGAGGCCGCCGTGCATCGCCAGCTGATGACCGACGTGCCGTACGGCGTGTTGCTGTCGGGCGGGCTGGATTCGTCGCTGGTGGCCGCGGTCGCTGCGCGTTACGCCCGTCACCGCATCGAGGATGGCGACAAGACCGAGGCCTGGTGGCCGCGCCTGCACAGTTTCGCGATCGGCTTGAAGGGCTCGCCCGACTTGGCTGCGGCGGAGATCGCGGCGGCGGCGCTGGGCACCGTGCACCACGGCTTCGAGTACACCTTCGAGGAAGGCCTGGATGCGCTGCCGGAGGTGATCCGCCACATCGAGACCTACGACGTCACCACCATCCGAGCGTCCACGCCGATGTTCCTGCTGGCGCGGCGGATCAAGGCGATGGGGGTAAAGATGGTGCTGTCCGGCGAGGGCAGCGACGAGATCTTCGGCGGCTACCTGTACTTCCACAAGGCGCCGAACGCGCGCGAATTCCACGAGGAACTGATCCGCAAGCTGGACGCGCTCTACAACTACGACTGCCTGCGCGCCAACAAGTCGATGATGGCTTGGGGCGTGGAGCCGCGGGTGCCGTTCCTGGACCGCGAATTCCTCGACGTGGCGATGCGCATCGACGCGAAATACAAGATGGTCGACAAGACCCGCAGCGACGCGCAGCGGATGGAGAAGGGCATCCTGCGCCAGGCCTTCGACGGCCACCTGCCGGAGTCGATCCTGTGGCGGCAGAAGGAACAGTTCAGCGACGGCGTCGGCTATGGCTGGATCGACGGGCTGAAGGCGCATGCCGAGGCGCAGGTCAGCGACCGCGAACTCGCCGCCGCCGACAAGCGCTTCCCGTTCAATCCGCCGCAGACCAAGGAAGCGTATTTCTACCGCAGCGTGTTCGAGCGCTTCTATCCGACGCCGGCCGCAGCCGAGACGGTGCCGGGCGGCAAGTCGATCGCGTGTTCGTCGCCGGCGGCAATCGCCTGGGATGCCAGCTTCGCGACGATGGCGGATCCATCTGGCCGCGCGGTGGCCGGGGTACACGAGCAGGCGCTGGCCGGTTGAGGGATGGCGCTGCGCAGGTGGAAGCAAAAAGGGCCATCCATGGCCCGTAGATCACAAATACGTGCTGCTTTTTTGCGGAGTCCTACAGCGGAACCTGGTACCTACTCCCGCTAGGTGACACGTTACGACGTCGTTAAACGGATGGCCATCCCGCAAATGGGGGATGGCCATTCGGTCAGGTCGAAACGGCGGGCCCGTGGCTCAGCCGCTTGTCGAAACCAGCCCCATCCGTGCCGCTTCCAGGGTGGCCTCGGCGCGGCTGTTGACCTTGAGCTTGCGGTAGATGTGCTTGAGGTGGTCGGACACCGTGTACCGGCTGATCTGCAGGCGTTCGGCCAGTTCCGGCAGGCGGCAGCCTTTGCTGACCAGCACCAGGACCTCGCGTTCGCGCGCGGTCAGCTGTTCGGCGTCGGGGTGGGTGGGCTCCGGCGGCGCGTTGAACACCCGCAGCAGGCGTTGCGCAATGGCCGGCGACAACGGCGCTTCGCCACGCAGGATGCCGTCCAGCGCCGCGGTGAGTTTTTCCTCGGGCTGGTCCTTCAGCAGGTAGCCATGCGCGCCTGCGCGCAGCGCAGGGAACACGTGGGCGTCGTCGCCGAACAAGGTGGTGACGACGATGGTGCAGCTGGGTTGGCGTTGCGCCAGCGCCTGGATCAGGGTGGTGCCGTTGCCATCGGGCAGGCCGAGGTCGACCAGCGCGAGGTCGGCGACGAAGCCGCCATCGAGCAGGCGCAGGCCTTCGGCGAGGGTGCCGGCATGCGCGACCTCGACGCCGGGAAAACGATCACGCAACAACGTGGCCAGCCAGGCGGCCACGTCGGGCAGGTCTTCCAGCAGCAACGCGCGCGACGGCATTCCGATCATCGACGGATGCTGCCCGGCCCGTCGTGCGAGGCATATCCCGCAGCTGCGGGGGCGTCTTCCAGCGGCAACGGGAAGCGCAGCAGCACCTTGGTGCCGCCCAAGGTGCCGGCCTGCCAACTGATGTTGCCGTGCAGTTCGTCGGCGCGCGATTGCATGCTGCGGGTGCCGCGGCCTTCGCCGATGCGGGCCGGGTCGAAGCGGCCGTCGTCGGTCACCTCGAACGCCAGGTCGTTGCCCGCGCGTCCGACGACCACCCGCAGGCGCGCGACCGGCGCATGCCGCATCGCGTTGGTCACCGACTCGCGGCCGATGCGGAACAGGTGCATGCCCTGCGCGCGATGCAGCGGCGGATCCGGCAGGTTGTCGGCCTGTCGCCAGTCCAGTTCGATGCCGCGGGTGAGCAGGCGTTGTTCGGTTTCCTCGCGCAACTGCGCCAGCACTTCCAGCAGGGTGCCTTCGATGCCGCGGTCGCGGGCCAGGATCGCGCGCAGGTCCTGCAGGATTTCGCGGACCATCTGCTGTTGCGTCGGCTCGTGTACGCGGTGCAGCAAGGTCAGCAGGCGGCTGCCGATGTCGTCGTGCAGGTCGTCGTAGATGCGCCGGCGTTCCTCGTCGATCGCATGCGCAATCTCCAGTTCCTTCTGCAGTCCGGCAAGCGCGGGTGCGCCGGGCGCGTCTTCCGCGGCAGCTGGCGCGCGGCAGAACAGGCGACGCCAGCCACTCATGCGGCGCTGGCCTTCGAAGCCGTATTGCATCGGCATGCCTGGAGGCATTCGCGGTTGGTCGCTGCGTGCAAGGCGGTCATGGCGATGGCCCTCCGGTTGGCATCGCCCGATTGTAGGTCGGGTTCAGATGGGCAGGCTGCGACAACCGAGTGCGTCCAGCAGTCCGTGAAGCGCCGGCAACTGCATCAGCCATGGCGCAGCGATGGTCAGCAACCCCGACGCAATGACGAGCAAGCCCGCACCGGTTCGAAACGCGCCGCGTTGCAGGCGCTGGCCGAAGCGCGCACCGGCCCAGGTCAGCGGCACCATCACCGGCAGCGTGCCCAGCCCGAACGCGGCCATGGTCAACGCGCCGTGCATTGCGCTGGCCTGCAGCCATGCCGCGGCCAGCAACGTGGTGCTGAGCCCGCACGGCATCCATCCCCACAGCATCCCGACCATCACGCGCTTGCTGGCGGTGTCGGCAGGCAGCAGGCGTCGTTGCAGTGGGCGCAGCCATGTCCACAGGCGTGTGCCCGGGCCGCCAGTGAAGCGCGGCAGGCGCCCACGTTGGTCGAGCAGGCGCAGGCCGGCCAGCACCAGCACGATCCCGACTGCAGCGCGCATCGCGATCCCGAGCGTGGGAACACGGGCGATGCCGAGCAGGCCGCCGCCGATGCCGCCCACGATCGCGCCGGCCAGCACGTAACCGCCGACGCGGCCCAGGTTGGGCTGCAACGCCGCCCACCAGCCACGCGAGCCGACCGACAAGCCGGTGGCGATGCCGCCGCACATCGCCGCGCAATGCGCGCCGCCGAGCAGGCCGGTGAGCAGGGCGGCGCCGAGCACCATCAGGTCAACCGGCATCTTGGTCGTCCGATGCAGGCGCGGCTTGCAGCGCGCGATGCGGTTCGGGATCGTCCTGCAGGATGTCGATGGCGGGCGTGTCGAGGTCGTCGAACTGGCCGCGCTTCACTGCCCATGCGAAGGCCCACAGCGCGGCCACGAGCAGCACCAGACTGAGCGGGATCAGGATCAGCAGCGCATTCATGGCACCGGCACCCGGGCCAGCCGCAAGGCATTTGCGGTCACCAGCAGCGAGGACAGCGCCATCCCCAGCGCGGCCTGCCACGGCGAGACCATGCCCAGCGCCGCCGCCGGCAATGCCAGCAGGTTGTAGGCCAGCGCCCACACCAGGTTCTGGCGGATCACCGCGCGGGTGCGGCGTGCCAGCACGATCGCCTGCGGGATGCGCAACAGGTTCGGTGCGGCCAACACCAGGTCGGCGGCACGCGCGGCCAGCGCATTGCCATCGCCCAGCGCGAACGAGACATCCGCACCGGCCAGCACCGGGCCGTCGTTGATGCCATCGCCGATCATCGCGACCATGTGGCCTCGGCTCTGCAGCGCACGCACATGGGCGAGCTTGGCTTCCGGCGACATTCTTGCCTGCGCGGACTCGATGCCGAGTGCGGACGCGAAACGGGAGACTGCAAGGTCGCCGTCGCCGCTGGCGAGTTCAGTGTCGATGCCGAGTTTGCGCAATGACGCGAGCGTGGTCCCGGCATCGACGCGTGCTGCCTCGTTGAAGGTGAAGCGTGCGCGGGCGATGTCGCCATCACCGAGCCAGATCGAACCGTCGTCGGCATGCGCAGCGGCGGCGAAACCGGCGCGCCCGATCCGCCAGCGGCGGCCATCGACCATGCCTTCGATGCCGGCACCGGGATACTCGACCACGCCAGTTGCGATCGTGCCATCGGCGGGAAGCGCAGCATGGAAGGCGGTGGCGAGTGGATGCGCGCTGTCGCGTTCCAGCGCGGCGGCGATGCGCAATGCGTCGGCATCGTCCACGTCGACGAAGGATTCGACGCGCAATTGGCCGCTCGGAAGACTGAGCGTGCCGGTCTTGTCGAACATCACGGTATCGATGCGCGCCAGCCGCGCCAGCGCATCCGCGCGCAGCGGCAATACACCGATGCGGGCGAGCGCGCCGTTCGCCGCCGCCAACGCCGCGGGCACCGCCAGCGAGAGCGCGCACGGGCAGCACACCACCAACAAGGCGAGTGCGACCTCGAACGCGCGTGACGGATCGTGCATGCGCCACGCGAGGTACACCGCGATCGTGGCCAGGGCCAGCGCGACCACGAAGACGCGCGCGATGCGATCTGCGGCCTGCGCCAGCGGTGGCCGATGCGCCTGTGCCTGCTCGATCAATGCGGCCAGTTGCGACAGCCGCGTCTGCGTGCCGACCGCTGTAAGTTGCAGGCGCGCAGCCTGCGCGCCGCACAGCGAACCGGCAAACACCGCATCGCCCGGATGCTTGGACACCGGCGTGGCCTCGCCGGTCAGCAAGGCCTCGGCGAAGCTGGCATCGGCATCGAGCAGCAGGGCATCGGCGGGCACCGGTTCGCCGGGGGCGACGCGGACGATGTCATTGGCGCGCAGCGCACCAACGGCAACTGCCTCGCGCTGGCCGTCGGCGGTCTCGCGGCTGGCGAAGGCGGGGCGGGCGCGCGCCAATGCATCCACCTGCGCGCTGGCGGTGGCGCGCACGCGCTGTTCGAGCAGGCGCGCGACCAGCAGCAGGAACACGAACATCACCGCCGCGTCGTACCAGACCTGCGGGCCGCTGCGCACGGTTTCGGCCACGCTGCCCGCCCATGCCAGCACAGTGGAACCTGCGATCAGCGTGTCCATGCCCGGCGCGCGGTGGCGCAATTCGCGTGCGGCACCGGCGATGAACGGCCAGCCCGCATAGAACACCACCGGCGTGGAGACGAGGAAGGCGATCCAGCGCATGAAGTCGCGCATCGGCAGCGACATCTGTTGCGCGGTGTCCAGGTACAGCGCTTCGGCAAACATCATTGCCTGCATGCTGCCGAGCGCGGCGATGCCGATCCGCAGCAACCAGCGATTGCGTTCGCGTCGGCGCTCGCGTTCCTGCGCCGCGCCTGCGGCGAGGAACGGCCGGTAGCCCAGCGACTGCAGCCGCCGCAGCGGTCGCGACAACGGCGTCAGCGCCGGATCCCAGGCGATGCGGATGCGCCCGGTGACCGCGTTGGCGCTCACGTCGGTGACGCCGG
>Ga0138256_10005960_pt1 | contig 12909 bp, 8 predicted proteins | sample KNB2016incub_MG_FD_105486 | JGI IMG/M metagenome (GOLD analysis project Ga0138256, IMG submission 105486) | Active sludge microbial communities from wastewater in Klosterneuburg, Austria - KNB2014incub_MG | ecosystem: Engineered > WWTP > Activated sludge > Unclassified | place: Austria... | reverse complement strand
GTGAAGATCAAGAACAGCGAGCACGGATTCACCAACCCGAACGCGCGCTATCGCAAGAAGTTCACGATGGACGACGTGCACGCCTCGCCGATGGTCGCGCATCCGCTGCGCCTGCTGCAGATCTGCGCGACCTCCGACGGCGGTGCGGCACTGGTGGTCTCGAGCATGGACTATGCGCGGCGCATCGGGCGCGGCGACGCGGTGCGCGTCGCGGCGATCTCGACCGTGACCCCGACCTTCGCCAGCGAAGTCGTGGAGATGCCCGATATCGCGACCGACTCGGCCGCCGCCGCTGCCGTGGACACGCACCGGTTCCGCGCCTCGATCCCGCTGAAGGCCTACGAGGAAGCCGGCGTCGCGCCCAGCGACGTGAACGTGGCCGAGGTCTACGACCTGTCCTCCGCGCTCGAACTGGACTGGATGGAAGACCTGCAGCTGTGCCCGCGCGGCGAGGCGGCGCGCATGGTGCGCGCCGGCGAGACGCGCATCGGCGGCCGCGTGCCGGTAAATCCCTCCGGCGGGCTTGCCTGCTTCGGCGAGGCGGTGCCCGCGCAGGCGCTGGCGCAGGTCTGCGAGCTCACGTGGCAGCTGCGCGGCCAGGGCGGCGAACGCCAGGTCGAGGGCGCGAAGGTCGGCATCACCGCGAACCAGGGCCTGTTCGGCCACGGCTCCTCGGTGATCGTCAAGCGCTGAGCCGTCCGTGATCGCCGCGCCATGAAGAACGAATTGCACAACCTGTTCGCCAACAACCGGCGCTGGGCCGCCGCGATCCGCGACCGCGATCCGGCCTTCTTCGAGACGCTGGCGCGCCAGCAGTCGCCTGAGTACCTGTGGATCGGCTGCTCCGACAGCCGCGTGCCGGCCAACGAGATCATCGGGCTGTTGCCCGGCGAGGTCTTCGTGCACCGCAACGTCGCCAACGTGGTGGTGCACACCGACCTGAACTGCCTCTCGGTGCTGCAGTTCGCGGTCGACGTGCTGAACATCAAGCACGTGATGGTCGTCGGCCATTACGGCTGCGGCGGCGTGGCCGCGGCGCTGCGCAACCGCAAGTTCGGCCTCGCCGACAACTGGCTGCGCCACGTGCAGGACGTGCAGAAGAAGCACGCCGCCACCTTCGCCAACGCGCATCCCGTGGACGACGACGCGCTGCTGGTCGACCGGCTGTGCGAGCTGAACGTGATCGAGCAGGTGCAGAACGTCTGCCAGACCACCGTGGTGCAGGACGCCTGGGAGCGCGGGCAGGATCTCACCGTGCACGGCTGGATCTACCGCCTGCAGGACGGGGAGCTGCGCGATCTGTGCGCCACCGCCGCGGGCCCCGCCGAGGTCGATGGCGCGATACAGGCCGCGATCGCGCGGCTGACGCCGCTCGCCCCGTGAGCCGCGGATGATCCATCTTTCCGGCGTCGCGCTCGCGCGCGGCGCGAAAACGCTGCTCGCCGACGCCGAACTGCGCATCCACGCCGGCGAGCGCGTGGGGGTGATCGGGCAGAACGGCTGCGGCAAATCCACGCTGTTCGCGCTGCTGCGCGGCGAGATCCAGCCCGATGCCGGCACGGCGAGCATGCCCGCCGACTGGCGCATCGCGGCGATGGAGCAGGAAGTCCTCGGCACCGAGCGCAGGGCCATCGACTTCGTGCTGGACGGCGACACCGAGTTCCGCGCGCTCGAGGCGGCGATGGAAACGGCCGGCGGCGAGCAGCTCGGCGAGATCCACGCGCGCTTCGCCGCCATCGACGGCTACCGCGCCGCGGCGCGCGCGCACGAACTGCTCGACGGCCTGGGCTTCGCCACGGCCGAGCGCGAACGGGCGGTGCGCGAATTCTCCGGCGGCTGGCGCCTGCGGCTCGCGCTGGCGCGCACGCTGATGTGCCCGAGCGACCTGATGCTGCTCGACGAGCCCACCAACCACCTCGACCTCGACGCGCTGGTGTGGCTGGAAGCGTGGCTCGCGCGCTATCCCGGCACGCTGATCCTGATCTCGCACGACCGCGATTTCCTCGACAACGTCTGCAACCGCATCGTCGCCTTCGAGGGCGGCACGCTCAGCCTGTACCGCGGCAACTATTCGGCCTTCGAACGCCAGCGCGCTGAGAAGCTCGCCAGCCAGCAGCAGGCTTTCCAGAAGCAGCAGCAGCGCATCCAGGAGATCGAGGGCTTCGTGGCGCGCTTTCGCGCCCAGGCCACCAAGGCGCGCCAGGCGCAGAGCCGCCTGAAGGAACTGGAGCGCATGACGCGCATCGCGCCCGCGCACATCGACTCGCAGTTCACGCTGCGCCTGCCCTGCTACGAGCGCGTCTCCACGCCGCTGCTCAATTTCGAGCGCGCCGCGCTGGGGTACGGCGACACGGTCATCCTGCCAAGGGTGGAGCTCGGCATCATGCCGGCGCAGCGCATCGGCCTGCTCGGCCCGAACGGCGCCGGCAAGTCGACGCTGATCAAGACGATCGCCGGCGAGCTGGCGCCGCTCGCGGGCCTGCGCCACACCGGCGAGCACCTGCGCATCGGCTACTTCGCGCAGCACCAGCTGGAAGCGCTGGACCTCGCGGCCACGCCCTTCCTGCACGTGCAGCGCCTCAGCCCCGCGGCGAGCGAGCAATCGATCCGCGACTTCCTCGGCGGCTACGGCTTCCACGGCGACCAGGCACTGGGCACCGTGGGCAATTTCTCGGGCGGCGAGCAGGCACGGCTCGCCCTCGCGCTGGTGGCCTGGCAGAAACCGAACCTGCTGCTGCTCGACGAGCCCACCAACCACCTCGACCTCGAGATGCGCCACGCGCTGACGCTCGCGCTGCAGGAATACCCCGGCGCGGTGCTGATCGTCTCGCACGACCGCCACCTGCTGCGCAACACGGTCGACGAGTTCCTGCTGGTGGCCGACGGCCGCGTCGAGCCCTTCGACGGCGACCTCGACGACTACCGCCAGCTGCTGCTGGAAAAGCGCGCCGCGCCGGCGGCCGATGTGGCGGCGGAAGAACCGGGCGCGCGCGTGGACCGCCGCGACGAGCGCCGCCTCGCCGCCGAGAAGCGCGAGCGGCTGCGGCCCTGGCGCAACCGCATCGCGAGCCTCGAAAAGGACATGGAGAAACTGCAGGCTGAACTGCGCGCGCTCGACGAACGGCTGCAGGATCCCGCGCTGTACGAGGCCGCCCGCGCCGGCGAGGTGCAGGACCTGCTACGCCGCCAGGGCGCGCTGAAGCAGGAGCTCGCCACCGTCGAGGAGGACTGGCTCATGGCCTGCGAGGAACTCGAATCCCTGTAGGTCGCCATTCATGGCGACAACCGCATTCCTGCAGGCCGTCGTCCGCATGAATGCGGACCTACGTCGCGCGGAACGTCAGTTCCTCGCCGCTCGCATCCACCACCACCGTGCTCCCCGGCGCGAAGGCGCCGGAGAGGATCTGCTGCGCCAGCGGATTCTCGATGCGGTGCTGGATCGCGCGCTTGAGCGGCCGCGCCCCGTAGACCGGGTCGAATCCGGCGCGCGCCAGCAGGTCGACGGCCGCCGGCGAGACATCCAGCCCCAAATCGCGCTCGCCCAGGCGACGGCGCAGCAGCTCGAGCTGCATCTGCGCGATGCCGTGGATCTGCTCCGCACCGAGCGGGTGGAACACCACCGTGTCGTCGATGCGGTTGATGAACTCCGGGCGGAAGTAGCGTCCCACCACGTCCATCACCGCCGCCTTCATGCGCGGGTAATCGGCCTCGGTGGCCATTTCCTGGATCAGGTCCGAGCCCAGGTTCGAGGTCATCACCACCACGGTGTTGCGGAAATCCACCGTGCGACCGTGACCGTCGGTGAGCCGCCCGTCCTCCAGCACCTGCAGCAGCACGTTGAACACGTCCGGGTGGGCCTTCTCGACCTCGTCGAGCAGCAGCAGCGAGTACGGGCGCCGGCGCACCGCCTCGGTGAGATAGCCGCCCTCCTCGTAGCCGACATAGCCCGGGGGCACCCCGATCAGGCGCGCCACGGAGTGCTTCTCCATGAACTCCGACATGTCGATGCGCACCATCGCCTCCTGGCTGTCGAACAGGAACTCCGCCAGCGCCTTGCACAACTCCGTCTTGCCCACCCCGGTGGGCCCGAGGAACAGGAAGGAGCCGTGCGGACGCATCGGGTCCGACAGCCCGGCGCGGCTGCGCCGCACCGCGTTCGACACCGCGATGATTGCCTCGTCCTGCCCGATCACGCGCCGGTGCAGCGCCTCTTCCATGCGCAGCAGCTTGTCGCGCTCGCCCTCGAGCATCTTCGACACCGGGATGCCGGTCCACTTCGACACCACCTCGGCGATCTCTTCCTCGCCGACCTTGTCGCGCAGCAGCTGCATCCTGTGACCGCCGGACTCCAGCTCACCCGCAGCGGCGAGGCGCTTTTCCAGCGCCGGGATGATGCCGTACTGCAGTTCCGCCATGCGCGTCAGGTCGCCCGCGCGGCGCGCGCTCTCCATGTCCAGGCGCGCCTGCTCCAGCTCGCTCTTGATCTGGTGCGAGCCCTGCACGGTGGCCTTCTCCGCCTTCCAGATCTCGTCGAGTCCCGCGTACTCACGCTCGAGCTCGGCAATCTCGGCCTCGATCTTCTCCAGGCGCTGACGTGCCGACTGGTCCTCGTCCTTGCGCACGGCCTCGCGCTCGATCTTCAGCTGGATCAGGCGGCGATCGAGGCGATCGAGCTCCTCGGGCTTGGAGTCGATCTCCATGCGGATGCGGCTCGCGGCCTCGTCGATCAGGTCGATGGCCTTGTCCGGCAGCTGGCGGTCGGTGATGTAGCGTTGCGACAACCTGGTCGCCGCGATGATCGCCGAATCGGTGATCGTCACGGCGTGGTGCACCTCGTAGCGCTCGCGCAACCCGCGCAGGATCGCGATGGTGTCCTCCTCGTTCGGCTCCTCGACCAGCACCTTCTGGAAGCGGCGCTCCAGCGCGGCGTCCTTCTCGATGTACTCGCGGTACTCGTTCAGCGTGGTGGCGCCCACGCAGTGCAGCTCGCCGCGCGCCAGCGCGGGCTTCAGCATGTTGCCCGCATCCAGCGCGCCCTCGGCCTTGCCGGCGCCGACCACGGTGTGCAGCTCGTCGATGAAGAGGATCACGCGCCCTTCCTCGCGCCCGATCTCCTTCAGCACGGCTTTCAGCCGCTCCTCGAAATCGCCGCGGTACTTGGCGCCGGCGAGCAGCGCGCCCAGATCCAGCGACAGCAGCCGGCGGTTCTTCAGCCCCTCGGGCACCTCGCCGTTGATGATGCGCTGCGCCAGCCCCTCGACGATCGCGGTCTTGCCCACGCCGGGCTCGCCGATCAGCACCGGGTTGTTCTTGGTTCGCCGCTGCAACACCTGGATGGTGCGGCGGATCTCGTCGTCGCGCCCGATCACCGGGTCCAGCTTGCCCTCGGCGGCACGCCGGGTGATGTCGATGGTGTATTTCTCCAACGCCTGGCGCGTACCCTCGGCCTCGGGATCGTCCACGCCTTCGCCTCCACGCACCTGGTCGATCGATTGTTCCAGCGCCCGGCGCTCCAGCCCCGAGAGCTTCAGCGCCTCGCCCACACCGCTGCGGTCCTCGAGCGCCGCGAGCAGCACCAGCTCGCTCGAGATGAACTTGTCCTTGCGCTGCTGCGCGAACTTGTCGCTCAGGTTCAGCAGCTTGGTGAGCTCGTTGGAGACGTGCACCTCGCCGCCGACGCCCTCGACGCATGGCAGGCGGTCGAGCAGCGCCGTGATGCGCTGGCGCAGCGCCTTGACGTCCACGCCGCACTGCAGCAGCAGCGGGCGCACGGTGCCGCCCTGCTGCTCGAGCAGCACGTGCAGCAGGTGCGCGGGCATGATGAAGTTGTGGTCGCGCCCGAGGGCGAGCGATTGCGCGTCGGCGATCGCGCCCTGGAGCTGATTGGTCAAACGGTCCATGCGCATGGCGGGTCCTCTGGTGCTGGCGGGGCTCACTGGCGCCCCGTGTTGCCACGTTATCTTGGGGCAACCCCCCGCAATTCAAGCGTATCCGGAGGTGTGAATCGGCCGCATTATCCGCGGTCTCGCACCGGATGCGGGCGGGAAGCGTACCGGTCTGACGCTGGGCGACCCGGTTTGGCTCGTCTAGAATCCGTGCTCGCGGCATTGGCGCCGCTGCTGCGCCACGAAACCCGGATCGGGAGCAACGCGTCGATGACATCCATGGTTGCGCCGAGTCAGTTGAGCACGGCGAGCGTCCCCCACGCATCGGGAAACTGCATCGGCCATTTCTACGTCGCCAAAAGCGTGCGCATGGCCTACCTGTCGATACCGAAGAGCGGCTGCACCTCGCTGATCAACATGCTGCATGCGGTCGCGATACCCGGTTTCAGCACGATCGGCACGCGTATCCACCGTGAATCTACGCTGCCGCGCGTGCCTGCGCCGGCCTGCCCCGCAGGGCTGCTCCGCTTTACCTTCGTGCGCAATCCCTACCTGCGGCTGCTGTCCTTTTACAGGAGCAAGGTCCTGAAGATGGCCGACCCCGACCCGCACGTGAACATGACCCTGCTGAAAATGGGTCTTCGGGAAGGCATGAGCTTTGCTTCGATGGTCGAAGTGCTGTCGACGGTGCCACCACGGGCGATGGACCTGCATTGCGCTCCGCAGATATTGTTCGTGTATCACATCGGCAAACCTGTCGTGGATTTCGTGGGCAGGCTGGAGTCGCTGCAGGAGGATTGGTCCGAACTGGAGGCGCGCTGCGGCGTGCACACCGGGCTGTTGCAGGAAAACATGAAGCACGGCATCGATCTGATCGACGAATACCGTGATCCCTCGGTTCGCGCCCGGGTTCATGCCCTGTACCGCGCCGATTTCGAGACCTTCGGATACGCCAGTGAACTCTGAGTCCGACGCCTTGCGCGCAGGCTTCGGCAACGCGCGCGTGCTGGTGAGCGGCGGCCTGGGCTTCATCGGCTCGAACCTGGCCCTGCGCCTGTGCGAAACCGGCGCCGCCGTCACGCTGCTGGACAACCTGGCGCCGAGCTACGGCGGCAACCGGTTCAACGTCGCGCCGATCGCGCGGCAGGCCGAGGTGATCATCGGCGATCTGCGCGACGAGCGTCTCATGCACCAGCTCGTCGCTGGCCAGGACTACCTGTTCAACCTGGCCGGGCAGACCAGCCACATCGATTCGATGCAGGATCCGCAACAGGACCTGGAGGCCAATGTCCGCGCCCAGCTCGCGGTTCTCGAGGCCTGCCGCAAGGTAAACCCGGGAATCCGCGTGGTCTTCGCCAGCACCCGGCAGGTTTACGGCAAGCCGGCCTACCTGCCGGTGGACGAGGCGCATCCGCTCAATCCCGTCGATGTCAACGGCGTCCACAAGATCGCCGGCGAGATGTACCACCAGCTTTACGCGCAGGTTTACGGACTTGCGACCACGGTGCTGCGCCTGACCAACACCTACGGCCCGCGGATGCGGGTCAGGGATGACCGCCAGACGTTTCTGGGCACCTGGATCCGGCGCCTGCTCGACGGGGAAACGCTGCAGGTCTTCGGCGACGGCCGGCAACTGCGCGACTTCAACTACGTGGACGACGTGGTCCGCGCCCTGATGCTGTGCGCGCTGGCCCGCGACACGGCGGGGAAGGTCTACAACCTGGGATCCAGCGAGGTGCTGAGCCTGGAGGCGCTGGCGCAGAAGCTCGTTGCAACGCACGGCAGTGGCAGCTACGAGCTGGTGGCATTCCCGGACGAGCGCAAGCGCATCGACATCGGGGATTACTTCGGCAGCAGCGCGCGCATCGAGCACGATCTGGGCTGGCAGGCACAAGTGGGCCTCGATGCGGGACTGCGCCAGACCCTGGACTACTTCGGCCGCTTCGGCGGGCACTACTGGCCATGACGATACCGATTGCCGCACCCGTGCGCTGGTTCGAGCAGCACCAACAGGCGGTGGCCGCGGCCGTAGCCGGCGTGGTGTCCGGCGGCCAGTACATCCTGGGGCCGCGGGTCGATGCCTTCGAAAGCGCATTCGCGGCGTTTTGCGCCTGCCCGCACGCGGTGGCGGTCGCCTCGGGCACCGACGCGATCACGCTCGGCCTTCGCGTGCTCGATGTCGCGGGCGGAGAGGTGATCACCAGCGCCCATACCGCGGTGGCGACGGTTGCCGCGATCGAGCGCGCGGGCGCGACACCCGTGGTGGCGGATATCGACCCCGTCACCCATTGCCTTTGCCCCGAGTCGGTAGCCTCCGTGCTGTCACCGCGCACGCGCGCAATCGTCGCGGTGCACATCTTCGGTCACCCCGCCGATCTTCCGGGCCTGCGCGCGGTGAGCGGAGCACGGGACATCGGACTCGTCGAGGATTGCGCGCAGGCGCACGGCGCCAGGATCGACGGGCGGCCGGTGGGAAGCTTCGGACTGGCCGGAGCCTTCAGCTTCTATCCCACCAAGAACATCGGCGCGCTGGGCGACGCCGGCGCGATCGTGACCCACGACGAGCACGTCGCGCGGCAGTTGCGCCAGCTGCGCCAATACGGCTGGGACGAGACGCGGTGCAGCCAGCTGCATGGCCAGAACTCGCGCATGGACGAGGTGCAGGCCGCGATCCTGGCGCTGAGGCTCGCGGATTTCCCCCCGGCATTCCTGCGACGCCAGCAGATCGCGCAGCGCTACAACGACGCGCTCGCGAACCATCCGCACGTGCTGGCGCCGCAGACGGCGCCGGGCGCCACGCATGCGTTCCATCTCTACGTCGTGCGCACCGCGCAGCCCGAGGCGCTCGCGGCGCACCTGCTGGCGCAGGGCATCCAGAGCGCTCGCCATTACGCCGCGCCGATCCATCGCCAGCCCGCCTATCGCGATATCCTGCGAGCGAAGTCACTGCGCAACGTGGAGCGCCTGTACAAGACGATGCTCTCCATTCCCATTTACCCGGAACTCACCGACCGGGAGGTCGACAGGATATGCGAGGCCCTGTCAAGCTGGCGCGCAGGAGGGAAATGAATGGTCTTCGAAAGCAACCGGACCATCGTGCTCTACGGCATCGGTTCGGAATACGTGTACGAGGCAGTGGAGATAGCGCTGCGCGCGGGAGTGACGGTGGCGGCATTCGTCGACAACCTGCCGGCATCCGACGGGCGGCAGTTCCCCGGGCTCGAGCCCGTACTGGTGGCGCAGGCGTGTGACGAGGGTGTCAGGGCGTTGCCGGTCCTGGTTCCGCTGATCACGCCCGGGCACCGCAAGCAGGTCGCGGCCGAGGCAATGAGCCTGGGTTTCGCGGGGGTGGCAACGCTGATCGACCCCACCGCGATCCTGGCACGCAGCACGCGCTTCGGCGACGGATTCCACGTCAATGCCGCGGTCGTCGTCGGCGCAAACTGCGAATTCGGCAGGCAGGTACTGCTGAACCGATCGGCCTCGATCGGTCACGATGCGCAGATCGGGGACTTCGCCAGCCTGGGTCCCGGCTGCGTGCTGTGCGGCAGCTGCCGCATAGGCGCGGGCGCCTTCATCGGCGGCGGCGCCACGATCGCGCCGAAGGTGAGCGTGGGCGCGAACGCGATCGTCGGCGCCGGCGCCGTGGTGATTCGCGACGTGCCGCCCAACTGCTTCGTCGCGGGCAATCCCGCGCGCATCGTGCGCGAAGGGGTGCAGGGCTACAACGACGTCGGCGTCTAGGAACGGCAGTCGTGGAAATCCTCGTCTATTCGCAGCAGGGCAACATGGGCGGCTCCACGCGACTGCTGCTCAACCTGGCGCGCCACCTGGCTCGCGAGCACAGTGTCAGCGTTGCCTTCGCAAGCCACCATTCGCCGCAAGCCAGCGACATCCTGCTCGCCCGCTTTCCAGAGCTGCGGTTGATCCCCGGAGATGCGCAAACGATGCGCCGGCGGCGTTTCGATGTGGCGATTCTCCACCTGCCGTTCGTGATGGAGGACGTGGACAATTTCAAGGCAGCGCGCAAGATCGCGGTCCTGATGGAGCTGGTGGAGCGACACCCGATCGCCCTTCGCGAGGAACACTGCGCGCAGTTCGAGCGGATTCTTCATCTGCATCGCGAGCAGGTGCGGCATCTCTCGCCCGCCTCCCGGGCAGCGAAGTGCACGCAGCTGCCGGTCATCGACAACATCGACTTCGAACCCGAATACGTCCCTGCCTGCTGCATCGGCGCGATCGGCGGCGCGCACAAGATGCAGCTGCCGCTGGCCCTGTCGCTGCTGGATGCACTGCCGCAACGCTACTCGATGTGCTTCTGGTCGCCCGACCCGCTCGCCATCGACGGACTCGCGCTGCCGCTGCTCGACCAGGCGCTGCGGCTCGTGTCGGCCGGACGCCTGCGACAGCAACCGCCGAGCGGCGATATCCGCCTGCTCAGCCAGCGCTACCGGGCGCTGCTGCATACGCCCCTGCACGGCAATGGCACCAGCGTCGTCGTCAGCGACGCGCTGAGCTGTGGCAAGCTCGCGATCCTGGCTCCGCTGCCCGCCTACCGGGAAGCCTACGGGCACCTCGATGGCGTGCTGTTCACCGACCAGCCCGGGACGGAACTGGCCGGGAGGATCTGCGCCTATTCACGCGAGGATTTTTCGCGCATCCGCGCCGCCTATCGGGCACACCACGATCGCGGTGACATATTGCGCCTGTGGAGCGCTGCAATCCTGGATGGCGACTTTCACCCGGCCCTGGCCCCCGGCCGCGAACCCGAGCTTGCCACCACCGACGCTGCCAGTGCGGCCGCTCCCCGTGTAATGTGCGCCACCGTCAATCCGCATACGAGAGCCCCATCGATGTCCGAAGCCCCGTCGCGCAACGCCCCATGTCCCTGCGGCAGCGGCAAACGCTACAAGCACTGCTGCGGGGCGGCTGCGCAGTCCACGCCTGTCGCCGCGCAAGCACCCGTTCCCGAGGTGACGACGGAGCAGCTCAACCTGCGGCTCGCCCATTCGATCGAAAGCTACAATCGCTTCGATTTCCGGCTCGCTGCGAGCCTGTGCGACAGCGTACTGGCGTCGGACGCGGCAACCGCGCTCCAGAGACTCGCGGCCGCCGAAATCGGCGGAGCCGCCTGCACGCGCCTGGACAGGCACGCCAGGGCCCGGGAACTCTACCTCGTCGCCCTGTCGATTGATCCCGATCGCGTCCAGACGCTGCACAATCTCGGGCTCAACGCGATTCACCTCGGCGATTTCGCGCTGGCCATCGAATACGCGAACAGGCTGCTGTCGGTGGAACCCGGCAACACGAACGCATACAACACCATGACCAACGCGCTCAGGGAACTCGGACGCTGGCACGAAGCCAAGGAACTGTACGCCCGGCTCATCGCCGACGGACGCGAGGACGAGACCGTCTACAACAGCTACCTGATGTCGCTGCACTACACGCCGATGGATCCGGAGGAGGCCTATCGCGCCCACATCGGATGGGCCGAGCGCTACGCGCCGGCCGCTAACATGGCGGCAAGGGTTCACCACAACGACAGGTCGACAGACCGGAAACTTCGCCTCGGCTACTTCTCGCCGAATTTCAGCCGCAAGATCGCCGGCTACTTCATCAGGCCGCTGATCGCACACCACGATCGCACGCGGTTCGATCTGTATCTCTATTCGAACACGGCGGTGGAGGACGACTACACCGACTATTTCCGCGACAACTGCAGCAAGTGGACGGATGTTCGCGGGCTGGACGCGAAACAGGTCGCACAGGCGATCGTGGACGACCGCATCGACGTGATGGTGGATCTCGCCGGGCATGCGCCCGACAACATCCTCGCCGCGCTGTCTTACAAGCCCGCGCCGGTCCAGATCACGATGCTCGATTATTTCGACACCACCGGCGTGTCGGCGATGGACTACTTCGTCTCCGACGACTATCACTCGCCGGTCGGCTCGCCACAGCGCTTCGTGGAGAAACTGCTCAGGCTCTCCACCATCCGTCTCTGTTACGAGCCGGTGGACCTCGCGCCGCCGGTGCGCGAACTGCCCGCGGCGCGCAACGGATACATCACCTTCGGCAGTTTCAACCGCCGGCAGAAGGTCACTCCCGAGGTGATCGGCCTGTGGAGCCGCGTGCTGCATGACGTACCGGGCTCACGGCTGGTGCTCAAGGGAAGCTATTTCGACCAGGCCGCGGTGCAGGCCGATATCCTCCACCACTTCTGTGCCGAGGGAATCGACGCCGCGCGCATCGAATTCAGGGGGCGCTCGCACCACCGCGAGGCGCTCGAGCAGTACGGCGACGTGGACATCGGGCTGGACACCTTCCCGTGGAACGGTGGATTGACGACCTGCGAATCCCTGCTGATGGGCGTTCCCGTCATCGCGCTCGCGGGCGACAGGATCATCAGCCGGCAAAGCGCTGCCATGATGCACGCGCTGGGTCTCGATGACTTCGTCGCCGATGACCGGGACCAGTACGTCGACATCGCCCGACGCTGGTCGGCCAGCACCGGTGCGCTGGAGCAGCTGCGCCGCGAACTGCGCCAGCGCTTGCTGGCCTCGCCGCTCGGAGACGGCAAGCGTTACGCCGCCGCGGTGGAACAGATCTACGCGAGCACCTGGCGCGCTTGGTGCGAAGGCGCTCAGCCGGGCGGACGGACGACCTCCTGAGGCCGCGCGCGATTCAAGCGTCGCCGGCGGCGCGAGAAATCCAGATCAGGCTGGCCATGCGACCTGTGAGGCCGTCGCGGCGGTAGGAATAGAAGAGCTCCGGCGAGCCGACAGTGCAGAATCCGCCGCCGTAGACGCGGCGCACGCCGAGCGCCGCGAGCGCGACACGCGCCAGCGCGTAGAGGTCGGCGTGGTACCTGGGCGCGCCGTCGTGTCCGGGCAGGAACGCCGCGCGCACCGCGCCGCGCGCGGACTCGTCACGGCACGGGGCCAGGAAGGCCTCGCGCACCTCGGCACCCACCTCGAAGGCGCGCTGGCTGATCGCCGGGCCCAGCCAGGCGAGCAACTCC
>Ga0138256_10005959_pt1 | contig 12910 bp, 10 predicted proteins | sample KNB2016incub_MG_FD_105486 | JGI IMG/M metagenome (GOLD analysis project Ga0138256, IMG submission 105486) | Active sludge microbial communities from wastewater in Klosterneuburg, Austria - KNB2014incub_MG | ecosystem: Engineered > WWTP > Activated sludge > Unclassified | place: Austria... | reverse complement strand
GGGTTGTGGGCGCCGTCGAGCAGGAAGGGCGGACGGCCTTCGAATCGTTCAAGGCGGCCTGGCCACTGGGCTCGACTCATCCCCTGAACGGCCCGGTTGAGATCGAGGGGGATGCCGGCCTCGGAGAGAGCCTCGAGCAAACGGATCGCCACCACCAGATTCGTACGCTGGTGCGCGCCGGGCAAGGGCCTGACCGCGGGATATCTGCCCATGGGCGTTCCTACGTCGAGTGTCCGGTCGGCATCGTTCTCGTCGAGGCGGACGCCCTTGTGCGAACCAACGACGGTCGCGCCCACCGCCCGAGCGATACCAACGATGGTCTTTTCCGCTTCTCTGGGCATGGGACCCATCACGACCCTTCGACCGCGCCGCACCACGCCCGCCTTTTCGCGGGCGATGGCGGTGAGGGTGCGGCCGAGGAACTCCTCGTGATCGAAATCGATGCTCACGATCGTGGAAACAAGAGGCGAGGCCACGTTGGTGGCGTCGAGCCGCCCGCCCAGACCCACTTCGAGGACAGCAATGTCCACCTGGTTCTCGCGAAAGAAGAGGAAGGCCACCGCGGTGAGGATCTCGAAGTGGTTCGGATGCGCGGGCAGGATGCGTCTTTCAATCAGCTTCTCCGATGCGTCGCGCACTTCAAGGACAAGACGCTCGAAGGCGGCGGATCCGATATTCCGCCCGGAGACGGTGATCCGTTCGCGGATATCGATCAGATGGGGTGACGTGTAGCGGCCGACCTTGAGCGAAGCCGCGCGAAGGCCCTCGTCCAGATAGGCGCTCACCGACCCCTTCCCGTTTGTCCCCGCGATGAGCACGCTCTTGAACGAGCGCTCCGGGTGCTTGAGCCCTCTCATGAGGGCGCGCATGGTGCGCAGGTCGAACTTCGTGCCGAGCCAGGACCGGGATCGAAGGTATTCGCGGGCAGTCAAGGGGCGTGGAGCCTAGCAGTCCAACCACGAACGCGGCACTCCTGCGCCGCCTGTCCCGGTCTCCGATTGGCATCCATGTGGAAAAGTGGATGAATTTGTGGAAAACTGGGGATCTCATGTTCGCAGGCAGTTTCGAGTGTCGGATGGATCGCCAGGGGCGGGTCGCGGTTCCCCCCGCATTCCGGCGGGACATCGAAGATTCGGGCGACTCCTGCGTTCTGACCTTCTTCGACGACGCGATCGCCGGCTACCCGCGTGGAACCTGGCTGGCGCTCGAGAAGCAGGTGCTTTCCCTGCCCGCGTTCTCGAAAAAAGCCCGCGCTTTGTCGCGTGTCCTGGCCTCCCGGGCTCACGAGTCGCGGCTGGATACGCAGGGGCGGATCCTGGTGCCGCCGGCTCTGCGGCGGATGGCCGGCCTTGAGCGGGATGTGATCGTGATCGGGGCGATGGACCGTTTTGAGATCTGGCCGCGCGACAAGTGGAACACCTTTGCCGGCGACGCGGAGGCCCTTCTGGATGCCGCATCCACAGAACTGAGCATCGGCCTTCCCCGCCCTTCCACAACCCAAGCCTAGGCGGCGGCTCGCTTTCGCGAGTCTTCGGTTGACAGTTCGATGACCCTGGCCTAGAGTCGCTGTGGAAAATATTGGCCAAAAGTGGTCAGTATGGGCGAGGACATGCTGCGCGGTAACCATCCTGCACGAATAGACGTCAAGGGCCGTCTCAAAATTCCTTCGGCGTTTCTGGGCGCCCTGACGGAGTCGTCTCGTGATTTTTTCGTCACCTCGATTTCCGGCGAGTTCGTGAGGATCTATCCGCTTCATGCCTGGACCGAGATCGAAAAGCGGCTCGCGGCGATGCCGCAGGCCCATCCCGCTCGACAGCGTTTTCTGGAGCGGGTGAACTTCTTCGGCCAGGTCGCCCAGGTGGACGCACAGGGTCGGGTGCTCATTCCCCAGATCCTGCGAAAAATGGCGTCGATGGAGGGCGATGTCGCGGTCCTCGGTCAGCAGAACCACGTCGCGGTGTGGAACACGAAGCGGCTCGAAGAGCGCCTTTTCGAAAAGGAACCGTTCACAGAACTGGACGCGAAGCAGCTCGCGGAGTTCGGGATCTGATGTGGACCCCGCTCACCTTGTCGACCTGCCGGACGGCGCGCGTCATGTCCCGGTGCTCCTTAAAGAGATCCTCTCGTTCGCACCGGCATCGACAAAGCGCCTCCTCGACGCCACCCTCGGCCTTTCTGGCCATTCTCACGCCCTCCTCGAAACCCATCCGGAAGCCACACTTCTCGCTTTCGATCGCGATGATCAGGCGCTTCAAATCGCGTCTCGACGGCTCGCGCCATTTGCCGAAAGGCTGGAGCTTCGGCACGGCGACTTCCGGGACGGCCTTGGCGGCATCGCCGCAGAGAGCCTCTGCTATGCGATTGCGGACCTCGGCGTCAGTTCGCTCCAACTCGATTCAAAGGATCGCGGCTTCAGCTTCAGGTTCGACGCGCCCCTCGACATGCGGATGGATCCTCGCAGCGGTCGTAGCGCTTCCGACATCCTCAACACCGCTTCGGAGAAGGAACTCGAGCACATCCTCACCGAGTTCGGCGAGGAGCCAAAAGCCCGCGCCATCGCGCGCTCGATCGTCATGGAGCGCAGGAACACGCGCAATTGGACGACCAGCGCTTTTTCGAGCCTCATCCGGCGCGACGCCCGCGGGCGGCCCGGGCTCGACCCTTCGACCCGCGCTTTCCAGGCGCTTCGCATCGCCACGAACGCGGAACTTCAGGGTCTCGACGCTGGTCTCGAACGCCTCGCGGCTTTGCTCCGGCCTGGAGGCCGTCTGGCCGTCATCGCCTTCCACAGCCTGGAAGACCGCATCGTGAAGAACGTGTTCCGGTCTCTCAAGCAGTCTCGAGGCTTCGAGGTGCTGACCCCCAAACCCGTGGTTCCTTCGGCCGATGAGTCGCGGGCCAATCCGCGCGCGCGCTCCGCCAAGCTCCGCGTGGTCGAGAAGCGCGAGAGCGCCTCCGAGGTGGCGCGGTGAAGGTCGATCGCATCCACGCCGTCCACGTCGAGGACTCGATCGACAATCGCCGCGTCGTCCGCACGCGTGACGACAAGATGTCCAAGGACCTCTTGTGGATCGGCGGCGTGGTCCTGATTCTCATCGGTCTCTTCGTGGCCTACGGCTGGCCCCGCGCCGCTCTCCGAGACACCGGTTCGACCGCGGGCAAACTCCAGCGGGAGCAGGACCGCCTGCGGGAGGAGAACCGCGAGTTGCGCCTCGAAAAGGCGGCGCTGCAGGACCTGAAGCGGGTTCAGACCATCGCCACCACATCGCTCGGACTGCAGTCGCCTTCTCCCCGGAACGTGGTGGTGGTGGAGCGGCCCCAGAATCTTCCCAAAGACTCGCGGCTCGCCGCCAAGGATGTCGCGGAAGGTACCAAGCAGTGAGGTTCGAGGCCGCACCGAACCCCACACCGCTTCCCCCCGGCGGCCCCGTCGCGCGCAATCACGATCTCCGCCTGTATGTCGTCGCGATCTGTGGCACGGTCTGGGCGCTCGCGATCGTGGCCCAGCTCTTCCACCTCCAGATCCTGCGGCACGGCCTGCTGCTCAAGGAAGCGGGACGTCAATCCGATCGAACGATCACGGTGAAGGCGCGGCGCGGCGGAATTGTGGACCGCAACGAACGACCCTTCGCCATCTCGGTGGACGCGCCGAGCATCTACGCCGACCCTTCCGTGATCCGCGATCCCAAGGGCGCCGCTTCAAGCCTCGGCCGCGCCCTCGGCTATTCGAGCGCGGAACAAAAAGACCTCCTCGCTCTTCTCCGTCAGGATCGCTCGTTCGTCTGGATCAAACGCCAGGTGGACCCGGCGATCGCCCGCGCGGTGCGCGAACTCCGTCTCGAGGGCATCGGTTTTGAAACCGAAAGCCGCCGCTACTACCCGAAACGAAATCTCCTCGCGCCGGTCCTCGGCTATGTCGGTCTCGACTCCCAGGGAATGGCCGGCCTCGAATACGCCTTCGATGAAGACCTCCGGGGCCGCGAGGCGCGGGTCACGGTGCGGCTCGACGCCCGGCGGCGTCCTCGCGGCGAGATCGAGCGGCCGCCGACCGAAGGCCGGCGGGTGATTCTCACCATCGATGAGCGGATCCAGCACGTGACCGAGATGGCGCTCGGCGAAGCCATCCGCAACACCGGGTCGATCTCCGGAGTGGCGGTGGTGATGGATCCGCGCACCGGCGAGGTCCTCGCCATGTCCAGTCTGCCCTCCTTCAATCCGAACCGCTTCGGGAGCTTCCCCGAACGGGATCGCGTGAACCGCGCCGTAGCCGATGCCTACGAGCCGGGCAGCATCTTCAAGATCATCACTGCCGCCGCGGGCTTTCAGGAAGGTGTGGTATCGCCGCTCGAGATCATCGACTGCGGGAACGGCTTCATCGAGATCAACGGAATCAGGATCAACGATCACGCGGTCTTTTCATCTCTCACCTTCAAGGACGTGATCGCGAAGTCGAGCGACATCGGGGTGATCCGCGTGGCCCAAAGGGTGGGTACGGACAAGTTCTACGAGTCGATGCGGAACTTCGGCTTCGGCGCGCGCACGGGAATCGGCCTCCCCGGTGAAACCGCGGGGATTCTGAGAGCCCCGAAAGCGTGGAGTTCCCTTTCCCTCGCGTCCCTGTCCTTCGGTCAGGAAATCGGCGTGACCGCGGTCCAGATGGCAAGCGCCGCCTCCGTCATCGCCAATGGCGGCTACTGGATGAAGCCCTACATCGTGAAGCGCATCGAAGAGCCCTGGGGCGAGGTGGTGAAGGAATTCGCCCCGGTCGCGGAAAGGAAAGTCATCGAGCCCGAGATCGCGGATCGCGTGATGGCTCTCCTGCGGGAGGTGGTGATCTCGGGAACAGGAAAGAAGGCGCAGGTCGAGGGCTTCGAGGTGGCGGGAAAAACCGGCACCGCCCAGAAGGTCGATGCCTTCGGCCGGTATTCGATGATCGACCATGTCGCGTCTTTCGTGGGGTACGTGCCGGCGTCGCGCCCCTCTCTCGTGGTTCTGGTTTCCCTCGACACTCCAAAGGGTCAATTCAACGAGGGCGGCGATGTGGCTGCCCCTCTCTTCTCGCGGATCGCGACCGAAGCGGTTCGCCTGCTGGCCATAGCACCCGACGACCCCACCCGGAATATCCGTCTCGTCACCTACTCGCCGGACACGCTCCCGAAGACGAACGCTTCGGCGGAGCGGCTCAAGGCGCCTCCTCCGGTGATCGAGGATCCGCGCATCATGCCCGACCTTCGCGGGCTGTCTCTGCGCGAAGCCGCGCTCCTCTCGGCCCGGCACGGACTTACCGTGGAAATCCATGGCAGCGGTGTGGTCTCCGGACAAACGCCTCTTCCCGGCACGCCGATCGAACCCGGAATGAGCTGCTCGCTCGACCTTCGCCCCTCGTCCGCCCGGATGTACCCAGCTCCCGCACCCGAAGCAGGTGCGACCCTCACGAGCGCCAGGCCGAATCCGTGAAGCTGGGCGATCTCGCGAAAGCTCATGAAGGAGCGCGGCTCCATGGGCCGGACGATCTTGAAATCCTCGGCCTGTCCTACGATTCGCGGCAGGTCCAGCGCGGTCATCTCTTCGCGGCGCTCCACGGAGCCAGACAGGACGGCCTCGAATTCGTGAAGTCGGCCAGACGAAAGGGAGCGGTCGCGATCCTGTCCGATCGGACGCCGCCTGTGGACATCCCCTGGATCGAGGTTCAAAACTCTCGCGCCGCTCTCGCCGATCTCGCGGCCGCCTATTTCGATCGCCCCGCCGAGAAACTCCACCTCGCCGGGGTCACGGGGACAAACGGCAAGACCACCACGGCCTTCCTGATCGACGCGGCTCTGCGCGAGAACTCGAGGACCACCGGGCTTATGGGAACGGTGGAGACCCGTATCGCAGGCCGGCCCAAGAGCGCCTCGCTCACCACACCGGAGTCGCTCGACCTGCAGGCCCTCCTGCGGGAAATGGTGAATGAGGGCGTCACGCACGCGACCCTCGAGGTTTCTTCGCACGCCCTGGTGCAGGAGCGGGTACGCGGCCTGGCGTTCCGCGCCGCGGTGTTCACGAACCTCACCCGGGATCATCTCGATTTTCACGGCGGCTTCGAACCGTATTTCGAAGCGAAGAAGCTCCTGTTCACTCAACATCTGCACCCGGAGGGTCAGATGATCGTGAACCTCGACGACGACCACGGGGCGATCCTGGCCGGCCTGTTCCGGGGCCCGCGATGCCGGACTTTCGGGATGAGCCAGCAGGCCCAGATCCGACCGGAGGAACTCGAGATCTCGCTCGAGGGTGTTCGCTTCCGGTGCGTCACCCCCGAAGGCGAAGCGCTCGTGCAGTCGCCGCTCGTGGGCTTCTTCAACGTCAGCAATCTGCTCGGAGCCATCGGCGCCCTGATCGCGCTCGGCCTTTCGCCCGCTCAGGCGGCGCGCGGGGTTTCGAGCCTCGACGGCGTTCCCGGCCGTATGGAGCGCGTGAATGCGGGCCAGCCGTTCGCGGTGATCGTCGACTATGCGCACACCGACGACGCGCTGCGAAATCTGCTCGACACTCTGCGGTCCCTTCGTCCCAAACGCATCATCACCGTCTTCGGTTGCGGCGGCGACCGCGACCGCTCGAAGCGGCCGCTCATGGGTTCGGTGGCCGCGCAGAGGTCGGATCTGGTGATCGCGACTTCCGACAATCCGCGGTCCGAGCCCCCCCAGGGCATCCTCGACGAGATCGCCCAGGGCTTCAAGAACCACACCACTCCATTCAAGCTCATCGCCGACCGGCGCGAGGCGATCGCGATCGCGCTCAACGCGGCGCGGCCCGGGGACATCGTGGCCATCGCCGGAAAAGGCCACGAAGGCACCCAGACGATCCGGGACAAGAAGCTCCCGTTCGACGATCGCCTGGTGGCCCGGGAGATTCTGAGACAACAGGGTCAAGGAGGAGCTGCACTTGCGCATCCTTGAAACCCTGTCGTGGGCCGAGATCGGCAAAGCCCTGGGGGGACGTCTCACGGGGGCCGAGCCCGCGCCGGCCCGCGGCGCATCGATCGACACCCGGACCCTGGAGAGAGGCGACATCTTCTTCGCGCTCAAGGGTGAGAACTCGGACGGGCACGCTCACCTCCGTTCCGCCTTCGAGAAAGGTGCGGCCTGCGCGGTGATCCAGGACGCGGCACGCGCGGACGAAGTCCCGTTCGCCATCCTCGTGGAAGACACCGAGACCGCGCTCTTCGAACTCGGTCGGCTCATCCGAGCAAAGACCTCCATTCCATTCGTCGCCATCACCGGGTCGGCGGGCAAGACCACCGCGAAGGACTTCACCGCCTCGATCCTCTTGGCGAGGGGACCGGTTCTCGCCACGCGGGGAAATCTCAACAATCACCTCGGCGTGCCGCTGACCCTCTCGCGTCTCGAAGCCGGTCATTGGGCAGCGGTGATCGAGTGTGGAATGTCGCGAGCGGGCGAATTGTCGCGTCTCTCCCGCCTGCTGCGGCCCAAGGTCGCGGTCATCACGAACGTGGCCGCCGCGCACCTCGAGTTTTTCGAATCGGTGGCGCAGATCGCCCAGGCGAAGGCCGAGATCTTCGAGGCTCTCGGACCCGGTGACACCGCGGTGGCGCCCGCGGGCGAGCCGCTTCTGTCGAGCCGCGCCCAGGCCGCCCCGGGTTCCGCCCGGCTCTTCGGCGATGGCGAACACACCTCCTGCCGCGCGCTCGACGTCTCGATGTCGCTAGAGGGTTCGCAGTTCACGCTTCAGTGCGGCGACGCGCGTGTCGCGGTGACCCTCCCCGTCTCCGGACCCCACGCGATCTCGAATCTGCTGGCCGCGACCGTGGTGGCGACGTCGCTCGGGCTTTCTCTCGAAGCCGTTGCCAGCGCGGCGAAGGAACTCAAACCCGCGTCAAACCGGGGCGCGGTGCGAAGGCTCAGCGACGACATCCTGCTCATCGACGACAGCTACAACTCGAATCCCAGAGCGCTTCTTTCCGCGATCGACACCCTCGCCCTGGCCCGGGATCGACGCCGGGTCGCGTGTCTTGGGGAGATGCGCGAACTTGGGCCGCAAGGCCCGCAACTCCATCGCGAGGCGGGTGCGGCCATTGGCGCGCGCGTCGACATGCTTCTCGGGGTTGGCGCGCTCGCGCGCGAGATCCTCAAGGGCGCTTCCATGCTGCCCGACGACGCGAAGAGAGCCTTCGAGACTTCCGCCGACCTCGCGGCCGAAATCAATGATCTCGTGCGAACTCACGACGCGGTGCTCGTCAAAGGTTCGCGCGGCGTGCGCATGGAGCGTGTCGTCGAAGCCCTGACTGCCGCCCATCCGATGGGGGCGGCCTGATGTTGTACCACCTCCTGTTCGAACTGCGCGATCAGATCGGCGCTTTCAACGTGGTCCGCTACATCACGTTCCGGACCGCGATGGCGACGCTCTCCGCCCTGCTCATCGTCTTGATCTTCGGACCCTGGACGATCGAGAGACTGCGCCGGCTCAAGTTCGGCCAGCAAATCCGGAGTGACGGGCCGGAGAGTCACAAGGCCAAGGCCGGCACACCGACCATGGGCGGCATCCTCATCGTGGCGGGAACGCTCATCCCCACGCTTTTGTGGGGCGATCTCTCCAACCGGAACATCTGGGTCCTGATCTTCGCGATGCTCGCGTTCGGCGGCATCGGTTTCGCCGACGACTACATCAAGATCGTGAAGAAGCGGAGCCTCGGCCTCACCGCGAAACAAAAACTCGGGTGGCAATTCGCGGTCGCGCTCACGATCGGCGCCGGTCTGTATCTGGGCTCGCTGGCGGACCCCGACAGTTTTTCGACCCGTGTCGTCTTCCCCTTCTTCAAGCGGCTGCAGCCTGAACTGGGGCTCCTCTACCTCGCGTTCGCGGCCATTCTGCTCGTGGGCTACACCAACGCGGTGAATCTGACCGACGGCCTCGACGGTCTCGCCATCGGAGCCACGCTCATTTCCTCGGCCGCGCTGACCGGCCTCGCCTACGTCACCGGGCACCGCATCTTCGCGACCTATCTCGACCTGCTCTACCAGCCTTCTGCCGGCGAGGTCACGGTTTTCTGCGGAGCGCTCACCGGAGCGGCCATGGGTTTCTTGTGGTGGAACTGTTATCCCGCCCAGGTCTTCATGGGCGACGTGGGTTCGCTCGCCCTCGGAGGGGCGCTCGGAACCGTGGCGATCCTCATCAAGCAGGAGTTGCTCCTGATCCCGATTGGCGGTCTGTTCGTCATCGAAGCCCTCTCCGTGATTGGTCAGGTGGCTTCGTTCAAGTTCACCGGCAAACGGATCTTCCGCATGGCTCCGCTGCATCATCACTTCGAGTTGATCGGCTGGAAGGAAACCCAGGTCGTCACCCGTTTCTGGATCGTGGCCTTCATCTTCGCCCTCATGAGCCTGGCCACGGTGAAACTCCGATGAACTGGAACGGCCTCCGCGTCGCGGTCGTGGGCCTCGCCCGCTCGGGTGTGGCCGCCTGCCTCTTTCTTCACCGGCGCGGCGCGCGCGTGGTGGGCATCGACCGAAGGCCCGCCCCCGATCTGGGGAACGTGCCGAACGAACTCCAGGCCGCGGGTATCGAGATGTCGCTCGGCGCTCATCCGGACCTTCACGCCTTCGACGCGATCGTTCTCTCGCCGGGCGTCGATCCCGCGCAGGAAGGAATCGCGCAGGCGCGAGCCAAAGGCGCCCTGGTCCTCCCGGAACTCGAGGTCGGCGCGCTCGAGGTCACGGGCCGAATCGTCTGCATCACCGGAACCAAGGGCAAGAGCACGACCACCACCGCACTCGCCGCGATGCTGCGCGACGCCGGGTTCGACGCGCGCGCGGTTGGAAACATCGGCTCACCCATCACCGCGCATGTGGACGGTTCGGACGAGCGGACGATCTTCGTGACCGAGGCCTCGAGTTTTCAGCTCGAAACCACCCAGGCCTTGAGGCCCCACTGCGCGATCTTCCTGAACCTCTTCGCCGACCATCTCGACCGACATCCGACAATGGAGTCCTACGCCGAGGCGAAGGCGCGGATCTTCGCCAATCAGACGTCTTCGGATACCGCGATCGTGAATGGCGAGGACTCTGCGGTGCTCGGCCTCGCCGCACGCACCAAGGCTGCGGTCATCCCGTTCAGGCCTCGCACCGCACCGCCGCCTGGCGCCACCGGGCCTTTGGCGGCTTTCGAGAATGACCAGGCGGTGTTTCGGAACCGGGAAACGACACCGCTGTTCCGAGTCGACGATGTGCAGATTCCCGGCGTGGCGGTCCGCGCCAATCTGCTGGCCGCCGCAACCGCCGCGCACCACCTGGGCGTCGCGAGCGAAGTGATCCGCGGAACCGTGCGGGGCTTCAAAGGTGTGCCTCACACATTCGAAAAGCTCGGCGTCGTGGAGAGCGTCGCCTTCTTCAACGATTCCAAGGCGACCACCCTCGAATCGGTGGACGCGGCTCTTCGTTCCTTCGGTTCGCCGGTGATCGTCATTCTCGGAGGGCGGCTCAAGGCGGGCTCCTTCACGGCCCTCAAGGACGCGGTCACGAAACACGCTCGTGCGGTCTACGCCATTGGCGAGAGCCGAGGCCTCATCCACCAGGCGCTCGATGGCGTCTTGCCGGTGCACGACGCATCGAACATGGATGAGGCGGTGACACGGGCTTTTGAGGAAGCGAAACCAGGAGACACCGTCCTGCTCTCCCCCGGCTGTTCGTCCTTCGACATGTTCCGCGACTACGCCGAACGCGGCGAGGCGTTCCGTCGCGCGTTCGAGCGCCTTTCTCTTGAGGGAGCCGCCTGATGGCCAAACGACTCGCCACCGATCGTGTCCTGCTGGGCGTCGCGGTGATTCTCTTCGGCGCCGGTCTGCTCATGCTGTGGAGCGCTTCGCAGCCCTTCTCCGATGGCGCGCGGGTGAGCGGCGAGGCCATCATGGCGCGGCAGCTCTTCTTCGCCACCCTCGGGGTGGCGGCGATGCTCGCGAGCCTGCGCTTCGACTATCGGATTCTAAGATCCCGCACCGCGGCCTTCTCCATACTCGGCCTCGCCATGCTCCTGCTCATCGCGGCGCTGGCCTCGCCGTCAGTGAACGAAACCAACCGATGGATCCGCCTCGGGGGAATCTCGTTCCAGCCCTCCGAGTTCGCGAAACTCGCGATCGTGATCTTTCTGGCCTCCGAATTCGAGCGGCGGGCCCGGAGTCTTTCCACGTTCAAGGACCTTCTCGCCCCCGGCTCCGGTGTGGCGCTCGTGGCCCTGCTCGTGTACCTCGAACCCGACTTCGGTTCGGCCATCCACATCGTTCTCGTGGCGAGTGCCATGGCCTTCCTCGCGGGCGTCCCCGTTCGTCTCTTCGTCCTCGGCGGTGCTTTGATGCTGCCGGTGTTGATGCTGGGCATAGCTTCCGCGTCTTACCGACTCGACCGCATCTTCGCGTTCCTCGACCCCTGGGCGCAGCGGCAGGGCACGGGCTACCAGCTGATCCAGAGCGTGATCGCGGTGGGCAGCGGCGGACCCTTCGGGCGCGGTTTCATGAAGGGAGAACAAAAGGCCTCGTTCCTTCCCTACCCTTATTCGGACTTCATCTTCGGCGTGGTCGGCGAGGAGCTCGGTTTCATCGGCGCTTTCATCATCGTCTCGCTGTTCCTCGTCTTTCTCTGGCGGGGCCTGCGGACCGCGCAGCGCGCGCCCGACATGTTCGGGAGGCTGCTCGCCGCCGGCCTGTCCATGACGATCGTGTCCCAGGCCTTCATCAACATGGGCGTGGTGCTCGGCCTCACTCCCACCAAGGGCATCCCTCTTCCCTTCTTCTCGGCCGGCGGCACGTCGCTCGTGTTGTGCCTGCTTTCGGTCGGCATCGTCTTGAACGTCTCTCAGCACACGGATTGATGGAGCCCGCGGAGTTGAATCCACTCATCCTCATCGCGGCCGGCGGAACAGGGGGTCACATCTTCCCCGGCCTCGCCGTGGCCGAAGAGATGGCCGCCCGCTCCCCTGCGGTGCGGGTGGAGTTCGTGGGATCGACCGCACCCCTGGGCCTGGAGCGGAGAATCGTGCCGCGCGCGAACCTCAAACTCCATCTGCTTCCCGTTCTGCCCCTGAACACTCCCTCTCTTCTGGCGCGGCTTCGCGGCGTGGCCCTGCTCCCGTGGGGACTGCTGCGGGCCTTGTTTCTGTTGATGAAGACCCGGCCGAGCGCGGTTCTTGGCATCGGCGGTTATGCGTCGGGACCGCTCGTCCTGATGGCGAGCATTCTCCGCATCCCGACGCTTCTGCTCGAGCCAAACGCGATCCCGGGCTTCACCAACCGGCGCCTGAAACCCTTCGTTCGGCAGGCGGCCTGCGCTTTCGAGTCGACCCTGTCGCACTTCGACGGAAAGGGCGTTCTCACCGGAAATCCCGTGCGCGCTTCGTTCAAGTCCCTTCCCGAAAAGGCGCACACGCCACCTCTGCGCCTTCTGTGTTTCGGAGGGTCTCAAGGCTCGCGCATCCTTTCCGAAGGACTCATCAAGGCTCTCCCCACGCTGCCGGATGAAGCGGCCCTCACGATCGTTCATCAGACCGGACCGGCGCAGTTCGACCACGTCGCGGCCGCCTACCGCGCGGCGGGACGCAAAGCCGAAGTGACAGCCTTCATCGACAACATGTGGGATGCCTTCGCCGCCGCGGACCTCGTCTTGTGCCGCGCCGGGGCCACGACACTCGCCGAACTCACGGTCGCCGGGAAAGCCGCGGTTCTGGTGCCGCTGCGCTCGGCCGCCGAGGACCATCAGACCTGGAATGCGAAGGCGATGGTGGCGTCAGGGGCCGCGCTCATGGTCGCGGAGACGGAACTCGACACGCTCGGCGCGGTGATTTCCGACCTCGTCGCGCGCCCCGAGCGCCTTCGCTCGCTCGAACAGGGAGCCAGGGCACTTGGCCGCCCGGATGCGGCGGCCCG
>Ga0138256_10005958_pt1 | contig 12911 bp, 9 predicted proteins | sample KNB2016incub_MG_FD_105486 | JGI IMG/M metagenome (GOLD analysis project Ga0138256, IMG submission 105486) | Active sludge microbial communities from wastewater in Klosterneuburg, Austria - KNB2014incub_MG | ecosystem: Engineered > WWTP > Activated sludge > Unclassified | place: Austria... | reverse complement strand
TGGAGGAGGCTGTCGGTGAAGCCTATGAGGCTGGTTTTCTGGGCGATAATATACTGGGGTCTGGCTTCAGCTTTTATCTTTACAATCATCATGGTTATGGCGCGTATATTTGCGGAGAAGAAACAGCATTGCTGGAGTCAATCGAAGGTAAAAAAGGACAGCCCAGATTTAAACCGCCATTTCCTGCAAATTTTGGGTTATATGGTAAGCCAACGACGATTAACAATACGGAAACATTCGCAGCAGTTCCCTGGATTATTCGCCATGGGGGTGAACAATATTTGCAATTAGGTAAGCCCAATAATGGTGGAACCAAGTTATTTTCTGTTTCTGGGCATATTAATAAGCCCGGAAATTATGAAGTTCCCATGGGTACGCCATTTGCAAAATTGCTGGAAATGGCGGGTGGCATGCGTGACGGCAGGAAACTAAAGGGATGCATTCCCGGTGGATCGTCCATGCCGATTTTGCCTGGGAATGTCATGATGGAAACTGATATGGATTACGACTCCATTGCGAAGGCCGGGTCAATGCTTGGCTCTGGCGCGGTTATCGTCATGGATGAAACCACTTGCATGGTACGTGCTCTGGAACGGCTTTCCTACTTTTATTTTGAGGAATCCTGCGGGCAGTGCACACCATGCAGAGAAGGAACAGGTTGGTTGTACCGAATTGTTCATCGTATTGAGCATGGCAAAGGCCGTAGTGAGGATATTGACCTGCTGGATAATTTGGCAGATAACATACAAGGACGCACGATTTGTGCGCTGGGTGATGCTGCTGCTATGCCAGTACGTGCGATGTTGCAGCATTTTCGGGAAGAATTTATCTACCACATTGAGCATAAAAAATGCATGGTGTAGGTGTCTGATTTTTTATTTGGCCTCGATGTTCACTAATCCGAGAGTATTCGGTTGATGATTAAAATAGAAATAGACGGGAAAGAAGTTGTGGTACCTAAAGGTAGTTCGGTAATGGATGCCGCCAAGCAGATCGGGGTCTATATTCCCCATTTTTGCTACCACAAAAAATTGTCGATTGCCGCAAATTGCCGGATGTGTTTAGTTGAAGTAGAAAAGGCACCGAAGCCTTTACCTGCCTGTGCTACGCCAGCAATAGAAGGTATGAAGGTTTCAACTCATTCGCAGCAGGCAATTAAGGCTCAAAAAGGGGTGATGGAATTTTTGTTGATTAATCACCCCTTGGACTGCCCAATTTGTGATCAGGGAGGAGAATGCCAGCTTCAGGATCTGGCAGTGGGATATGGCGCTAGTGAATCCCGTTATCAGGAAGCCAAACGTGCGGTTGCTAATAAGAATCTTGGCCCCCTGATTGCTACCGATATGACACGCTGTATTCATTGCACTCGTTGCGTACGCTTTGGTCAGGAGATTGCCGGCATCATGGAACTTGGTATGGCAGGAAGAGGAGAACACTCTGAAATTCTAGCGTTTGTCGGTAAAACTGTCGATTCCGAATTATCTGGTAACGTTATTGATCTTTGCCCAGTTGGGGCGCTAGTCAGCAAGCCTTTCCGTTATTCAGCTCGCACATGGGAGTTGTCGCGTCGAAAATCTATCAGTCCACATTGTGGATTGGGCAGCAATCTGGTTGTGCAGGTTAAAAATGATCGTGTAATGCGGGTCTTGCCACGGGAAAATGAAGGGATCAATGAGTGTTGGCTTTCCGATAAAGATCGTTTTTCTTATGAAGGACTTAATTCCGAAGACCGCATGACAGTACCAATGGTAAAGAAAAACGGTCAATGGCAAAACTGTAGCTGGGAGGATGCCTTGACACAGGTGGCAGAGGGGTTTCGAGGTGCGATTGACAGGTATGGCAAGTCAAAACTTGGCGCGCTGGCTTCTCCGCACAGTACTCTGGAGGAGTTATATCTGCTGCAGAAATTACTACGTGGACTCGGTAGTCAAAATATTGATCACCGTATACGTCAATCAGATTTTCGTGCGGATCCTCTACTGCAAGGTGTTCCCTGGCTTGGAATGTCTATAGCAGAAATATCCAACTTACAGTCTATTTTGATTATCGGTAGTACGCTTCGGAAAGATCACCCATTGCTTGCTCAGCGCGTGCGTCAGGCAGTGCATAAGGGCGCACAGCTTAATCTTGTGAATCCGGTTGATGATGATTTATTAACAAAAACTGAGAATCGTGCTGTTGTAGCGCCGAGTAGAATGTTGGAAATACTCGTACAAATACTGAGAGTGGCTTCGGAAATCAAGGGTGAATCAGTCAGTGAAAATCATAGACAGGCATGTGAGCAGGTCAAGGTAACAGATATGGCCAGAGCTATCGCGGTCAGTCTTATTGAAAAAGCACCAGCAGCAATTTTTCTAGGGAACATGGCGCAGCATCATCCGCTTTATACCGATCTGTTCAGTATTTCCCAAGCGATAGCCGAAGTGACGGGCGCCAGATTAGGTTTTTTAGGCGAAGCAGCTAATAGCGTTGGTGGATATGTAGCAAATGCGTTACCGTGGGATAGAAAAACCAGATCAGCGACATCAAAAGAATCAGATAATATTGGTTTGAATGCGGCACAAATGCTGGGCTTAGACTCAACTAGTAGTGACACTGCCTGTGCGGCATTGCTTCTACTAAATATCGAGCCGGAACTTGATTGCTACAACGGGTATCAGGCTAGAAAAGCATTGGATAAGACTGCGTTCGTGGTTTCACTGAGCAGTTACAAGGGTAATGTTACAGATTATGCAGATGTGGTATTACCGATTGCACCATTTACAGAAACTTCAGGTACCTTTATTAATACGGAGGGACGGATACAGTCTTTCAAGGGTGTGGTCTCTCCATTGGGAGAGACTCGGCCTGCCTGGAAAATATTGCGAGTTTTAGGAAATCTTCTTCAACTTGATGGTTTTGGGTTTAATTCTTCTGAAGAAGTATTGAGGGAGGCTATTCCATCCGAAGAGCAAGTTTCTGAAGACTTGATCAATAAATTAAATACATATGCCATTAATGTTCAATCGCCTTTTAATGGCATAGAAAGGATCGGTGAATTACCTATTTATCAAACTGATCCAATTGTAAGGCGGGCACCCGCCTTACAGGCGACGCAGGATGCCAAACGACCATTGGTATTTGCTTCGTCTGTTTTGCTGGATAAAGTAAGTATTAATGCTGGTGAAAGCGTTAAAATTATCCAAGGTAATGGTACGGTGATTCTAGAAATGTCAGTTGATGATAGTTTGCCGGAAAACTGTCTGCGTGTGGTTAGCGGATGTTCAGCAACCTCATCGCTAGGTGGAATGTTTGACGAGATTACCCTTGAAAAATTATAAGATCTAAAATCAGGATCAGATAATGGATGACTTGCAACAACTATTTGAGCAGACTTTTGGGTATAACTGGGGTATTTCCCTTTTTCTGTTGATAAAAAATCTCTTGCTTATTTTGGCAATTATTGTCCCGCTGTTATTGGGTGTGGCATATCTGACATTTGCCGAGCGCAAGATTATTGCCTATATGCAGGTTCGAGTAGGCCCTAATCGGGTAACTTTTTTTGGCATCTCCTGGTTGAAAGGGTGGGCGCAACCTATCGCTGATGCCGTCAAAGCGATAATGAAGGAAATTATCGTACCGACTGGAGCTAACAAATTCCTGTTCATCATCGCACCTATACTTTCGTTGGCGCCAGCGTTGGCAGCCTGGGCAGTGGTTCCTTTTTCGCCGGAACTTGTTCTGGCAGATATTAACGCTGGCTTACTTTACATCCTGGCGATGACTTCACTTGGAGTCTATGGAGTGATTATTGCTGGCTGGGCATCCAATTCCAAGTATGCATTTCTGGGAGCCATGCGTTCGGCAGCCCAGGTGGTCTCTTATGAACTGGCAATGGGATTCGCATTGGTTTGTGTGCTAATGATGTCAGCAAGCCTTAATCTGGGTGATATTGTTGCTGGTCAGCAGGGTGGCAGCTTTCTCAATTGGTATCTGATACCGCTATTTCCGATGTTTTTGGTTTATTTCATATCGGGAGTTGCCGAGACCAATCGCGCTCCTTTTGACGTAGCTGAAGGTGAGTCCGAGATCGTGGCAGGATTCCACGTAGATTATTCTGGTATGGCTTTTACCGTATTTTTTCTGGCGGAGTACGCCAATATGATTCTGGTAGCAACTTTGGCGAGTATTATGTTTCTTGGTGGCTGGTTGCCTCCGGTAGATGTAACACCATTTAATCTTGTTCCGGGATTGGTATGGCTACTGCTCAAAATAGTCTTGATGCTATTTTTCTTCTTGTGGTTTCGTGCAACTTTTCCACGTTACCGTTATGATCAGATCATGCGGCTTGGCTGGAAGATTTTTATCCCGATTACCTTAGTGTGGATAGTTTTGCTGGGTGCCGTCATGCAATTACCGGAATCCGTGCAGCAAAGTTTTCCGCTTAATCTCTGGTTTGGTTAAAAGTGAGAAGCAATAATGGATCGAATTAGACAATTCTTTAAATCTTTCCTGCTGTTTGAACTATTGCAGGGGATGAAGGTAACTGGACGCTATCTGTTTTCACCGAAGATTACGGTGCATTACCCGGAAGAAAAAACACCGCAATCTCCTAGATTCAGGGGTTTGCATGCACTACGACGCTATCCGAATGGAGAGGAGCGGTGTATTGCTTGTAAGTTGTGTGAGGCAGTTTGTCCCGCAATGGCAATTACAATTGAATCAGATCAACGGGAAGATGGCACGCGTCGGACAACTCGTTATGATATCGATATGATTAAGTGCATCTTTTGTGGTTTTTGTGAAGAGGCTTGTCCAGTTGATGCCATCATTGAAACGCGGGTGCTTGAATATCATGGTGAGATTCGGGGCGATTTAACCTATACCAAGGAAATGTTGCTTGCAGTGGGTGATCGCCATGAAGAGCAAATTGCCAAGGATAAAGCAGCTGATGCACCTTATCGATAACTCAAGATAATTTATTCATGAATTTTCAGGATTTAGTTTTTTTTACCTTTGCCAGCGTACTCGTAATATCTGCCTTAGGCGTAGTAACTTTCAGGAATCCGGTATATGCCGCACTGTTGCTTGTGCTCGCATTTGTCACTTCATCGGGTTTGTGGTTATTGCTGGAGGCTGAATTCTTGGCTATTACCTTGGTTCTGGTATATGTTGGTGCCGTAATGGTGTTGTTCTTGTTTGTGGTAATGATGTTGGACATTAACCTGGATCGCCTCCGTGAGGGTTTCTGGAAATGGTTTCCGTTTGGTGCAATTATTGCGTTGGTTATGGCGGTTGAAATGGGTATGGTGTTAATGAGTAGACAATTCGATCTTGAGTCGCTACCCGTACCAACTCCAAAAAGTATCGAATTCAGCAATACAAAAGAATTAGGTCGATTAATCTATACCGAGTATGTATATGCTTTTGAACTGGCAGCTGTGATTTTGTTGGTTGCTATGGTTGCTGCTATCGCATTAACCTTAAGACACCGTACAGACAAGAAACTGACTGATGCTGGTCGACAGATTGCTGTTAAACGTAATGATCGGCTTAAGATCATATCAGTATCCTCTGAAAAGAAAGAATAGATTTTGGCGTATTTCTCAAACAGATCACTCTAGTTAAGAGGTATATCTTGGTTTCATTGTCACATTATCTTGTACTTGGTGCTGTCCTGTTTGCCATAGGTGTGGTAGGTATTTTTTTGAATCGAAAAAATATTATTATTCTATTGATGTCGATAGAACTGATGCTACTGGCAGTCAACATGAATTTTGTAGCGTTCTCGCACTATTTGCAGGATACCGCTGGACAGATATTCGTTTTCTTCATTTTGACTGTGGCTGCTGCCGAGGCAGCTATTGGTCTGGCGATTCTGGTTGCACTTTTCAGAAATTTACGATCGATCAATGTGGATGATCTGGATGAACTCAAGGGCTAGACGTCGGTTGGCCGGATCAAAACACAGTTCTTTTAACTGCCTATCAAATTAGATGGAAAACCTTTATTTATTGGTGCCCTTGGCGCCATTGTTGGGATCGATTATGGCTGGGCTATTTGGCAAGCAAATTGGTCCGGAATGGAGTCACCGTGTAACGATTTTACTGGTAGCCGTATCGTTTGTTGTATCGCTCATTATCTTCATGGATGTTCTTGAAGGTAATACCTACAACGGTACGGTCTATACGTGGATGATCTCGGGAGAAACCTCGTTTGAGGTCGGCTTCCTGATTGACACCCTGTCAGCTCTAATGATGCTGGTTGTAACAGGCGTGTCGCTGATGGTGCACATCTACACGATTGGATATATGCAGAGTGATCCTGGTTACCAACGTTTTTTTAGTTATATATCGCTGTTTACTTTTTCGATGCTGATGTTGGTAATGTCTAACAATTTCCTACAGCTTTTTTTTGGCTGGGAAGCGGTTGGATTGGTTTCGTACCTGTTGATCGGTTTCTGGTATACGCGCCCGACAGCAATTTATGCCAATATGAAAGCGTTTCTTGTCAATCGGGTAGGTGATTTTGGCTTTCTGCTAGGTATTGGATTGGTATTAGCATCATTTGGTAGCCTTGATTATGAACATGTGTTTTCGCACGCAGGCTACATGTCATCTAAAACTATAGAGATCATTCCAGGTCAATCCTGGATGCTGTTGACAGTGATTAGCTTACTGCTATTCGTCGGTGCGATGGGTAAATCTGCGCAATTTCCCTTACATGTCTGGTTACCAGATTCAATGGAAGGTCCAACACCAATTTCTGCCTTGATTCATGCGGCTACCATGGTAACTGCGGGTATTTTCATGGTGGCACGGATGTCGCCTCTGTTCGAGTATTCAGAAACAGCACTATCAACCATTCTGGTTATTGGTGGTATTACGACTTTGTTCATGGCATTGGTGGCGGTCGTGCAAAATGATATTAAACGAGTCGTTGCTTTTTCGACTTTATCGCAATTGGGCTATATGACGGTTGCGTTAGGTGCTTCAGCATATTCAGTGGCAATTTTCCATTTGATGACCCACGCTTTTTTTAAAGCATTGTTGTTTCTAGGGGCTGGATCGGTGATCATTGCAATGCACCACGAGCAGGATATGAGGAAGATGGGTGGTCTTAAACGGTATATGCCTGTCACATTTGCAACAATGTTTATTGCTGCATTGGCAAGTGCCGGTGTTCCAGGATTTTCTGGATTTTTTTCCAAAGACGCTATCATCGAAGCGGTTCATTTTTCCGACATACCCGGCGCCGGATTTGCTTATTTTTGTGTATTGTCAACAGTGTTTGTTACTGCACTTTATACTTTTAGGCTGATATTCATGACTTTTTACGGTGAATCGCGAATGGATGCCCATACTCGAGATCATTTACATGAATCTCCGTGGGTGGTGACCTTGCCATTGATTATTCTGGCAATACCTACAGTGATTGCTGGCTGGGTGATTGGACCAATATTATTTGGTGATTTTCTGACCAGTTCTATCCAGGTACATGATCAGCATGATGTGGTCGCTCGTATGGGTGAGGCTTATGTGGGTATATTTGGCATGATGTTACATGCGTTATCGACGCTTCCATTCTGGTTCTCAGTGGCAGGGATTTTTACTGCATGGTTTTTATATCGAGTCAAAACTGATCTCCCTGAAAAAATTCGTTTACTATCTGGACCAATCTATACCTTGTTGGATCGAAAATACTTTATCGATGAATTGTATTCCTGGTTGTTTGCACGTGGTTCTCGTGGGTTGAGCACCATCTTATGGAAATATGGTGATATCAAAATTATCGATGGATTTTTTGTCAATGGAACAGCACGAATGATTGCCTGGTTTGCAACTATTGTTCGTCGTTTTCAAACTGGCTACATTTATCATTATGCTTTCAGCATGATTATGGGTGTTTTTATGTTGATGAGCCTCTGGCTCTTTTATTACTGAGTACCAGGGACGGGACAAGCATATCGCGATGTCTTCAGTTTCATCCTTGGAATACTAATACGCATTAATATGCAATTCGAGAAGAAATAATCATGTTGTTTGGATTTCCACTAATAAGTCTGATTATCTGGTTACCTATTATTTTTGGTCTGGTCGTTCTGATTATGGGTGATCGTGATCTGAAAGTAACGCGCTGGTTTGCTTTGATGGGTGCAGTTGTCAGCTTTCTGGTCGCATTACCACTTTTGAGTGGATTTGATGCAACTATAAGCTCGATGCAGTTTGTTGAACATGTCGCATGGTTTGAAAGACTCAATGTTTTTTACCATATTGGTATCGACGGTATTTCAATGCCATTAATTCTTCTGAATTGCTTTACGACGCCATTGGTTATCATTGCCGGCTGGCAAGTGATACAGCAGCGCGTTTCCCAGTACATGGGGGCATTCTTGATTATGTCTGGTATTGTCAATGGCGTGTTCGCCTCTCTGGATGCCGTTCTATTCTATACTTTCTGGGAAGCATCGCTGATTCCAATGTTCATCATTATCGGTGTCTGGGGCGGTCCTAATCGTGTCTATGCAGCGATAAAATTTTTCCTGTATACGCTGATGGGATCTCTGCTGATGTTGGTTGCCCTGATTTACCTCTTTCAGACATCTGGCGGAAGTTTCTCAATCGAGGATTACCACCGTTTACCATTGCCAATGACGGCTCAGATTTTAATTTTCCTGGCATTTCTGATTGCTTTTGCCGTCAAAGTACCAATGTGGCCGGTGCATACTTGGTTGCCAGATGCACACGTTGAAGCTCCAACCGGAGGATCAGTTATTTTGGCAGCTATTTTGCTGAAACTCGGGGGGTATGGATTTTTACGTTTTTCCTTGCCAATTGCTCCTGATGCCAGTCACGAGCTTGCCACATTGATGATCATCTTGTCCCTGATTGCAGTTGTGTATATCGGCCTGGTCGCATTAATGCAGCAGGATATGAAGAAATTGATTGCCTACTCTTCGGTTTCTCATATGGGTTTTGTAACGCTGGGTTTTTTTCTTTTCAATAGCTACGGATTGGAAGGCGCCATGGTACAGATGATTTCACACGGTTTTATTTCGGGTGCGATGTTTCTGTGTGTGGGCGTATTGTATGACCGCCTGCATTCCCGTCAAATTGCTGACTATGGCGGTGTCGTCAACAAGATGCCCATTTTTTCTGCTTTTTTTATGTTATTCGCGATGGCCAACGCTGGCTTGCCAGGTACGAGCGGTTTTGTTGGGGAATTTATGGTTATCATGGGCAGCATTGAAGTCAATTTCTGGTACGCCTTCTTTGCTGCGTTAACCCTGATTCTGGGAGCTTCATACACGTTGTGGATGTATAAAAGGGTTATATTTGGTCCGGTAGCTAATGCTAAAGTGGAGAATCTCAAAGATATAGGAAGCCGTGAATTCCTGATTCTAGCTACTCTTGCTGTGGCTGTTCTGTGGCTGGGACTATACCCTTCACCTTTGACCGAGGTGATGCATGTCAGTATAGATAATCTGCTTGAGCATGTATCACGCAGCAAACTTTAGAAGTTTGCTGCGGCATTGTTGAGTATGGCAAATATCAATTTTTTGGTTTAGATTTTTTCTCATTAGGAAGTTGAGGATATTTAATGGATTTTCAATCACCTGATCTTGCATCTGCAAATTCAGAAATTTTCCTGCTAGTAATGATTTGTATCGTGATGCTTGCTGATTTATTTGCAGGTTCAAAAAATCGGTATCTGGTATTTGTTTTATCACTTGCAGCACTGGCAGGAAGCGCGCTGCTAACATTCATGGACTTTTCGGTATCGCCGGTTCTTACCTTATCGGGTATGTTTATTGACGATATTCTGTCGGACACCCTTAAGTTAATGATCTATCCGACTGTCACATTGGTATTGATCTACTCACGTACTTATCTTGATGCACGAGGTTTGATGCGAGGTGAATTTTTCAGTCTCGCGCTATTTGCGACATTAGGAATGATGGTAATGGTATCAGCCGCTCATCTTATTACGCTTTATCTTGGGCTGGAGCTGCTGTCATTATCGTTATATGCAATGGTTTCCCTGCAACGAGATTCCGTTATCGCAACGGAGGCAGCTATAAAATTTTTTGTATTGGGCTCACTTGCTTCTGGATTTCTCCTATACGGAATGTCGATGCTATATGGGGCTACAGGTAGTTTACATACCGCTGAAATAGCTAGTGTTATTCGATCAGATGTTTCTGATCATACTGTTCTGGTAGTGGGACTGGTATTTATCGTTGCAGGACTTAGTTTCAAGTTAAGTGCGGTACCTTTCCATATGTGGGCGCCGGATGTTTATCAGGGAGCGCCAACGGCGGTTACACTTTTTATTGGTTCAGCTCCTAAACTTGCTGCATTTGGATTTATTATGCGACTGCTTGTGGAAGGACTGGGTGATATGGTTGCAGACTGGCAAGGTATGCTGGTATTGCTGGCTGTAGCATCAATGGCAGTGGGTAATATTGCTGCTATTGCACAAACTAATATTAAGCGCATGCTGGCTTACTCAACCATTTCCCATATGGGTTTCGTATTACTTGGTTTTGTGGCTGCGGGTACGGATGGCTACAGCGCTTCGTTATTTTATGTTATTGCTTACGTACTAACGACACTCGGAGCTTTCGGCACCGTTATGTTGCTGTCCAGAGAAGGATTTGAGGCTGATGCACTTAGTGATTTCAAAGGGTTAAATCAGCGTAATCCCTGGCTTGCGCTGATTATGATGTTTGTAATGCTGTCCATGGCAGGAATTCCACCAATGATTGGTTTCTACGCGAAGCTGTCTGTATTGCAGGCTGCGCTAGCAGCAGGGTATCTGTGGATCGTAGTCGTGGCAGTAATGCTGTCATTGATTGGAGCATTCTACTATTTGAGAATCATCAAGTTTATGTATTTTGATGAAGCTGACATTACGCATCCCATTAAGTCTGCACCAGAAATACGATTGATGATCAGTATGAACGGTTTGGCGATTATTTTGCTCGGTATATTTCCACAAATGCTAATGAATCTTAGTCTGGGTGCGGTATTATCAGGGCAGTAACCCAGAATCTTCAAGGAAGACTATTATTGGATTATTATGGCTCTTGATAGTGAATGTTGTAGATCACTCCTGCGATATCATCAGATACCAGCATGCTGCCGTCTGGCATAAACAGTATATCGACTGGTCGACCCCAGGTTTCATTGCTACCCAGCCAGCCACTGGCAAAAATTTGTTTATTGACTACCCGACTATTCTTGATCTGTATTGATTCAATTTGATAACCTACTTTTTCACGCCGGTTCCAGGAACCAGACTGGGTTATAAAAATTTGCTGATGATACTGCTCTGGAAACAGGCTGCCGGTATAGAACTTTATAGCCATGGGTGCGGTGTGTGGATTCATATCGAGAACAGGTGCAGTAAACTTTTCACAACCATGTTTTGCGCCAAATTTGGGATCAAGTATAGCGCTGCCATGGCAGTAGGGGAAACCAAAGTGCATACCTTTCTGGGAAGCATGATTGAGTTCATCAGGAGGGAGATTGTCTCCCATCCAGTTGCGACTGATATCTGTAAACCATAATGTTTTATGAGCAGGGTGCCAATCAAAACCCGCTGAATGTCGCACACCATAGGCGAATATTTCCAGATTGCTTCCATCGGGTTGCATGCTGGCTATCAGCGCAGTCTGGTCAGGGTCGACTTCACATATATTGCAGGGTGCGATAACAGACAGATAAAGTCTGTTATCAGGGCTTGCAGCGAGATATCCAGGATTTTGGTCATTATTGGTCAGTAATCTGACCGGGATTACCTCTGGGGTAACCGGATTTTCCAGGCTTTGTTCGATATTGTTAAAACGTAGAATGTGATTGGGTGTCGATACATAAAGTGCGCCATTTAAAAATGCCACACCAGTTGGTTCTTTTAATCTGTTGGCAATAATCCGGACTTGCCGCTCACCATTATTTTGCGTAATAGCGTAAATATTTCCTGCTGATCTGGAACCAACGAAAACAGTCCCCTTGTCACCCAATGTCATGGAGCGTGCGTCTGGTACTATTGCCCAGATACCGATTGTAAAACCGGGGGGTAATTTGATTTTTTCGAGTGGCAACGGAGAGGTTTGCGCCTGAATCTGGAATGTGACTGTTTGTATAACAAATAAGAAAAGAAACTGCCATTGAGATTTCATGAGGTGGTCGGTAGTTGTCGATAAATAATTCGATATAGCCTGGAAGGGGCGCAGATAAAGCACTATAAGTAATTCACCAGTAAGTAACGATACCAGATTTCTGGTTTAAAGAAGGCTGGATTAAACCAATCATAAATTATGGACAAAAGCTTGTTTTATCGGATTGCGCCAGAGCCATTTTCTATCGAGTGGAAGACTGCTATTGCTGTCTGGGAATTAGGGCCATTATTCGTAACCATTGATAAAGCAGGGAGCGTGTAACCGGTCGCTGCTGCTGCAACGAGTATTGATCAAGGCTATTTATAAGATCAATCAGTGATGACAGGTTGCGCGGTGCAATTTTTAGCAGGGACTCGCAAACTTCTTGTGATAATGTAAATCCACGTCGAGTGGCATGGTGCTGCATGGCTTCGATTTTCTGAGTATCCGTCAGAGTGTGCACTTGGTAAACCAGCCCCCATCCCAGGCGAGTGGAGAGGTCTTTTCGTAAACTTAGTTGTGCCGGTGGCTGAGTTCCACTGGCCAGAAACAACCCTGTTCTATTTTCTCGTATCTGGTTGTAAAGATTAAACAAGCGGATCTGATTAGTATTGTCGAGCTGTTCAACCTCTTCGACCATCACTCGATTTGTGTCCGGCTCAAAATCAGCTCTGACAGCTTGCCTGCAATCTATAAAACGAACAGGTAACTGCCTGTCTGTTAATGCCTGTGCCGTTGCCTGCAGGAGGTGGCTTTTGCCACAGCCGCT
>Ga0138256_10005957_pt1 | contig 12912 bp, 12 predicted proteins | sample KNB2016incub_MG_FD_105486 | JGI IMG/M metagenome (GOLD analysis project Ga0138256, IMG submission 105486) | Active sludge microbial communities from wastewater in Klosterneuburg, Austria - KNB2014incub_MG | ecosystem: Engineered > WWTP > Activated sludge > Unclassified | place: Austria... | reverse complement strand
GACGACCTCCATTGTGACACCCGCAAGCGGCGTGTAGGCCTTGCCCTCCATCACCAGAGCGACAAGCGACGGCCTCGTTTGGACGATCTTTAGTCCAAATTGACGTGCGATGTCATAGCCAAATCCGGTGGCACCGATCTTTGGAAACGAGAGCCCGCCGCAAGCGACGATCAATTTTGCTGCTGAAAATACTCCTTGGCTGGTCTCCACCTTATAGTGGCCGTCATGTTTTACGCCCGTGACCGAACAACCGGTCATTATCTGAACTTTCGCTTTGCCGCATTCTGTCAATAGCATATCGACTATCTGACGCGAGCTTTCGCGGCAAAATAGTTGTCCAAGGGTTTTCTCGTAATACTCGATCTTGTATCTGCGAACAAGCTCGATAAAATCCTGCGGCGCAAAGCCCGCCAGCGCAGATTTACAAAAATGGGGATTTTGGGAGACAAAATTTTCAGCGGTTACATTGACGTTTGTAAAGTTGCACCGCCCGCCGCCGGAGATGACGATCTTGCGGCCAACCTCTTGGTTGTGCTCGATCACCAATACCTTTTTGCCGCGCTTGCCAGCGGTGATCGCGCAAAGCAGGCCTGCGGCACCGCCGCCTATAACGATGGCGTCAAAGTTCATCTATGAGAGATACCGCTCTTGCAGAATGTTAATGTGATGCGTAACGTGGCCCGCCATTATATAAACAAGTGCCCGCACCGAAACGGGATTGTTGCTTGCCGTGCCCATCCTGTGCGAGGCTTCGTCGGTGAGGTTTTTTACGAGTAAAAGATTTGCCCGCCGTTCGTGATCAAACTCGTCAAGCAGGTCGGCAAACGAGCGATTGTTTGCGTTTGATGTCTCGATGTAATCGTCCTGCTCAAACCCCTCGATGGGCGTTTTGTCACCGCGTGATATTCGCAGGATGCGGTAGGCAAAGATTCGCTCGCCGTCAATGAGATGGCTCAGTAGTTCCTTGATCGTCCATTTACCTTCAGCGTAAGCAAACGCTCCTCTCTCCTCCGGCACACCAGAAAACATCCCTCGTATGTCACCCGCTTGGGCATCCAGAACGGGCATGACCGCATTGTCCTCGATCAGTGAAACGTACGTGTTGTAATACGGGGCAAATTCATTTGGTTCGGGTCTGCGCATTAATTGATCACCTCATTTCATCTATTTAGCGTGCTTCGATCATCACTTGCCGGGTAAACTCTCTATCTTGCGGCGAGAGATCGATCTTTACTGCTCCCGCTTTCAGTTTTGCCGGCAATTCGAATGTGGATTCATTATACAAGACCTTATAGATAACCCCGGCAGCTAGGTACGAGCCGAGGGCGGTCGCGTGTAAACCGTCTGAGTAAAGTTGCAGATCTGGCTTTTGCTTCCACGCCGCACGCCATGATTCACCGGCTGGGATGAATACGCCGCCCGCTGTTCTGGTCGCGAGTTCGTAAGATTCGTGAACCCTATCAAAATCAAACTTGCGGTTTTCAAAGGTCCAGACCATAAACAGAGCCGGCTTGGCACCCGCAGCCCTGATCTCCTTTGCAAGGCGGTCCACATACTCGATCAAATTCGCCCGGCTTTCGGGCAGAGCTGATGAGCCTTGTTGAAGAACGACAAAATCCCATTTACCATCTTTGATCGCCTTGAGAGCATCGCCCTTTGTCCAATGATCTTCGAGCGATACATCGGGATGGGCCACCATTTTGTATTTGAATTTTTTACCATTATGTGTGGCTATCACCTTTACCATTTCCGGGAGGTCATTGACGTATGTCAGGCTGTTGCCGATGAACAGAACGTTTAGCTCGGCAGGTTTGACGGAGCCCTGGGCGAACGTACAGACCGCAAGCAGCGAAATGATAGCCAAAAATTTTAGGGTTTCTTTTATAACGAAGTGCATTACAAAATCTCGAGCCGGCGTTACTCTAATTAGTGCGCATATATTATCATCGAGATGCCCGTACGGCTTGATCATGATAAGAACATTGCTCTTATTTGTCGTATTTTTGCTTGCGACAGCCCCCGTCTTTGCTCAGAGCGGCGGCAAGGCCGAGCCTAAGCGAATAATTTTGGCGGCGGAAAACTCGACGGCTGTACTGAAAGGAACCTTACGAAACGGCCGGGAAATGGAGTATGTATTTGCGGGCTTTAAGGGACAGACCGTGACGATCAAAAATGCCACATCGAGGATCTTTGATTTTCGCGTCTTTAACCCCGAGTATTTTGACGAGGGCGATTTTGACAGCTCTGCGGTTTATTCATTTGAAATACCCGAAACCGCCGATTACTTTCTTACCGTCAGGAAAAAAGTTGCGGGTCCGAGAAGCTCGCGTTTTTCAATGACCATCACAATTAAATAGACAAACCTCTGCAACCCCATTGGCATCGTATGGCGGTTGAGAGATCTGAACAAAAAATTTAAGGAGAATCCATCACAAATGAAACGAGTTTCTTTTCTATTTGTTATCACATTTTTCGCATTTGCGGCTTCAACATTTGCTCAGGGCGGCGGAAAGGCAGAGCCCGGTAGGGTCAAGTTTGCGAAAGGCAAATCCAGCACGGTGCTGACCGGCACGCTTTCCGGCGATCAAGAGCAGGAATTTGTTTTTGGTGCAAAAAAAGGCCAGACCGTTTATATCACTAATCCAGACTCCGTAAAGTTTGCCTACAAGCTGTTTAATGACGAGATCAGCAACGACAGCACCGACCTGGCAGAGCCGACGATGGAGTTTGTCGTGCCGGAAACGGGCGACTATATGTTGTTTGTTCGGCGGGCAAACAACACGCCGAAATCTGCTAAGTTTTCGATCACATTGGCCATCGAGTAATGATATTCTTAGTGATATTAGGAGATCTATAATTATGAAACGAACTTCATTGCTTACAGGCATTGCCCTTATTGCCTTTGTTATTTTTTCACAGACCGGAACGCAGGCGGTAAACAGAACTTTTGCAGAAAGATTTGCCGGTCTTACGAAAGTCGGCGATTCCGGTGCATATAGTTTTGACAAAGCTCACAGCTTTATCGGATTTAAGGTCCGCCATATGGGCTTGATCGAAGTGCCCGGATTTTTCCGTGACTTTACCGGAACGGTAAATTTTGACAGCAAAGACGTGACCAAATCGACGGTCGAATTTACGGCTAAGGCGACCAGCGTCGATACGGGCGTTGCTCCGCGTGACAACCACCTACGGTCTAAGGATTTTTTTGAGGTCGAAAAATTTGCTGACATCACCTTTAAAAGCACAAAGGTAGCCAAAAAGGGGAAATCTTGGCTGCTAACGGGCGACTTTACAATGAAAGGCGTGACGAAAACGATCACGTTCCCGTTTGATATTGTTGGATGGGTCGATGCCACGGACAAGGCCGGAGCCAAGATGGGCATCGCCGCCGAAACAACCATCAATCGACGCGATTACGGTGTGAATTACGGGACGAATATGCCTAATGGCATCGCGACGCTGTCGGATGATGTCAAGATCGTCCTGCAGATCGAAGCCAACGGCCCGAAACCCGCTGCTCCAGCGGCAAAGCAATAAGCACGCATAAAAACTGATGGACACAGATAGCTAACTTGCTATCTGTGTCCATCGGTGTTTATCTGTGGTGATCATTTCTTCGCTTTCCCGACTTCCGAAAAAGCGATGTCGTAGATCGCGTATTGCTGCCAGTCATTATAATCAAAATGCCACCATTCGCTGGAGTTGACGGTAAAACCTTCGGCTTCCATCAACCGGCGTAACTTATCGCGGTTTGCCCGCTCCTCATCCGTACCGCCCTTATAGTCCGGGGACGCACGCTCATTGAACTCATCATAATCCGACGGCATCGGGATAGGCTTGCCGGTCTTTAGATCGATGATGCTCAGATCGACCGCGCAGCCGCGATTATGCCTTGACCCTTTTGCCGGGTCGGCGACAAATTGCCGCTGGTCGAGGCGAACTACTTCCCAAAACAGTTTGGTGATCGCCCAGGGACGGTAGCCGTCGTATATCACCAATCCCAATCCTTCTTTCTTCAACAACTTCTGCACACGCACAACAGCCTCGGCAGCGGGCCGCTGGAGAAAGGCCCTTGCCTCAGGATAAACGGCGCGGCCAACAAAATTGTCAGCCCTCGCATAACGTATATCCAACTTGATCGAATTGTCGAGTTCTTTGAGCTCTATCAACTGGGCCTCTAATTTATTTGATTCTTTCGGCGGAGATGTTTGGGCAAACGAACAAGTAACAAGAATAAAGCAGATCGCCGCAATCGTAAATCTACTCAAGATTTTTTGCCGGTCAAATGACAGCATATTTTATAAAGATTTCGAGAACCCGCTACGCAAGTTATTGATCCGGTTTCTTTGGTTCCGCTTCAGGTTTTATGTCGTCATCCAAAATAACCACCTCAGAACCGTATTTCTGATAATCCTTAAAACGTATCACGTTTCGCGTTTCGATCAGTTTTCCGCTTTCTCGTGCAACAAGCCGAACGTCCGAAAGCGAAGGCAGCAACACTCTCTCTCCGGCTATCATCGCCCAATCATAATCGATAATGCGTTTTGCACTAGTGATCGGAAAGGTAATCGGTAACTCGGTCGCTTCGCTTTCTATACGCAAAACCCGGCCATCCTTTCGGTCGATCCAGACGCGACCCTTGATGCCGCTCACCGTAGTCGTCGGACTGCCGCTGCCTGAGCTGTACGCTATTCTCTCCTGAGCTTTTTCACGGATCGTTTCAAAATCAAAGACCAAAGCCTTTCGCTGCCGGATCAGGTCGCTGTCGGAAAGGGTAAATTTCGTTTCACTTTCCGGCTTGAAAATGATCGCGAGCATCGTCACAAACTCACCCGTCGAACTCGTACCGCCGGCCTCCTCATACGAACTTTTGGACTTGGGATCATTCTGCAAAATGCCGTTCATCGATAGCAGCCTGTAATCTTCTTCGCCGGTCGTGCGATAGCTGACAGCGACAACGAGACGATCGAGATTTTTATAGCTTCCCGTTCCGGCAAATGCCCACGAACGCTGGACCTGCTGTTTTACGACAAAGTCCGGCATCTGTTCTACGGCTTCGAGCGTATTTTTTCGAGCATTTTCAAGCAGATCCGCCGCTTCTTTCGCAGACGGGAGCTTTGCAGCCTCCGGATTCTGTTGGCGGCGACCCGCCTCTTCAAGCGCTCGTTTCAGCTCTTCGTCATTGGCTCCTTTAGACCGCGTGAGGCTGCGAATGCCGTCTGTCAAAACAAAATCGATTCCACGCTTCTTTAATGCTTCAACGATGTCCGCTTTTGTGACGGGAGCTTTTTGCAGGGCATAAAGCATCTTGACGTACTCCGCCTGAGTCAACGGAGCGGTCTGGGCAAAGACCCCTTGGGACAAACAAAAAATAGTTAGGGCAAGAAACAGTTTCTTCATCGTAATTAATGATGCCTGTGGCTCGACATTCGTTGTAGCAAAGCCGCGATCCACGTTGTATAAAAGTGAAAAGCGGGGAAATTCAAAAATGAAGTTCCCCGCTTTGGTATTATAACGAATTTAGAGTGATTAATTAACCCATTCTTCTTCGTAATTAAGTTGCCAATGCCTCGTCACCCAAGCGTCTGCAGCTGTCATGGCCGTATTTTTCCATTTCTTCAAATTTTCCAAAATGGTAAGTGCGGCCATAGGTTTACCCGGATCGCGTTGAACCCTGATCACCCGCGTCGTAACGTCGATGATCGATCTGTTTTCGTCCATTAATTTAAGACGAACTTCAGACCCAACTGGCGGCAGCGTATCAAGATTGACCAATGCGCTGGTTTCACCCAGATTTTCGGTCAGGCCCTCTACATTTACCGTTTCGCCGGTCACTGAATCGATCCAGCTAGCCTTAACAGGCATGCTCGCAATAATGCGATGATGCAATGGCGTTTTGTATGATGTCGTAGAATGCTCTACTTGTTGTGCCATTATTTTCCCCTTATTAGTAACAATACTATGCATATACATAACGAATTTATCCCGTAAAAGTAAAATGCGTCCTAAATGTAGTCTATTATTACAAAAAAGTCAAGTTTTTCGCCTTAGGGCTAAGTCAAAGAATCTAAAGGATTTAATGAATGCCGTGTTTGGGATTTACATTTCTTTACACTTTTGTAACAAAAAAGATTACAAAAGGTGGGTCGTCCGCAGCATTTCTGATCAATATACCCTCACAAAACAAGCGTGTAGCTGTCAAACTTTACATAGAATTTAGATTCTATTAAGACGCTGTTTCGGGCGGCGTGAAATGATTCATTTTTGCGATTACGGAACTGGAGTTGCCTTATTCACAAGGTAAGTTCGTTTTTGTGAAATTTTGGCTTGGGCATTTGTTGGTACTATGTTCTCTTGAACGCCCATGACCCTTGTAAATAGCTGTGCTATATGCATATTTCGATCACGATTTTGCCTTGTGTTTCCAGACAAAAAGTAATATCGTTTTATTCACAAAATCCGAAAATTAATACAAAAATCCAAAAACCGAAATAGATCGGTGTTTTTATAGTTAAAAACAGCACTAATGCTTTTTGAAAATCAAACTAATGAGGTCAAAAATGACAAATAAAAATATTATGCGATCGATGCTGGCTCTACTCTTCGCCGCCATCGTTTCAGTAACCGTATCGGCTCAGGTTACGACGGCCGAAGTCGTTGGACGTGTTGACGATGCACAAGGCAAGCCCGTGTCGGGCGCGATCATCGAAGCAACACATATACCATCAGGAACGGTATACACATCCGTTTCAAATGATGCTGGTCGCTTTGCAATTCCCGCCATGCGGGTCGGTGGGCCATATACCATTAAGGTAAGTCAGGCTGGATTCAAGGAGCAAACGCGGGAGAATTTTGTACTCGGCCTTGGAACTGCGACTTCGGTTAATTTTAGTTTGAGCACCGCTATCAGTGAAGTTGTCACCGTCACGAATGACGAGATCTTCAGTGAAGCTCGTACTGGAGCATCTACCAATGTCGGTAACGATGTCGTAAGTACGCTTCCTACGATAAGCCGGCGCTTGAATGATTTTGCTAAGCTCTCGCCACATTATGGCGGCGGCCCATTTGGCGGCTCAGTCGCGGGGCAAGATAATCGCCTGAACAACATCACGGTTGACGGCTCGTACTTTAACAACTCATTTGGCCTCAGCGGCCAGCCGGGGGAAAGATCTGGCGTCTCACCTATCGCGCTCGACTCCATCGAAGAGTTTCAGATCAATGTCGCTCCGTATGACGTCCGTCAGGGAAATTTCACCGGTGCAGGTATCAACACCGTTACAAAGAGCGGTACGAACGCGTACCACGGCTCAGGGTATTACAACTGGAACAACCAAAATTTCATTGGCAAGCGGACCGGAAATCTTCCTTTCAATCCTGGAAGATCGCAATATAAGCTTTGGGGCCTCACAGTCGGGGGACCGTTGCCGTTCTTTAATTTTGGCGAGAATAACGGCCCGGCGTTTATTTCAGGCAGAGACAAGCTTTTCTTCTTTTTGAGTTATGAACAAGAAGAGACGTCATCGCCGGCACACAATTTTACGGCATGTCCGGGGCCTACTAATAGTCCCGGTTGCGGAGTGGGTAACGTATCCCGCGTATCCGGTGCCGACCTTGATGCTCTGAGCGCATTTTTAAGCACTAGGTTCGGGTATGAGACCGGTCCGTATCAAGGTTATAATTTCACGACTCCAGCAAAAAAATTCTTGTTTAGATCCGATTACAATATCGATCCAAAGAACCGTTTAACCCTCCGTTACTTAAGTTTGGACTCAAGCACCGATCGACCGGTTAGTGGTTCAAACAGTGGTAATACGGCGGGATTTGGGCGCGGAGGACAAGGAGTGCGTTATCTGAGTTTTGCAAATTCGAATTATAAGATCTTAGAGAACATCCGCTCCTTTGTAGGTGAGTGGACGACAGTTCCCAGCGCGGGGATGGCGAACAGCTTGATCGTAGGCTACACAGTTCAGGATGAAAGTCGACCGCAGCTCACCAAGCTTTTCCCGCTCGTTGATATTCATGACGGAACCGCAGCGACGACAACTAGTCCGAATTTGAGCACAAACACAGCGTTGACCAGTTTTGGGTTTGAACCGTTTACGCCTCTGAATACTCTTAAGTACAATTCGCTTCAAATTCAGGACAACCTCTCGTTTTATCGTGGTGCACACACTATCCAAGCTGGCGTCAGTTTTGAAAAATATCACTCGATGAATATTTTCTTCCCGTCTTCGCAGAGCATCTATTCATATAGATCGCTTAGCGACTTTTACGCGGATGCCAATGCATATCTGAACGGAGTGCCTTCAATCGTTTCACCCGTTCGATTCAATGTTCGCTACTCAAATCAGCCGGGGCTGACTGAGCCGGTTCAACCGCTGGATGTTAAATACGTGGGTCTTTACGGCCAGGACCAGTGGAGAGTGAGCGATGATTTTACCGTTACATACGGCCTGCGGATCGAGGTGCCATTTTTTGGACAGACAGGCTTTAAGAACAGCCTTGTCGACACGCTGACATTCCGGGGCGGCGAAAAGCTAAGTACTGAAAAGTTGCCTGGTGCTAATATCGTTTGGTCACCTCGCGTAGGCTTTAATTGGAACCCCCTCAAGAGTGATAAGTTGCAGATCCGCGGTGGAACAGGATCGTTTTCCGCTCGTCCCCCCTATGTCTGGATATCAAACCAGATTGGAAATAACGGTGTATTAACGAGTCTGATCAGTGCTACGCGGGCGAATAGCTTAGCTCCGCTGCTTCCTTACAATTTTAATCCAAACCCTAACGCATATAAACCGTTAGTCGTAACGGGAGCCCCCGTAGCAGGGGCCCAGGATCTGAACTTTACGGTTCCGGGGTATAAGTTCCCGCAGGTTTGGCGTTCGAGCATCGCTGCCGATTACAAAATTCCATTTGGCATCATTGCTGGTGCTGAGTTCATTTATACAAAGGAGTTGAACGGAACGGCTTACAGGAACTCAAACCTTGCTGCCCCCGACATCAAGCTCGTTGGTGCTGACACAAGGCCGCGTTGGTCCACCACTGCCGCGCGAACAGTGAATACGAGCGTCGTACAAGCCATCACTTTGTTTAATCAGAGTATTGGAAAAGCCTGGAATCTCGCATTTACGCTTGAAAAGCGTAATTCAAAGGGCTTTTATGCGAAGGGCGGATACGCTTACGGTTCTTCGAAGAACGCGGTTGACGCCGGTTCGACCGCAGGAACTTCGTTTAGCAATAACACCGTTGTCGGTGATCCAAATATTCCTGAACTTGGCTACAGTTCGGCATATATGGGACACAGAGTTTTTGCGGCAGCCTCGTATAGCTTTGAATACTTCAAGTTTGGCGGAACAACGATCTCGGCTTTTTGGGAATCTGCAAATGCTGGCAACGGAAGTTTCAGGACCTCCAATGACCTCAATAATGATGGTTATTCAAACGATCTTATCTATATTCAGAGAGATCCGTCTGAGACTATCTTTTTAACTAACGGAGCATTTAGCCCAGCTCAACAGTCGGCCGCCTGGGAAGCGTACATAGCTCAAGATCCATACCTTTCAAAACATAGGGGAGAGTATGCAGTTAGGAATGCTAGACTATTCCCGATAAAACACAATCTGGATCTCAGTATTTCTCAAGAGATATTTGCCAATTTCTTTAAGGCAAGGCACCGTTTTCAAATTAGAGCTGACATTCTAAATTTTGGAAATCTCTTGAATAGGAATTGGGGAACGGGTGTGACACCTGCTCAGAATGCATTGACCCCCTTGGCCTTTAGCAGCCTCGATGGTACAGGGCGTCCTCAGTACACACTTAATCTTGCGGCGGGTAGCCAGTTGCCAACAACAACGTTCCTGCCGAGAAGTAGTCTTTCGGATGTTTACCGCATCCAGCTAGGCTTTAAGTATTCGTTCTAACGTTTACCTGATTCTTAATTTGACGGGGCTGTCTTGAAAAAGACAGCCTCTTTTTTTGTCACATGTCGTTAACTCGCAGATTTGGGTTAGAATCTAGGTCTGTGAAGATCCTGCACATATCATCGGCGAAAACGTTTGGCGGCGGCGAGCGGCATCTGGTCGATCTGTGCCGCGAACTGACCGCTCGGGGGCATGATGTTTACGTGGCTCTGAGGCCGTCGAACGAGTGGCAGGATCGGCTAGATTTCTTGCCTGCCGAAAATTTTTTGTACGTTTCGATACGTAATTCATTTGGGATGTTCAGCACAAAAAAGATCGTGCGTTTTATCGACCGGCACAAGATAGATCTGATCCACGCACACGTCGCCCGAGACTATCTCGCCGCCGCTGTCGCCGCCCGCTCCGCAAAAGACGTCCGGCTGGTGCTCACCAGACATGTAATGTTTCCGATGAAATCATTTCATCGCTTTGCCTTGCGTAATGTTGACGCCGCCATCGCTGTTTCCTCGGCAGTGGGTAGCCAGTTGGCGCGTATATTCCCGGCCGAAAAGATACATATGATCCCGAACGGTATCGATCTAGGTTCCCGAAATGAGCGTAACAAGGACGATATAGCCAAGGATTTTCGGGCTCTGCACTCTATCCCCACCAACGCCCCGCTCATTGTCACGCTGGGCGAACTTAAGGTGTTAAAGGGCCAACGTGATCTTGTGCTCGCTGCAAATGAAGTAGTTAAACAGCACCCCGACGCTCGATTTGTCATCGCCGGCACCGACAATTCGATCGATAAAAAATTTCGCCGTGAGTTAAAGCGATTAGTGCGGGTGCTTGGGATGGATACAAACTTTCTGTTTCTCGACTGGCTCGATGACGTTAGGCCGCTTCTGGCCGCGTCGGACATTTTTGTTTCGCCGTCACATTCGGAAAGCTTTGGGCTCGCGATACTCGATGCAATGGCGGCGGGTTGCCCGGTCATTGCGACAGAGACCGACGGTGCTAAAGAATTGATGATCGATGAGAAAGCCGTTGTTCCGATCCGCGACCCAGTCGCTTTAGCGACCAAGATCTCGTGGTTTCTTGCGCGTCCGGACGAGCGGCGTTTGCTGGGTGAGCGGCTACAAATCATTGCTAACGAAAAGTTTGGCCTTGGGGCCATGGTTGATGCCACTGAAAATTTGTACTGCAAACTGCTGGAGCGTTAGAAATTGTTTCGCCGGGCATCCCGCTAACCTTGCCGTAAATCTAAGATTCGGTTTATCTTATGAGTATGCGGCAATTTCTTTCGTTTCTTTTACTGGCGTTAGCCTTATCAATGAGCGTCTTTTCACAAACCGCCGAGGACCTTTCAGATGCCTGGGATAAACACCATATCTCAACAATCTTTCCGTCCGATGTCCGTCACGCCGACCTCAAGAAATACCTCGAAAAGTTAAAGGGGCTTGGGGTAAAGGTCGATCAGGTCGGCTTTTCAAATGCCAGCCGCGAGATCTATCAGGCCGAGTGGGGCACCGGCCCGCTCAAGGTGATGATGTGGTCGCAGATGCACGGTGACGAACCGACGGCGACATCGTCGCTGATAGATATGTTCGCCTTTTTGCAAACCCACAAGGATAAGGACTGGGTAAAAAAGCTAGGTGAAACCATGACGATCCGCGCGGTGCCGATGCTAAACCCGGATGGGGCTGTGTTGTATCAGCGGCGCAATCTACAGGGAATCGACATCAACCGCGACGCGCTCGTTCTAAAAACACCTGAGGCCCGTCTGCTATAACATCTCCGTGACAATTGGTCGCCCGCGATCGGATTTAACCTACACAATCAGCAGGCCCTGACCACAGTCGGCCCTACCCGTCGACAGGCGTCCATTTCTTTTCTCGTCGTTTATGGTGACGCCGCGAAAACAACCAACGACGGCCACGAACGAAATAAGCGGCTCACCGCGGCGATGGTGTCGGCCCTGCAAAAATTTATCCCCGGGCACATCGGCCGCTATGGCGACGAGTGGACGCCGAGCGCATTTGGCGATAATTTTTCGGCTTGGGGAACACCGACCATCCTGATCGAAACCGGCGCCCTACACGGCAAAGACGAGTTGTATCTGGTCAAGATGAATTTTATTGCGTTTCTGACCGCACTTAATTCGATCGCTACCGGCAGCGAGAAAACGCAGGATCCGTTCCTTTATATTAACTTGCCTGAGAATACCTCCGGCGGGCTCGTCAATCTCATCTTTCGAGGAGCAACTATTGTAAACACCGGCGAGATGACCCAAATGCTGCTCGGAGATATTGCGGCCGTGACCGAACGCCGTCGTGCGAGCTTTCTAAATATGACAAAGATCCGAGGTGTCGGAGATATGCGAAATCTGTCGGGGCTTGAGGAATATGACGCTAGCGGCTTTTACGTTGTCCAGCGTTTTGGCCGAACAAAAAGTGGTGAGATGGCGGAGTTCTTTTTTTATAAAAAGGACCGGGTCATTGATTGGACATCGCCCGAACTCGAAAAGCAGTTTCCGCCGGACGCAGTTTACTCTGCTGGAAAATGGGCAAAGGGAGATAAATTAGTGCCTCGCCGCCGCCCGTGATCTTCATACGTTATGTTGTCACTGCTCAAGATCAAAAATATCGCTCTGATCGACGAACTCGCCATCGAATTTGGCGAGGGGCTAAATCTATTGACCGGCGAAACGGGCTCGGGCAAATCGATCATCGTCGATAGTCTCGGGGCTCTGACCGGCGAGCGAGTTTCAAACGATATCATAAAAGAGGGTGAAAGATCGGCGTCGATCGAAGGGCTTTTTGCGGTTGAAATCGGCGACGAACTGCGGACGATGCTCGATGATGGCGGTGTCGAGATCGATAACGAATTGATCATCCGCCGCGAACTCTCGTTGAACGGCAAAAATCGCGTATTCATCAACGGCCAACTCGTCACTCAAGGTTTCCTTAAGAGCATCGGTTCGTTTCTCGTCGACATCCACGGCCAAGGCGAACAG
>Ga0138256_10005956_pt1 | contig 12912 bp, 14 predicted proteins | sample KNB2016incub_MG_FD_105486 | JGI IMG/M metagenome (GOLD analysis project Ga0138256, IMG submission 105486) | Active sludge microbial communities from wastewater in Klosterneuburg, Austria - KNB2014incub_MG | ecosystem: Engineered > WWTP > Activated sludge > Unclassified | place: Austria... | reverse complement strand
GATAATCAAGTTATTAGCTCTGGATTGGGTCTTGAAAATGCGGCAAAAAAAGTTTCAAAAATTTATAGCAAAAAATAAAAGTTCAACTTCTATTGTGTAACCATAAGGTTTCATATATATTTGAGTAACCAAATAGTTACATTATGAAAACCAGAAGAGATGTATTTCAAGCTATAGCCGACCCTACTCGGAGGGCGATCCTGGGTCTATTGGCAGTACAAGCACTGTCCCTTAATGCAGTAGCCGAAAACTTCAATATCAGCAGACCGGCTGTATCCAAACATGTCAAAGTACTCAGCGAATGTGGCCTCATCCATATTACCCAACATGGCAGAGAACGAATCTGTGAGGCCAAATTCGAACAGCTCGGGGAGGTTTCTTCGTGGGTAGAACAATACAGACAGTTTTGGGAATCCAAATTCGATGCGCTGGAACTATATCTTCAGAATATTCAAAAAAAATAAACTTATGATACAAGAACAGAATACTTCGGATCGGGAGCTCAGAATATCCCGATTATTATCAGCACCGATAGAATTGGTATGGGATGTGTGGACCCAGCCCGCACATATTGCTCAATGGTGGGGACCTAATGGATTTACCAATACAATTCAGGATATGGAAGTACAAGCCGGGGGAATATGGAACCTAACCATGCATGGGCCGGATGGTACGGATTACAATAACAAAAGCATATTTAGTGAAGTCATCCATCATCAAAAACTGGTGTATAAGCATGTCTCTGTACCGCCTTTTATAGCCACCATTCAATTTGAAGCTCAAGGTCAAAATACCTTACTCAACTGGCATATGTTATTCGAATCCCGTGATCAATTTATCCAGGTAGTGAAAACCTTTAAAGCAGACGAAGGACTAAAACAAAATGTAGAGAAACTTACTGCATACCTGGCAAGGCAACTACCAAATGTTCGGACAAATATTAGGTCTGGAAGGTTTCAATTAGTACGGACTTTCAATGCACCTATATCAATGGTATTTGAAGCTTTTGAAAACGCTGCTGCAATGGCTGATTGGTGGGGTCCTGCAGGAATGGCGATCACAGTAAAAAAATTAGATTTTAGACCAGGCGGTAGTTTTCACTACAAAATGGAAGGGCCAGTTAATACGATGTGGGGACTATTTAAATATGTAACCATCCAAAAACCGAATAAAATCGAATTTGTCAATTCATTTTCTGACGAATCAGGTAATGTTTGTAAGGCCCCATTCGATATAGATTTCCCTGAGGAAATCTTTAATCAAATCTCGTTGGAAGAGCATCAGGGAGTGACCACCTTGACCCTGACTGGAGGACCTTGTCAAGCTACCGATGCCCAATTGGCCACATATGATGCTATGCACGAAAGTATGCAACAAGGGTTTGGTGGCACCTTCAATCAATTAGAAACTTACCTGGCCTCTCAAATCAAATTACGTTATCAATTAAAAAATAATATAATGTCCCGAGTCAGCACCTATCTTAATTTTCCAGGCAATACAGAGGAGGCTTTTCTTTTTTACAGATCAGTATTTGGAGGCGAATTTTCAGGAGGAGGTATCCAGCGTTTTGGAGATATCCCTGTGGATACGGAGCATCCATCGCTATCAGATGAAGATAAAAAATTGATCCTGCATATTGAACTGCCTATACTCGGAGGTCATATATTGATGGCTACCGATGCACCGGCCAGTATGGGATTTACAGTGACTACCGGCAATAATATGCATATCAACCTGGAACCTGCTACCAGGGAAGAAACAAAAAAACTGTTTGAAGCACTCTCTGCAGAAGGTAATATCTCCATGCCCCTACAAGAAATGTTTTGGGGTGGCTATTTTGGAAGCTGTATTGATAAATATGGAATCAACTGGATGTTTAATTGTGCAGAAAAAGTATAAATCTTATAAATAAAAGCTAGATGAAAAAAAACTTAAACCTTTGGTATTGGATCGTAACCGGACTATTTGCTGCTTTTATGGCATTTACTGCTATACCAGATATCATGATGTCGCCAGATGCGGTAAATATGATCACCGGGCTGGGCTATCCGGATTATTTTATCCCCTTTATAGGAGTAGCCAAGTTACTGGGTGCTATTGCCATTCTTATTCCAAACTTTGACCGGGTAAAAGAATGGGCATATGCGGGTTTGTTTTTTGACCTCGCTGGGGCTACTTATTCGGCTATTTACAAAGAGGGATTTCACCTTTCCATGACACTCATGTTCATCTTTATGGCTGTTTTATTCCTTTCCTACTACTTATGGCATAAAAAAATGCTTCATTATAGTCTTTGAAATTAAGTTAGGAATTGATCCAAAAAAGGAATCGCTCAGGAGTGAAAAATTTGAAGCAGGAAGGAATTTTAATATTGTTTGAGGCCGGTGAAATACCCGGAGTCACCATCTGTCAATAAAAATTAATTGGTGTATCAGAGTTAAATCTTCCGCAAGTCAGAATGATGATCTTCTATTTACTAAAGTATACCAATATCAAAGCCAGAATCGACGGCATCGCCTGGATGTAGAGTATTTTTTTACTCGCTGTGATGCCCCCATACAGTCCGGCTACGACCACACATCCTAAAAAGAACAGAGCCACATTACGACTCCACATCGTATCAGTAATAAGCAATGACCAGATCAGACCTGCAGCCAGAAATCCATTGTATAATCCCTGGTTTGCAGCCAGGCCTTTGGTAGGTGTAAATAAGTGATCAGGCATGATTCCTTTAAATGCTTTTTTGCCACTGGTCTCCCAGGCAAACATCTCCAACCATAAAAAATAAAAGTGCTCCAAGGCGACAATTACGATTAAGATTTTAGCAGCGATCATCATATTCGGGTTTTGTATCAAATGATACTTTAACAATCCAATGTACTCAATTTTTTGAATTCATGATCTGGCAGACTAGAAAAGTTAACTGGAAATGATCCTAACTAAAATGGTTTCATTTACTTTGATGCAAATTTGGCTTCTATCGGGACTATGAAGTCTGCAATTTGAAATGAATATATCTTGAGACTTACAATATCATACTAAAACATAATAGTTCATGAGTCAATGAAATTCAATGGAGATCAGTAATTTCGCAGGTACATAAAAGAAATGTTTATTATGGCTAAACAAGTATTGTCTGATCAACAACAAGTCTCTCAGCATATCCAAAAACTGGAACCATCTTTGGGTAAGATCATAGAATATATCCGCCAATTCATACTGAGCACAGACCCTGAGATCAGTGAAAGAATCAAATGGAACAATCCAAGTTTTTATTATACCGGTGAAATGAAACCCTTCGATCCGAAGGAATATAAAAGGGAAATCATCGTGATGAATCTCCACAAAGGCAAGATCATGCTGGTATGGCCGAGCGGAGCAAAAGTAAAAGACTCCTCGGGTCTGTTGGAAGGTGATTTTAAAGATGGCCGGAAGACTATTGTATTTAATGATCTGGCTGATGTGAAGACCAAAGAAAAATTACTGAGTAAAACCATAAGGGCATGGTTGAAATTAGTAGATAAATAAACTTTACGCCGGGCACAAAATACCAATATGCTCAAAACCTATCCTAAATATTTTCTGTATCAAAGAATAGTGCAAGCTAAACTATTCATGGACACCCATTTCAGTGAATCACTAGATCTTGGGAATATTGCTGATGAAGCCTGTTTTTCAAAATTTCATTTAATTCGGTTGTTCAAAACCCTCTATGGAAAAACGCCACATCAATATCTGATACAGGTGAGGATTGATAATTCAAAATTATTTTTGAGAAGTGGTTGTACCGTGGCAGAGACTTGTTTTGAGGTGGGTTTTGACAGCGTAACCTCTTTTACAGGTTTATTCAAAAAAAACGAAGGAGTGTCGCCTTCAGTATATCAGCGCCAATATAAAGCAAGGCAAAAACGAATTCAGGAAAGTCCCCTTCATTTTATTCCAAACTGTTTTGCTGAACAAAAAGGTTGGACGAAAAAAAGCAATTTTCAAGAAGTGGTTTGATTGAAGCCTTCGGATCTTCGATGCTATATTTCACTAAACTAAAAATAGAAATTTATGATCACTAAAATGAATCATGTGAGCATCTTTGTCTTAAACCAGGACCATGCTTTCGAATTTTACGTAAACAAACTTGGTTTCAAAGTTCATACTGACGCACCTATCGGGCCAGGTATGCGTTGGCTGACGGTGTGTCCGCCGGATCAACCGGATTTAGAAATATCCCTCATGGCTATTGAAAAAGGTATGATGTTTAAAGAAGAGGCCGCAGATCAAATGAGAGATCTTGTGAAGAAAGGGACTTTTGGATTTGGGGTGTTTCAATGCAATGACCTCAATGCTACTTATGAAGAGCTGAAAACTAAAGGAGTCGTATTCAAAAAACCGCCTACGAAAGAATTTTATGCATATGAAGCCTTGTTTTGCGACGATTCAGGAAATTGGTTTTCACTCACAGAAAAACCTAAAGAATAAGATACTGGTTTAAATATCTATTGCGAGTGCATAGACCAGGTACCATTTGTTATCTATTAATTCAAACCTGCATTCGGAGTTGAATCCTGCATTTTCAATCCAGACTAGCTGGAAAAATGATTTGTCAGTCTTTTTGCATTCGACTTTGTATTGGGATTTGTCCACATCATAGATGCGACCCTTCATGATATTCCAATTAGCCTTAGTCCACTTTTTGCCGGTCTCGCTATGCCCCTGCAGTGGAAACTTGAGCCTGGATAGTTGAAATACCCTGTCTTTATGGAATTTATCGTAGAAACGGTCAAAGTCCTCTATTATTATTTTTTTTTCGCCCTACTTGCCTTCGATTTGGTCGAGCTACAACTTGGCAATAAAGCCAAGGCAAAGCAGAATGAAAGCATGGTCCATTTTGAATATTTGATCATACGTGTTTGGTCAACACTTTACATTGGTTGAATAAGCAGGTTTAGCAGCAGGAGATTAAAAATAAGCAAAATGTAATAGTTTCAAATACTTATAGCCCAAGGTGAAACTCTCTGCTCTAAATGAACATAGTCTCCATGACGATTTATTGCATAAAACCCAAGCTCTTTCAAGTGACTTGAGACAATGTACCTGATTCATGCCAAATATCATATTCCTGGGTTTTGCTTTTTCAATATGAATCTATTTACTCCCTTATGCAATGAAAGTGGAATTCCATTGATCAACTCCCGGTCGGATATGACCTTTTTGGTTTTATTACTAAATTCGATTAATTCATAATTTCCGTTTTTTCCAATTGTAAACCACTCTGGAAACTGGTTGATTCGAGGCCAATCCAAGGGCATATGCATGATAGTTTGATGCCTGGGAGTATCAAATTTCAACACACCATCCCAATCTTTTTCAAGGGTAATGTTTATAAGTAAATCATCCTTATCTAACACAGCACCTATCTGTAAATCAGATCGCCAGGGGTAGGCTGTCACGCCCTGGGTTTTCCAAAGACAATACATGATGGTAGTCCTGGCAAAATTCCCATCACCATGCCATCCTTCAATGATACCAGATGAGCGCCATTGTGAGGTATTGGACCGGTGACTCGAGTCTTGCATAGACCACATCACCGTGATTTCGCTGTCTATCCAGGCAGCTGTAGACGCTAAAGGTTCTCTGGCATACAAATTCAAAGCACCCTCGATAGCATCTGCATAACCATCTGAAGATCCAGACTCCCAATCAAAATTGCGATAATTATCATTTAAAGCGGCCAGTCCCTTCAAAGTGGCCATCCTGTAGGCTTCTACAGAGTCAACCTGATAAACAGAATAGAATCCATTGAAAGTATATCCAAAATTATCAGCAATTCGATTTTCAGTTATAACTCCGTTTTGTGGATTAACGGCATCATAAAAAAGTCCGTCTTCGTTTCTACCAACTTCCAGGATCCTTTCCAGCATTTCGTGGATATGAGACTGGTATTCCTCCTTCTTTTCGCTGGCTGCAAAACTCGTGGTCACATAAAGTTCACAGAGTCCGGATACAATCTCACATCCATGATCACGCAACCTGAGTTCAGAAAAATCTCTGGTTGGATGATGGGTCCCTAATAAATAATAATCGCCTAAGCGTATGGCCCAATCAAGATATTTTTGTTCTCCGGTCATCCAGTAGATACGTGAAAGCACTTGGAGCATTTCACCATTGAGTTCTACATTGGTAGAGACTATATTGCCATAAACTGTCTCCACCGGTGCATGTAACCAAATATCATCCAGGATACCAATCATCCTGGTAGACCACGGGCTCTCTCCCAACCATTCAGTTAGAGGTAATAACCCATCTTTAACATACTCAGAGGAGCCAAACAGTATACTTTCTAAATCAGCTTTTGGATTATCAAACCCTTTTTTACTAAAAGAATAGGTATCCGGGAGTCTGTCGATACGTGAGGTAAGTCGAGTTTCGTTTTTCAGCATTTCAGTCATCTGTCCCAGGAAAAGTGCTTGATCAGTTATCGATGCAGTTAATACCATAAATGGATAATTGTCCGCGGCGGCGTCCTTTGCATTCCAGATATCAGCATCCTCGTACAAATTTCTGGGGATGAGACCGGAAACAGGATCTGAATAAGCCAGCCAATCTTTCACAAAGTGTCTACATCTCTCTAATCCTTCGTTGACTAATATTCCATTGGTATGTGCCTGCGTAAAAGCTTTATTTTGTTCAATCGAAAATTCCACCTGATTTTTAGAAGGACCATTACAGGACAGCAGTAGACAGCAAACGAACACAATCGTGCTCAAAAGTTGAAGTTTGTTCATTTGATTGTTATAGAAAGGCAATTAAATTGATCATAAGTGTTGGTTAATTTTTAAACTGCATAGAATAACAACAAATTGCAGCCCAACATTAAATATAGTCAATTGCCAATAGACAGTGGTTATTTCTATCCATCTTCTCGCCTAACTCAATATCATTAATATTAATTCTTTATCATTCTACAAAATACATATTCAAACTTCCTTTTACATACAGCTGGGCTCTGGGCAAACAATTGTATTTTTCCCTGACTAAGGTATAAGTGATCTTTGAGATATAAATCTTGCCAACTTCGCCATTGGCTTCCATCCTTCATGCAGTAGAGAGGCAAAGGATTGAAAACGTATTATCTCCTGAACTGGGGCTTATTAATTAATTTATAACCAGATGGTATCAATAAATCGTAAATTGGGGATGATAGCAATATTAATGAGCTGATTAAAAATTGAGACCTGTGCGCCTGAGGCATAATTCTTAACCCAATATTAAGCCGACTATTAAATACAAGATTGAATCATGAATAATGAAATTTCAGCCATTATTAAGAGGAGGATGAGCAATGTCAAACAGGAATCTTGACTCTACCGTTATTACCGTGGCCGCTGAAGCAATAGATGTCATTAGCGAGGTACGAAGAAAAGAAGTACTACTTGCAGCAGGAGCCTTACAAAACGCGATTTTCAACAGCGCTAACTTCTCGATTATCGCTACCGACGCGAATGGAGTTATTCAACTATTCAATGTCGGAGCCGAAATAATGCTCGGCTACACTGCCTCCGATGTGCTGAACAAAATCACTCCTGCTGAGATTTCTGATTCTCACGAAGTGATCGCGCGCGCCCAGTCATTGAGCCTCGAACTAGCTACCCCGATAGCACCAGGTTTCGAGGCCTTGGTCTTTAAGGCTTCACGCGGAATTGAAGACATCTATGAATTGACCTACATCCGCAAGGACAGCAGCCGTTTCCCAGCCGTTGTATCGGTCACCGCGCTGCGCGACGCTCAAAGCGACATCATAGGTTACTTATTGATCGGTACCGATAACACGGCGCGCAAACAGGCAGAAGATGCACTGTTAAGAGCTGGGGCTTTGCAGAACGCGATTTTCAATAGTGCTAACTTCTCAAGTATTGCCACCGATGCAAAAGGGGTCATTCAAATATTTAATGTCGGAGCTGAGCGTATGCTGGGCTATTCAGCTGCTGAAGTGTTAGATAAGATCACCCCGGCTGACATTTCCGATCCGCAGGAAGTAATCGCTCGTGCTAAGACTTTAAGCCTTGAGCTTGCAACCACCATTACTCCGGGTTTTGAGGCCCTGGTCTTCAAGGCCTCGCGTGGAATCGAAGACATCTACGAATTGACCTACATCCGCAAAGATGGCAGTCGCTTTCCGGCAGTCGTATCAGTGACTGCACTACGCGATGATCAGGACACCATCATCGGATATCTTCTGATAGGGACTGATAATACAGCGCGTAAGGAGGTCGAAGAAGAGCAGAAGAAGCTTGATCAGCGTCTGCGCGATCAGCAGTTCTACACCCGTTCTCTAATCGAATCCAATATAGACGCGTTGATGACCACTGACCCATACGGTATCATCACCGATGTAAACAAGCAGATGGAAGCGCTCACCGGCTGCACCCGCGACGAACTAATCGGTGCACCATTTAAGAACTACTTCACTGACCCGGAGCGGGCTGAGGCGGGTATTAAACTAGTGCTCAACGAAAAAAAGGTCACCAACTATGAGCTGACTGCCCGCGCCAGAAACGGAAATGAGACCGTGGTATCTTACAATGCAACGACCTTTTATAACCGGGACCGGAAACTGCAGGGAGTATTCGCGGCGGCACGCGATGTCACTGAACTCAAACGCTTTGAAAGAACACTACAGGATAAGAATGTCGAACTGGAGATCGCTAAATTAGCGGCGGAGCAGGCTAACTTTGCGAAATCAGATTTCCTTTCCAACATGAGCCATGAGCTTCGCACTCCGCTCAGCGCTATCCTTGGATTCGCACAACTCATGGAGTCTAGTACTCCTCCGCCTACTTCCACTCAAATGGGAAATGTTACCCAGATTCTTCAAGCGGGATGGCACCTTCTGAAACTGATCAACGAAATTCTAGATCTCGCAGTTATCGAGTCCGGAAAGGTGTCTCTGTCACCAGAACCGGTTTTGTTGTCTGAAGTCATGCTCGAATGCCAGGCCATGATCGAGCCACAGGCGCAACAAAGTAATATTCACATTTCCTTTCCACGATTCGAAATCCCTTGTTTTGTCCATGCTGACCGGACCCGGTTAAAGCAAGTTCTCATCAACCTGTTATCCAATGCTATAAAATACAACCGATCAGGGGGAATGGTGATGGTTACCTCCACACCGGGCACTTCTGGACGCATGTATATCAATATTGAAGACACAGGCCAGGGATTATCTGAAGAAAAACTGGCTCAGCTTTTCCAGCCGTTTAATCGCCTCGGACAAGAGGGTGGAAACAATCAAGGTACAGGTATCGGTCTTGTGGTAACCAAACGATTGGTCGAACTGATGGGTGGCTCGATTGGAGTGGAAAGCAAGGCAGGCACGGGAAGCAAGTTTTGGATTGAACTGGGCTCGGTGGAAGCGCCACAAGATATCGTTGACCAGGCCGAGCATACCGTAGTTGACCAATCGAAAGTTGATTATGGCGCGACATTACACACCGTGCTATACATTGAGGATAACCCGGCTAACTTAAAACTGGTGGAGCAACTCATAGCACGCCGCCCTGACATGCGACTTCTAAGCGCCATAAACGGGAATCTGGGAATCGAGCTTGCATGTTCAAGCCAACCGGATGTGATCCTGATGGATATCAATTTACCAGGTATGAGCGGTATCGAAGCCCTGAAAATCTTGCGCGAAAACCCGGCTACTGCACACATCCCCGTCATCGCCCTTACTGCAAGTGCTATGGAACGCGACATTGAAAAGGGCCTGCAGGCAGGTTTCTTTTTGTATCTCACCAAACCGATCAGGATCAATGCATTTATGGATGCATTGAATTTGGCGCTTAATATTTCATGAAATGACTTCGACAAACCAAATAAACCCAGGACGGTGCATCGTGCCTATTGTACTAGATTTATCTTTTATCAACCCATAAGATTTAGTTTATGACAAAAGTTCTACTAATTGACGATAATGCTGCGATTTTGACTTTCATGGCTGCACGGCTAAAATCAGAAAATGTCGAGACCTTGACTGCTGACAATGGAGCAGATGGATTGCGAATAGCAAGAGAACACTACCCAGATGTGGTGGTTCTGGACTTGATGATGCCTAAGATGCACGGCTACACCCTCATTCAAGAGATCCGCAATGATACCAACCTGAGCAAGGTCAAGATCCTTGTGATCTCTGCCAAAACGTATACAGCAGACTTAGAAAGAACTATTCGGCTCGGGGCAGATCGATATTTGAGCAAACCGTTCGACTTGCAGGTGTTCTGGAAAACTATCGCTGACCTTCTGGGAGAAACCAAATTACCTTTTAACATTCGGTTCTGGGGAGTACGCGGGTCGATAGCAACGCCAGGACCAGACACAGTGAAATATGGTGGGAATACCGCCTGCACTGAAGTACGATGCGGCGAACAATTGCTGATTCTGGATGCCGGAACAGGGATTCGCCAGCTGGGGCTTTCCCTACTCCATGAATTTAAGCAAAAACCGATCAATGCACACATCTTTGTAGGGCACACTCACTGGGATCATATTCAGGGATTCCCTTTTTTTGCACCAGCTTTCATCCAAGGAAATGAATTTACAATTTACAGCCTGCACGGTGCGGAAAAACCACTCGAAAAAGTATTCAGGGGACTGATGGATAACGACTACTTTCCTGTCCCTTTGACCGAAATGAAGGCAAACCTGGAGTTTCGCGAATTGGAGTCAGCAGTGAACTTGGGAGAAATCCAGGTTTCTTATATGTTCCTGAACCATCCGGGTCTTGCAATAGGGTTCCGTATGTCGTTTGCGGGCCGATCTTTGGTTTACATTAGCGATCACGAGAATTATGGGCGTTTGTCGCCTGGTGGGGCAGGTCCGCATCCACTCGACCTGGAAATAGCCCGCTTTGCCGAGAATGCGGATTTGCTGATCTCTGAAGCGCAATATACTGAGGAGGAGTATGTAGAGAAAAAGGGATGGGGTCACAGCACTTTCCTCGATGCTTTGGAACGTGCAGCTGAAGCAAACGTAAAACGGTTGGCTATCATTCATCATGACCCTGATCATGACGACGCCTTCATGGATCAGATTTCTGAATTTTGCCAAAAAGTAATTGCCAACAAGAATTATACATTTTCCTGCACTTTGGCACAAGAGGGCACTTCAATTGAACTGTGAATGTAGTACTATTAATGACAGCCATTGAAACGATATAAAGATTTTCCCAAAGTGACCGAATCTATTACTCTATGATTACAGTTTTCAAAATAGGCTATCATTCTGTAACCTTAAAACTGTCCTTGGAACACAGCCGCCCCCACCTTAGCTGAGATTCCCAGCCTATCGCAAATGTGCTGTTATACTTTCGTTTATCAATCTATTAATTCTTTAGAGCGTCCAATAGTTTTGCTAATTAAATAACCACAGTACTGGTTAATCGACAACCCTTGACAATATCGCTGACGAAGCTTGTTTTTCAAAGTTTCATTTTATCCGGAAGTTGTTTTTTGAGAGCAGGTATAGATTAGCCGATACTTATTTTGAAGTGGGTTTGACAGCAGTACCTGATAGAAAAGCCTAAGAACTAGGTTTTCGGAATTTAATTATCGATTTCGAGTGCATAGACCAGGTACCATTTGGTATCTATTAATTCAAATCTGCATTCGGAATTAAATCCTGAGTTTTCAATCCAGACTTTTTGAAAAAATGATTTGTCGGTCTTCTTGTATTCTACTTTGTATTGCGATTTGTCCACCTCATAGATCCGGCCTTTCATCAAGGTCCAATTAGTTTTGGTCCATTTATTTCCAACTCCGTCGTGCCCCTGAAGTGGAAATTTTAACCTGGACATCTGAAATGCTCCATCCTGATGGAATTTATCATAGAATCGGTCAAAGTCCTCTATGTTTTTTTTCGAATGCGCTGCCTTTGATTTGGCAGAACTGCAGCCGGATAGTACAACAAGTGTGAAGCATAGGGAGACTAAGGTTAATTTTTGGTACAGATACATGATATTCAATTAAATACAATCCAAATCGGAAAAAGAAGATTTAGTAGCAACCACTAAATATAATCAATTCCCATGCTTATGATTACGGTTTTTATAGTCGATATCATTCACCTATTTTTAATACGACATTACCAGTTTTTTGACCCGAATCAACATATTTGTAGGCATCTACGATTTGGTCCAAATTAAAGAGCCTGTCGATGATTGGTTTAAACACCCCTTTATCTACAAGTTTTTTTAAGAATAAAAAATCTGCTTTTGTAATCGTCGGGATTGGAAATAAAACTCTCCTACCGCTCCAAATTGGGGTGATCAACGCAAAAAAAAATGTTTTCTGCATTTTTACCCAATTCAGTTGATATATCAGGCCGTGATTGGGCGGATATCCTTCTTCGTGATATTTTTTCATTTGAATGTCTATGCGTTCAGGTACATCAATTGCGTCTTGCTTACATACTTCAGCTTAGTCATAAATACAATTCCTTTCATGATGTACACATACCATCATATCATCCTTTTCATGGAACTGATTGGATACAAATTGATCCAGATCGCAATTAATCTGGATTTGACCTCCGATCGATATAGTCAGGTCATATCCTCTTAAATACTCATAGCATAATATCAAATGCCGCATAGCGAATTTTTTATTTTCAAGATTAAATTCGCAGGCAGATCACTGTGTATTTCTTATTTCCCAAATGTCAGATGAAATGTTTGAATTATCAGCTATTTTAATTGACATTTAAATGTTTTTTATAAACTTGATTTATAATAAAAAATTATTAAGGCTATCTCTAAAAACCCATTCAAGTATTGAAACATAAAATTTATCAATTTTATTAAAAATGAAAATGAATTTATACTTCGTTGATTCTCAGTCACAGAGAAGCCCTGCTATGCTTCTT
>Ga0138256_10005955_pt1 | contig 12913 bp, 7 predicted proteins | sample KNB2016incub_MG_FD_105486 | JGI IMG/M metagenome (GOLD analysis project Ga0138256, IMG submission 105486) | Active sludge microbial communities from wastewater in Klosterneuburg, Austria - KNB2014incub_MG | ecosystem: Engineered > WWTP > Activated sludge > Unclassified | place: Austria... | reverse complement strand
CGGTCAAGAAGGTCTTCGGCGTGGTGTTCCTGGCGCTCGCGCTGTGGATGCTCGAGCGCGTGCTCGACCCGGTGTGGATCATGTTCCTCGCGGGCCTGTTGCTGCTCGCCTGCGGCGTGCACCTGGGAGCACTCGAGCGCCTGCCCGACGATGCCAGCGGCTGGCGCCGCACGTCGAAGGCGGCCGGTCTCGCGCTGCTGGTTCTGGGCGTGATCCAGTTCCTGGGCGTGGCCTCGGGCGGACGCAACGTGCTGCAGCCGCTGTCGGCCTTGGCCAGTCGTGGCGGCGGCGGCGCACCCGCGGCCAGTGTGCCGTTCCAGAGGGTCTCCGACAGCGCCGGACTCGACACCGCGCTGGCGCGCGCCGCTGCTGCCGGCACGCCGGTGCTGTTCGACTTCTATGCCGACTGGTGCGTGGAGTGCAAGCGCATGGAAGCCACGACCTTCGCCGACGCCGGCGTGCGCGCCGCGCTCGAGGGCTTCGTGCTGCTCAAGATCGACGTCACCGACCAGACCGACGAGCAGGAGGCGCTGCAGCAGCGCTTCGGCATCATCGGGCCGCCGGCGACACTGTTCTTCTCGTGCGTGAACGACGAGAACCGGCCGCTGCGGTTGATTGGCTACGAGGCAGCGGCACCGTTCGCGGACCGGGTTCGGCGGGCTTCGAATTGCTGAGGTCGTGTTGCAATCTGCAGGCGCTGGTCGCGGCTGAAGCCGCTCCAACAGGAACCTCGTTGCCGCCGCAGCGAGATCGGCTACAGAGGCAGCACCGCAAGTGAATCCGCCGCCACCCCCTGTGGGAGCGGCTTCAGCCGCGACCGACCACATTCCAGAATGCCCAACCGCACCACCCTCCTCATCATCGTCGTCGCCATCCTCGGCGCGCTCGCCGGCTTCTGGGCCGGCGGCGCGCTGAATCCGACCCCGCGCGCGGCGCAGGTCAACGCCCCGGCCGCCCTCTCGATCGGAGACGCGGCTCCGGACTTCGCCCTGCCGGACCTCTCCGGCACCACCCGCACCCTAGCCGATTTCCGTGGCCGCCCGCTCCTCATCAACTTCTGGGCCACCTGGTGCGGGCCCTGTGTCGAGGAGATGCCGCTGCTGGCCGCGCTGCGGGCGCGACGCGCCGATACCGGTCTCGAAGTGATCGGCATTGCGCTCGACGACCCAGCCGCCGTGCGCGCCTTCGTCGCCGACCTCGCCATCGACTATCCGATCCTGCTCGACATGCCGGGCCGCATGGACACTTCGGCGCGCTACGGCGACATCCAGGGCGTGCTGCCCTATAGCGTGCTGGTCGATGCGCAGGGGCGGGTTGCGGCGACTCGCGCCGGGAGCTTTAACGAAGCGTCACTGGGCACGTTTCTTGCGCCGGTCCTGACACCGCGCTGAGCGCGACGCGCCGACCTAGTACGTAGTGGAAAGCGCAGCCGGCGCAAGATCACCACGCCTGAGCACCGAAGAAGTACCGTCGCCCCCTGGACGCCGAACACGGCGACGGGCGTGGCAAGAGCTTCACTCGGCACAATTCGATCCTACAACATGGAACCGATGCTGGCACCCGCGCCACTCACGTCTGCCACAGTATCCCTACTCCGGGCGCCCGCTTCTGATCAAGCTGGAGTGCATTCGGCAATGCGTTCAACTGCCCGGCCCGACGATCTTCAAACTCACCGCTTTGGGCACACGCCGGTCGCACTTGCACCCCAACGCGACTCCGTCATCCCGTCCATTGATATTGGCGCCTGCCATTCATTTAGTGGCGAAAATCCAATCTCGTCGTCAGTACGGAAACATCCACACTAGAATCAACGGCGACCCGGAGGCTGCTCGCCTCCTCACTCATTATAAACAAATTTAGAAAGGACCGCCCGTCCACGACCAATACAGTCTGAAGGCGCATATTTCGTGATAGGAAGGCCGCCAACTCCGCTCTACCTTCGGGTCTTACACCAATCGTGAGATCAAGCCAGTCGTCAACAACGCTCGTTCGAACATCCTGAATCTTCACCTCAACGAAGTCCGAGCAAGATCGCACCTCCGAATTAACCGTTGGAAAACGGCCTCCCGGTTCGACGATTGGCACGCAAAGTCCTGTCCGCACGCTCTCTGGATTGATAGAACTGACAGCGACCGCGGCAAACAGTAGAAAAGTTAGTGAACTCATTGCTACCTCCCCCTCCTGCTGCGCATCATTCGAGTAACGAACTCCATTAGGTCCTCCGGTGACGCGTAGTCCGGCTCACGCTCCGTGCCCCTCGGGCCTGCACGCGGCACCGTACAAACACAACGATAACCGTTACGATCAAGCGCCCCACTAGCCACCTCTCCATCGCTGGGGAAGCCCCCCAAAAATAATGTATCGTAGCAATCCTCAACCGGTAGACAATAGCTCTCCACACGACAACACCGCATCTTACCGCACCAAAACCAGCTGTTCGCACCACCGGAGGTGAAGGCCGAATTGTTTGGCTTTGGCTGACCCGCGGACCGATCCTCTAGCGCGCGCTTGCGCGCCTTCGCGCGTGCCTCCGGGCCCAGGCCCAACGGGTCCGCACTTCCGAGGGGATCGCTATCGACGTAGGCAAATGTGGTAATACCTGGTATTAGCCCCAACGGATCGGACTCGACATACCGGCCAACGGATGAATCGTAGTCCCTAAAATAATTGTAGTGCAGGCCAGTCCAGTCGGCATACTGGCCAGGGAACCGCAGATTAAATTGCACTTCGGTACATGGACCAACAGGCGGACAAAGCTCGTACGGAGCAGCAGGCTGCTCACCAAAGGGGTTTCCGAGTAGCGGCCAGTCCCACGCCAATGCTGATGGAGCGCTCTTCGACTTTGCTGTCACGATACGCCTAGGCGTACCTAGGTAGTCGGCATGAACGTAAAGGAGGGCCGGCCCCAAGTTGGGATTCGGCCGGTACCCGACAAGTAGCCCGTCGATCCAAATATATTCTCCAGATACAGTTGAATCGCCGAAGTAGTCTGCAAGATTCTGTCCGTTCCTGCTATAGACGTGGTATGCCCCAACTCCAGTGGTGACCCGTTGTCCGAGTCCGTTGTATTGAGGCGTAACGGAGGCGCCGCCGCCCGACTGGGTAACTTGCGTTAGGCGATTCCGTTGATCGTAGGCTAACGTCCATCCGCCGACCTGATTCGTGAGCGAGGTCGTGTTGCCCGCTGGATCGTAGGTCCGACCAACGGCACCAACACTGCTTAGTCGGTGACTAGTAGGCGGGTACGTGTAAGACACCGCCGCACCCAAACCAACCTGTTTGCTGGTCCTGTTGCCGGTGGCATCGTAGGTGTATTTTTCGATATTGGTCCCGGATTGGTCTCGAACCTGAGTAAGGCGATAGAGCGGGTCATATGAGTACACGTTGGTAGCTGTGCCGCCGACAATGTCAGTTAAGCCGGTGATATTGCCGGTCACGTCTGTTGTGTACTCAAGATCAAGGCCTACTGCGACGCTTGCGTCTATCTTGTCGATAGCATAGTTCGCGTCGTATTGCCGAGCGAGCGTGCTTCCGTCGCCAAAGACCAAGTTCTGCAGCGGACCCATCGGAAGATAGCTTGCGCTTGCCAACAAGGTTCCACCGGCAGTCACAGCGCTAACACGGGCCGCGTAATCGCGTGTGTAGCTGACAACTAAGCCACTCGGGTAGATCAGTTGCGTAAGGTTTCCGGCGAGGTCATACGAGCTCCTGGTTACAAGTGTTACGCCGCCGACGATGGCGATTCGGCGAACCTCGTTCCCAAATCGGTCATGGCAGAACGTCGTACTTCCGGAGGCATCAAGTATTGTGGAAAGCCTCCCCGTGTTAAATCGCTCGGCAACTGGGCAGACTGAATGCAGCTGATCATATTGGTTCGTAACGTTCAGTGAGGCTGACGGGTATGCCGCGGTTTGCAACCGATTGAGTGCGTCGTAGCTAAACGTCGTCGTAATCGAGCGCGCGTCTGTCTGGCTAATTCGATTTCCTGCCGAGTCGCTCGCGTAGATCGTTACACCAGTGTCCGGACTATTAAGCGCGGTGAGGCTGTTCAGGCCATCTCGTGTGTAGGTTGTTATCAGCCCTTTGGGGTCGGTTACGCTGACAAGGTTGTCGCGTGAGTCATACGCGTACACCGTTTTGCCGCAGTTGTTATCTAGTGGCGGACACGTCGGGCGAAGTGCATCCAACGTCTTGATGAGTCGGTTCAGAGGGTCGAACTCATGGTCGGTTACATGGGTCAATCCGTCGATTGACTGAGTTCGGTTTCCATTCCCATCGTGGAGATGCTGCGCAACCAGTCGACCCAGTGTTGGGTCGTTAGCATTGCTACCCGCCAGGGGAGTTTCGTCAGCTGCGAGCGCATCGCGTTCGCGCTTCAACCGGCCCAGTACATCGAATTCCTTCGCGATTCTATGCTTTAGTTCGGCGGACGCAGTATAGGTTTTCTGAACTTTGCGGTTACCCGCGCTGTCGAGATCGAACTGCATGTAGGCCCCCGTTCGATCCGTGATGCGCGTCAGCCTGTTGGCGCCATCGTAGGCGTAGATCAAGTACGACCCATCCGGCTGAGTCACCTTGGTCGTATTTCCAACAAGGTCATACTCGAACACTGTGACTGCGTCGTCACTTTCACTCTGGTCGTTCAGTCCTCTGACCTTGCGATGCGTTAGCCAACCGCGCCCCTGATATGTGAAATCCGTAAAGACGCCATTTCCATCCATCGCTCGGGTGACGCGGCCTGCCGCGTCATGGCTAACAGTTTCTGTGATATGACCTACCGCATTTGTGACCCGCCAAGGGTCAGCCCTTCTATAGGGACAGGTTGTTGGTGAGCTGGCGCAAGACGAGTGATCGGCCGCTCGGTAGCTGTAGCTTGTAATGTCCGCGACATCAATGCGGGGGCCGTCCACTTGTTTGAGCAATCCGAGCACCGGGCACGTCGACTGGGTCGCAGCGACGTCGGCGGACTCGCAATATGCGTAGGTTGTCTTTCTTACGCCAAGTGGTGCGGCACTGACGCCTGCACAGCTGTAGGCCGCGGCCGCTGTAATCGCCAAGTCGACCTCGCAGCGGGCGGAAATCTGTCCGCGACCGTTGAAGACGGAGTCGACCCGCTGGCCGCCCATCGTCCGGCTTGATACGCGGTTCGTCGCCTCGTCCCATACCAGCGTTGTTGTCCTCGCGCTGGTGGTGCTCAGTGCCTCTGTAATGCTGGTTGTTCGGTCAGCCAGGAAGACGCGCTGAGTTGATACATTGCGGAAGTCGGTTGACAGCGTCAGGTCGTCGCCGGTGAATGATCTTGATGACTGACGAAGCAAGGTGTCGCTGGGTAGTTCATAGTCGCGCGTCGCAGTCAAGCGCTTAAAGACGTTTCTTACGACCTGAAATACAAACCGTTGCCTGCGCTTTGGTGTGCCCGCGACGTCATACTCACTGCGCACGTCGACATTCGCATTGTCGACATATTCCAAAGTCACCTTACCCGCACCAGCCGTGCGTTCGCTTAAGATCACGCGATACTTGTCGTCGTAGGCGTAGGTCGCGAAGCGCTGGTTTCGCTCGTCCACTATTCCAGTCAAGGCGTGCCGGAACACGGTCGGGGCAGACCTTGTGCAGGCGCTCGGCATTGACGCTGGGCAGATCTGTGATGGCTCGTTGTACAAGTAGGTGCGCTGGCTCCCCCCAGGGAAGGTAACGACCGACACGTCACCGTGATTAGTGTATGAATAGGTCAGCTCACCGCCGGTTCCGAGCCGGACTGTTGTCAGTCGAATTGCATTGCAGCCTTCGCCATCGGCCGCGTAGCACTCAACCGTGTTGCCCACTGCGGCATATCCAAACGCAAGCAGGGTCCGGCCGCGCACGTCCGTCATCGCAGCAAGCCGACCGGCGGGCACGTACAGCCCAGCCGCCGACTGTTCGGCAGTTGCGTACAGGAGCAATGCATCTTCACCTGAGCCGTCTCGGGGCGAAACAACCGTTAGCCTGCCCTGCGTATCGAATGCCAACGTCGGAAGCTCCCCGTCCTCGACCTTCCAACCCGTGGCGCGCGAACCACGAATCCAACGATCTGCCTTTGTCAGTGACTGGTAGAGGTTTCCAGTAGGCGTCGCACGGGAGAAGATCTCAATGTTGCCCTGCGCATTGAAGTACTGGATCGGACCGTTGTCGTTGGACGGAACGCCCACGCGCGCGCCGTACGTGTGATTCCAAACCGCGCCCATTGCGCTGTTCGTGGTTGAAAGAGCCAGGGAGTTGTAGTTCCTTCCGAAGGCTACGGAGCCCACGGTTACGTCGGTCTCGTACAACTCCTTTCCACCAGTGGCGGGGATGCAGGGATTCCCAGTGCGGGCATCGCATTGGTCCTGCGGGATCTGCTTGGTTCTGATTGCTCCAACTTGATCATTTACGCACAGTTCTCCCTTGCTCTTGATTGGCGGGTAGATACCCATGACTGGATTGAGGTTTCCACCTAGAACGTAGCGTTTCGTATCGCAATCAAAGCGCGTTCGCTTACTAAAAATCCATTGCTTGTCGTTGGGTACAGTACATCCACCTTGAGCGTCGCGACGCCGTAGCGTGAATCGCTCCCGCCGCGTAGCTATGATTTCGCTTCCGTTAACGTTTCCACTTTCGTAGCGGCCGACATAGTTGGGCAACGTAACGCCTAGAGACGTATCCCATCGGGCAGCTGAAAGGGGAGGATTTGGAAATGCCATTTCGGGTGCGTGCTGAACGGAACAGTGAGACTGCGCATAATAGTCGTTTACCGCTTGGATCAGTGGGGCCTCCGTGTCGGTCTGGCAGAAATCATTTTCTGCTGTGAAGTTGTACACCACTCTTGGCCCGGCGCCAGCACCGTAGGGGGGCGCTGTGTCGCAGCCAACATTGTAATAATCTGAGCAACAGTTGTTTATCTTGCTTCCGATATGAAAGTTCGGACCTTCGGCAATAGGCCCGGCCGGCGGAACGGCGTATCGATAAATTATGTCTGTGGGAGTAAGCGGACTACCAACAAATTCAGGGTCGCCCTTCCGGACCAACAGTGATCGGCCGAGCGGCGGCTCCTGACGCATGAACGCCTCGGCCTCTGCTAGCGTTTGAAAGCACTGCGAGCCGCTGGAGTTCGAAGTGCAGAACTCGATGGTCTGCGAACTTGCGATGCTGCTGAGCAGACTGAGGATCGCGAGGACCAAGTAGCGCGCGATCCAACCTCGTTGGGATAGATGCGCAGCGACCATGCTGCGGTTTTTCTTGATAGCTCGTGTTCCATCGGTGGCGACCCGACGCGGGAAGCGTTCCTTACCGAGTGTCGAGTGCGGTTGTTGATGTTTACATGGCTCTAGTCGCGATTGCAGCGCTGCAGTCCGTGGGGACGAACCTGCCGGACCGACGACGCACTTGGCATGAGGACGCATGTAATTCTCCGGTTTCCAATCGTGGAAGTGTTTCGGCTGGGCTGCCTTGGATGTGTTGGCACTCTCTCAGCCGCGATCCTTGCAACCGAAGCTGCGCGGACGGCGATCCAATAGACGAACGCAAGGACCGCCCGGGACCCGCCACAGTCATGGGACCCTTGCTAGAACTTGTCTCGAACCCGTTCGACAATGTTCGGCCTGGGGTTAGCGGTTGGCGGCGTTGATCTTGGGGTCCCGCTGACGAGCAGTGCGATCTAACGCGTTGATAGGGCGGGCTTTACGGGTGGCATCCGGGGACCGGCAGCGTGACGAAGTCTTGCCGTCTGAGTTCCGCATAGCACCGCGCCACGACGTCACCACTCGCGTCCGCCCCCCGTCGTCACGGCCGCGGATGTCGTTGCCGGGGCACGCCGTCGACGTGCCGGGCGCCTGCATGAGCCCGTGCGCCTCACCAACTATGCGAACTGGTGCGAGCTGGTGCGAACCGTGCGAACTGTGCGAACTGGGACACCCACAAATCCCCAAAGCGCCGGGGCTTGGCACGGGCCACCCGACCGCCTCCAACGTCGTGGCGTAACATGTGTGGTCCCAGTGGTGGGCTCCTGGCGGCGTGGCCTTGATCGGCAGGGCCGGCCTACCGCCAGCCGCCCGCACCGCCGCCAAGCGCGCCCTAAACGAGTGATGCCGCCGGTCGCGCCTGCAGGGCCCGTGTCGTGCCGATCCCCTTGAGCCAGCGTTGCCCGATCGCCTCGGCCTTTTCCAGCAGCCGATTGGCCGCCCCGATCGCGCGCCAATAGCGGCTCTCGGTTCCCAGGACCTGGACTTGCCACTGGCGTGGCCGCAGGCCGAGCCGATCGAGGATCGGCGGGGTATCGCCGCGGATCGTGCCGTGCTTGTCTGGTCGCGCGCTGCGTCCGGTCCAATCGACCAAGGCGAGATAGTCGACGAGACTCGCTGGAAGCGTGGGCGCGACGATCGAGCCGGCGATCGCGCGCAGTGGATCGCCAGGCTGCGGGGGACGGGCAGCGTCGATGCGGCGCTTGACCGAGGTGTGCGTCGAAGACGGCAGGTCCGGTGCGATGCCGGCACGGACCGGGTTGAGGTCGACTTAGCTCATGCACGAAAGTACCGCAGCGTCGTCGAGCAGGGCCTGGCACTTGACGCGACCTTCCCAGAAGCGCCCCGTGCAGCCGCCGTCGCGATTGGCGCGGCGGGCGATGGGCTCGGCCAAGCAACGCATGAACCACGATAGGCGGCCAAGGCGCTGCCGACACAGGGCGAGTCGATCCGGCTTCCCGAGGAGCGCATCGCGGCGCCGGAGGCAGGCTTCCGGATCCACCTCGCCTTTCGCGCGGGCCGGGAACAGGCGAACCCCGCGTTCGGCAACGTCGGCATCAGGCCAGCCAGCCGCGGTGTCGGGATCGACATGGATCACGGCATGAGCGTGGTTGCTCATCACCGCATAGGCGTAGAGGCCGACGGCGAACAGGCCCGCTAGCTCGATCAGGCGGGATTCGATCCAGGTCTTGCGATGGTCGAAGGATTGGCCGCTGAGTGGATCAGCCCCCGCAGAGGAAGGCGCGGCGGACGCAGCGGGTGACGCAGTGGCAGGTGCCCGCGGTGGCGGGATCGACGAGCTGGTGGCGCGGTGCGGCAATGGGTGGAGCGTGGCATGGCCTGGTTGGCATCGACGTACGAGACGTGCGCGACCGCTTGTAGGAGTCCGGAGAACTGTGGATGTCCAAGTACGCGCCCAAGTACGCGTCCAAGTTCGCCGCGGGTATCTGGCACGCCGGCCAACGGATTGCGGCTGGAGGGCCTGCGCCAGTGTGTGCACCTACCCAGCCCGGGGATCTACCAACTCACCGGCTTCGGGCAGACGACCTTCGCACCTGCGGTCCAGCGCGACTCCGTCATCCTGATGTGGCAACTGCGACTCGATGGCAATGAGCAATGCGATGTCGGCCCGGTCGACGCCTCCGGCGACCTGCTGCTGACCCGCCTGAACAACTGGGCGGCACCGCCGCTGCCGGCAGTCATCCCGGTAGCGCCCGGCGCCTGGACTAGCAACAGCTCGATCACGGTCACCCTGGTGATGGTGGACGCGGGCCTCTCGGTCCCTGCGGTCGTCCAGGGCTGGTTCGACGGGATCTCGCTGACCGTCACCCTTTTCGACCAGGACGAGCTCTTCGCTGACGGATTCGAATAGGCGCCCAAGCCAGCTCGGGCCAGATGATTGGCCTCAGCGGCGTTCAAGCGAACCGCGGCGTGGAGGGGCACCGCGGTACAGGGCACTTCGCACGACGAGCCGAATGCGATTGTCGCGCCGCGGTCGACCACGGGCCAGGCCGTCGGAATGCCCGACAATCTGGAGCAGGACTCCAGCAACATCTCGCAAACCGTTACGACGACTGCGCATTCTTCGGCCGGACCCCGGCTTCTCGACATTCGTGAAATCGGGTGCCTTGCGAGATGCCCGGCTCCAGCCTGAAACAAACTGTTGCCTCCGGCTGCAGACGGAGCCACTATCCCATCGCTCGCATGTGCGTTCCTACCCGTCCGTCGTCGCAAGTCCACGTTGTCGGGCTGGTTTGGACCGCGATTCATTGCTGTCTCGAACGGCCATGCGGTTGATTCCAAGAACAGTCCGGCGACGATAGTCGTGTCCGATCGGGCGTTCGCCATCAGCTCAAACTGGGGAGATGTCCATGGTTTTGCTCCGAACTCACCTGCTACCTACCTTGCTGGTTGCCGTGGCGACACTCGCGGCGTCGGCGTGCGCATCGAACAGGACCGCCACCGGTGCTGCCTCAGGGACTTCGCCTCTGGGCATCAACCTGCCAGCGGCCAATGGCAACGGGCCGGCCGGCAAGCCGATCGCGCCGAGCCAGATTGCCCTGAGCGAGGTGCCCCGGGGCCCGACTGCCAAGTCAATGGCCAATCCCAATGATCGCAAGCGGCGGCTGCGGCCACCGTCGCCCGGCCTAACGGTCGAGGAAGCCGACGCGCTGCGCGAGGCGGCCAGCCGCCAGCCGCCCGATACCAATATTCAGGTCAGTCGCCCGATCATGCGCCTGGATGCGCTGGTCCCGGCGCCACTCGAAGTGCTGGTGAATACGGACGCGATGGACGTCTCCGAGTGCTGCGCCAACAACAACACGGCGACGGTGCCGCCGGACCCGGAGGCTGCCGCGGGCCCAGGCCACGTGGTGGTCGTGGTCAACACCGCATTCGAGGTATTCGACCGCGCCGGGGCCAGCATTGCCGGCCCATTTGAGTTCGACGCCTTCTTCACCGGCGTGGCTGGCTGCACCGGGACCTTTGATCCCAACGTCCTTTACGACGAGGTGGCAGACCGGTTCTTCGTCGGCATCGACGGCGGTGGCGGCTTCTACTGTTTCGCCGTGACCAGCACCAACGACCCGACGGGAACCTGGACCCGCTATTCCTTCGATACGGCGAACGCCGGCGAGTTCTTCGATTTCCCGCACGTCGGCATCGGCACCCAGGCGATCTTCATGGGTGCCAACATGTTCAGTAGCGCCGGTGGCTTCCTCAGCAGCCGGGTGTGGGCGATCGACAAGGCCGCGGCGTACGCCGGCGGCGCCCTGCCGGTTCCGGTGCAGCGCACGACCGGATTCGAGAGCACACCGCAGCCAATCGACATCAAGGGCAGCGTGACGCCGCCGCCCAACACCCACTACATCCTGACCGACAACGAGTTCGACGGAAACGTCTATTCGATGTGGACCTGGGTCGATCCCTTCGGCGCCAACACCTTCACCCGCACCGGCGCGTTCGACCTCGAGGCCGCGTCTGGCGTGTTCGGCGACTTCCCGATCGACCAGACGCAGTTCGGCGTCGCAGCGCAGATCCAGGCCAATGACTGGCGGGTCCAGGATGCCGACTACCGCAACGGTCGAATCTGGATGGCGCACAACATGTCGTGCAACCCGGGTTCCGGGCCGACCAACTGCGCACGCTGGGCGGAGCTCGATCCCACCACAGTCACGGTCGTGCAGTCTGGCGTGCTCAGCGTTTTCGGTCAATCGTTGTCGTTCGCGAATGTCGCGGTGAACGAGCGCGGCGACATGATCATCGGCTTCACGGCGACTGGGCCGACCCGGATTCCCGGTGTGTACGTCGCCGGACGGCTGGCCAACGATCCGCCGGGCTTGCTGCGCGACCCGATTCTGATCAAGGCTGGCGAGACTCCGTACCAGTCGTTCGAGGGTTCACCGTTCCGCTGGGGCGACTACACCGAGGCGACAACCGATCCGGATGGAGAGACCTTCTGGTACATCGGCCAGTTCTCCAAGGTCACGACCAACGCGTTCAGCGACTGGGGCACGCAGATCGCCCAGCTCGGCTTCGTGGTTCCCGACGAGCTGCTCATCGACGGCTTCGAGGACGCCGTTTCGCCGCCGCCCCCGCCGCCGCCGCCGCCGGTCACCGCAGCAGTTCGCATCGAGTTGCTGGCGAATCTCGAGGACGCCGACGCCCCGCCGGGCGTCAGCATTTTCGAGGGCGACGACCTGGCATTGCGCTACATCGTCTACAACGACGGCACTGCCCGCCTCACCAACATCGTGGTCACCGATCCAGTGACCGGCGTGGTGTCATGTCCGACCAACGCGCTCGACGCAGGTGCCGACATGCTATGCACCGACGCGGTCTCATTGGCTATCGGCGGCGGCCCGGCGGTCACACGCACGGCCTCGGTCAGCGCACGGCAGGCAGGAACCGGCACGGTACTGGGCGACACCGACAGCGTGGTCTTCGCGGTGGTTGCGCCGCCCGGTACAACTTGCGTGGCTTCCGGCGGCACCAACTGCCCGGCTCCCATTCCGGATGGCGTCTCGGGCGGCGGCGACGGTCCGCCCTTGCTGTCGACCATCACGATCGCGGGCTGCACGACGCTGACCGACATCAACGTTGGCTTCGTCGCAACCCACACCTGGGTTGGTGATCTGCGGGTACAGCTGACCGGCCCGACCGGCGTAACCAGGACCTTGCTCAATGCTCCGCTGAATGGCGCGGGTGGTTGCAGTGCCGACAACGTCAACGTGGTCTTTGACGATGAGGGTGCCGCGGGAGCTGCCAACAATACCTGCGTTACAACAGGGCCATTTGCGATCTCGGGCAGTCGAACGCCGGTTCAGACCTTGAACGCCTTCGACACGCTGACTGGCAATGGCGTTTGGACACTGCGGGTCGTCGATTCCTTCGGCCTCGACTTCGGGGACCTGCGCAATTGGTCGCTGCAGCTCAGCTGCAACTGATCGGCACGATTGGGTGACTCCAGCGGGGCCCTTCGGGGCCCCGCTTTCTTTTTTTCGCGGATCGAACGCCCGTATCAAATAGGCGTTTAAGTTGCCGGCAACGTCGGCGATCTGGACAACATCTGACGGCGCGTTCAGACTACGCCGCCCCAAGGGAGGGATGGCGTGGCCAGGCTGCTGCTACTCAACGGGCCCAATCTGGATCAGCTGGGG
>Ga0138256_10005954_pt1 | contig 12916 bp, 16 predicted proteins | sample KNB2016incub_MG_FD_105486 | JGI IMG/M metagenome (GOLD analysis project Ga0138256, IMG submission 105486) | Active sludge microbial communities from wastewater in Klosterneuburg, Austria - KNB2014incub_MG | ecosystem: Engineered > WWTP > Activated sludge > Unclassified | place: Austria... | reverse complement strand
CGCACGCAGGTGAGGATCTCGCCGAAGCTCATGCCCCAGGCGCCGTCGCCGACATAGGCCACCGCGGGGCGATCCGGTGCGGCCAGTTTGGCGCCGATGATGACGGGGAAGGCATAGCCGCAATTGCCGAAACTCATCGCCGCGAAAAAGCTGTGCGGCTTCTCGAAGCGCAGGTAGCTGTTCGACACCGAGCAGATGTTGCCGATGTCGGTGGATACCATCGCGTCCGCCGGCATCGCCCGCTCCAGCTCGCGCAACACCTGGCGCGGATGCATGGCGGGACTGTCCTTGGCGACCGAGAGGCTCCACGGGTCGCGCTCCTGCGGCCAGCCATCCAGTTCGGCTTCCCACTCCGCCTTTCGTTTGGCGATCTCCGCGGCGCGGCCCTCGCGGCTGGCGCCGGAGGCGAGCGGACGCTTGCCGATGCGCTCGGCCAACGCCCGGGCGGCGGCCTTTGCGTCGCCGCAGATGCCGACGGTGATTTTCTTCACCAGGCCGAGCATCTTCGCATCGGCGTCCACCTGGATGATCTTTGCGTCCTTCGGCCAGTAGTCGAGGCCGTACTGCGGCAGCGTGCCGAAAGGGCCGAGACGCGTGCCCAGCGCCAGCACCACGTCGGCCCTGGCAATCAGGTTCATGCCGGCCTTCGAGCCCTGGTAGCCGAGCGGACCGCACCAGAGCGGGTGGCTGGCGGGGAAGGAATCGTTGTGCAGGTAGCTGCTGACCACCGGCGCACCGAGCAGCTCGGCGAGCTCGATGCAGGCGTCGACGCCATTCGCGAGGACCACGCCGCCGCCGGAAACGATCACCGGAAATTGCGCCTGCGCGAGGAGGTCGGCCGCCTCGTTCAGGCTCTTTTCGCCGCCGGCGCCGCGTTCGATGCGGATCGGCTGCGCGATGTCGAACTCGGCCTCGCCGTAAAAATGGTCGCGCGGGATGTTGAGCTGGGTCGGGCCCATCTCCAGCATGGCACGGTCGAAGCAGCGCGCGGCGATTTCGGCCATGCGCTTCGGGTTATTCACATGGCCCTGGTATTTGGTGATCCTGGAGAAGATCGGCAACTGCTCGGTCTCCTGGAAGCCGCCGAGGCCCATGCCCAGGCTGCCGGTCTCGGGCGTGACGACGACGACCGGGCTGTGTGCCCAGTAGGCGGCGGCCACGGCCGTGACGAAGTTGGTGACGCCCGGCCCGTTTTGCGCGATGCAGACGCCGTGGCGGCCGGACACGCGCGCGTAGCCGTCGGCCATGTGCGCCGCGCCCTGCTCGTGCACCGTGGGAATGAAGCGGATGCCGGCCGCCGGAAAGATGTCCAGTGCATCCATGTAGGCCGAGCCGACGATGCCGAAGACGTCGGTTACCCCGTTTGCCGCCAGCGTCTCCACCAGTGCCTCGGACGGCGTCATGCGCTGACGCCCGCTCACGCATCCCGCCATGCTCCGCCTCCATGGGTTGCTGTTGTGGGCATGATTGCATAACGCCGTTTTAGTGGCAATAATGAAACCCGTTGTCTCATTTTTCGATGATTATGACGCTCATGGAAACCGCGCAGCAATCGGCCTCCCTGCGCGCGCTGGCCGTAATCGAGACCATCGCACGCGCCACCGGGCCATTGAGCCTCGGCGAAATCATGGCGGCAACCGGGCTGCCGAAACCCACGGCACACCGCGTCATCACGCTGCTCGAAGGCGCCGGCATGCTGGCGCGCGAACCCGCAGGCAAACGCTACGCGCCGGGTCCGCGCCTTTCCGCGCTGGCCCTCGACACCCTCGCGAACGCTGCGTGGCGCATGCCGCGCCACGCGATCCTGCAGTCGCTGGTCAACCAGATCGGCGAGACCTGCAACCTCACGCTGCTGGACGGCACCGAGGTGGTGTATCTCGATCGCGTCGAAGCCGCCTGGCCCTTGCGGCTGCATTTCCAGAGCGGCTCGCGCGTGCCGGCGCATTGCAGCGCCAGCGGCAAGCTACTGCTGGCGCTGATGCCGGCGCGTGCGCGCCGCCGCATCGTCGACGCCCTGCCCCTGCTGCGCTACACGCCGAACACCCTGACCGACCCGCGCGCGCTGGAAGAAGCCCTCAAGCGCATCCGCCGGGACAACCTCAGCACCGACAACGAGGAATACCTCGCCGGCACCGTCTGCGTCGCCGTGCCCGTGGAGAGTCCGCAGGGCCGGGTGCCTGCCGCGCTGGCAGTCCATGCGCCGACCACGCGGATGACGCTGGCTCAGGCGCTGCGGCATGTCCCGGCACTGCGCCGCGCGGCCGCGCAGCTGGCCGATTCCTTCGCCCGCTGAAACGCATCGACAATCCTTGCGTTCGATCAAGCCCCGGCGTTTTGCCCTGAGCATAGAATCACCGCTACAGACGCCAACCAGGGGGAACGAGATGGGACGGGTAGAGGGCAAGATCGCGCTGGTCACCGGCGCAGCGCAGGGAATCGGGCGCGCCACCGCACTGCTGCTCGCGCGCGAAGGTGCGGCCGTGGCCGTCACCGACATCGATGCCGCGGCCGGCGAACCCGTCGCCGAGGCAATCCGCGCCGCCGGCGGCAAGGCGCGCTTCTGGCGGCTCGATGCCTCCTGCGGAACCGAAGTCGCGCAGGTGATTGCCGACGTCGCGCGGGAGTTCGGGCGGCTGGACATCCTGGTCAACAATGCCGGCATCTCCGGCGCCAACGGAACCTCCGAGGAGATCAGCGAGGCGGAGTGGGACCACGTCATGGCCACCAACGCAAAAAGCGTCTTCCTGTGCACCAAGCATGCGGTACCCCTGATGCGGCACGCCGGCGGCGGCAGCATCGTGAACCTCTCGTCGGTCTACGGCATCGTCGGCTCGCACAATGTCGCCGCCTACCACGCCTCGAAAGGGGCGATCCGCATCATGAGCAAGACCGACGCACTGGCCTATGCCGAAGACTGCATTCGCGTAAACTCGATACACCCCGGCTTCATCTGGACGCCGATGCTCGAAGCCGGCGCGCAGGTACCCGGCGTCGCGCCCGAGGCGGTGCACAGCGCCATGGCCAAGCTGCATCCGCTCGGCACACTGGGCGAGCCGGACGACGTCGCCTACGGCATCCTGTTCCTGGCGTCCGAGGAATCGAAGTTCGTTACCGGCAGCGAGCTGGTGATCGACGGCGGCTACACGGCGCGCTGACCCACCGGGTCCGCCGCACCGGGCACTGACGGCGCGGATTCCCTGTGCATTTCGAGAACAAGGGAAAGGGAAGGCACATGAACATCACCATCACCTTCGACCTGACCCTGCTGGCGATCGTCGGCGCGAACCTGCTCGGCATCCTCCTCTACTTCGGCCTGATGAAGCTGCGCGCACGCCGCCTGGACCGGGCGCGCGAACGGATCGTCGCGTCGGTGTCGGCCTACTTTGCCCGCACCGGCGTGTCGGTGCGCGCCGAAGCGATTTCGCCGCCGGGCACGGAACGCTTCATCGTCGTCGCCGATACCGAGCCGCTCAAGCGTCTGCGCCATTCGCACATCGTGGAAATGGTGCTGATCGACGAGGTGAAGCGCGCGACCGGCCTCACCGTGGACCGCGTGTTCTGGCGCTTTCCCCTGGCGCCGCGCGAGGGGGCATCGATCGAGGCGCCGAACGCAGCCGGCGTGGCGCCGCGCATCGCCGCCATCGATCCTTACCTGGCGCAGGGACTGGCGCGGCTGCGCACGCCCGAAGGGGTGGAGGTGCACGAGGATTCCTGGGGGCATTTCGAGGAAGCCCTGCACCAGCGGGAGACGCGCCCGCAGGCAGCGGACGACGGCGACGCCGGGCCGCCGGCCTGAGCCGCTGGTGCGCCAATCGCGGCGTCGCGTACGGCGGCGAACCGGTCGCGCGGTGCGCTACTCCTCGCCGCGGATTTGGAGTAAAGTCGATCCCGCTGCAACGATGCGGAAGCGGGAAGATTCCCGCCCGCACGCAACCACCGGGAGGGGATGATGATCGTAAGGCGCCGGGTCTGGCTGTACCGCCTTGCCGGACAGAAGTTCGCGCAGCTTGTCTCTTTCCAGACGCCGGTCACCGCCTCGGCGGCGCGCGACGCGCTGCGCCGCACGGTCGGCCAGCCGCTCGAACTCTGGGCGCACAGCAAGACCGACGTCGACCCCTACCACAAGCTCGGGCACGCATGAACCCGCTCGCGCCGCCGTTCACCCGGCGGCGCCGGTGCCTCCCGCCAACGCCCTTATCCGCCTTCCGCGCGGATCCCTAAACCCGACTGCGCTTTCTCCCGCGAGGCCACGGCAACCCGTGGCTCCTTGTTTGGGATCGGGCGACGCATCACGCAATCCCCGCCGGCCATCGCAGCGGCACCAGCGGAGGCACCGCGCGCGGCCGCAGCGCTCTTACGGCGGCGCGGTTTCGCGGCGCCCCTCCACAGGCGTCGCAGCGCCGCCCAGGCGATCGCGCGCGAGCCGCCCGGCGCGGTCGCCGCGGTCGCCGCGGCCGTCGAGCAGCCGCTGCAGGGCCGCCGCATCGGCGCGCGGGTGCGCCGCAACGAGCAGGCGAACTTCCGGCGCCGCGCTGGAGGCGAGCAGCGCCAGCGCGGTCGGCGGTGCATTGCGGTTGCGCGCGACGGCCAGGCGCACGCCCGGCTCGCGGTCGAAGGCCAGGCGGCCGAAGGATTCGTCGGACAGGCGCAGGGAGCCGGCGACGGCCTCGCGCACCGCGGCGGACCGATCGCCGGCGAGGCGTTCCAGCAGCTCCGCCGGCAGGTCGGCGCGGCGCGCCAGGGCGGCGCGCACGGCCGGATCGGTGTCGCGCAACAGCAGCGCGAAGCGATCCGCGGTCAGCATTCCGCCTTCCGCCGCCGCGCGCCGCTCGGCGGCATCTGCCTGCTTCAGTTCGTCTGCACTGCGCACCGGCGCGCAGGCGAGGCCCGGCGGACAGCTTGCCGGCAGCGCCGGGGCGGCACCCGGTTCGCCGGCGAAGCGATGCAGGCCGGCGTTTTCTGAGGTGTGCAGCAGTGCCGCGGCAAGAAACGTGAGCAGCACGACGACGCCATGTCCGCGCGCGCCGAGGCCGCCGCGGCCGAGCGCGGCGCTGATTCCGGCGGCGGCCCAGCGCAGCAGCCAGAAGGCCGCCTGCGCAAGCAGGAAGGCGGCGAGGAAATAGATCGGCAGGACGGCGAGCAGCCGCCCGCCGATGGCGCCGCCGGCCACATCGAGCGCCAGCAGCACCTGTGCGAACCCAATCGTCGCCGAAACGGCAAGCGAGGCGATGACGCTGAAGGCGCGTGGCCACGCCTCGGCGGGCGGCGAGGGCTCGGGGGATGGGGCCATGATGCCGAAGGATTATACTGGCCGCTCCCATGGCTCCTACATCGTCCGACGCGGCCGCCCTGCGCACCGTCGTCCTGCTCTGCGCGGCGGAAGTGCTCGGCATGACCGGTTTCTCGGCCTACCCCGCACTGCTGGCACCGCTGCGCGCGGCCTGGGGCCTGAGCGGCAGCGAAGCCGGCCTGATCGGCGGCGTGTTCTTCGCCGGTTACATGGCCGCCGTGCCGCTGCTGTCGGGCCTGACGGACCGCATCGACGCGCGCCGCGTGGTTGCCGCTTCCACGCTGCTGTCCGTCGGCGGCACACTTGCCTTCGGCCTGTTTGCGCAAGGCGTCGCCAGCGCCTGCGCCTGCCAGGCGCTGGCCGGCGCCGGGCTCGCCGGCACCTACATGCCCGGACTGAAGGCGCTCACCGACCGCGTCGACGGCCCCCTGCAAAGCCGTTTCATCGCCTTCTACACATCGAGCTTCGGCATCGGCGCCAGCCTCTCGCTCCTGCTCGCCGGCGCGCTCGATGCGCGCCTCGGCTGGCAATGGGCCTTCATCCTGTGTGCGGCCGGCCCCCTGTTCGCGGCCGTGCTGGTCCTGCACGCTCTCGCACCCGTCGCGCCGCCCGCGGCGGCGCCTCGGCAACGCCCCCTGTTCGCACTGCGCCCGATCCTGGCGGACCGTGCGACGCTGGGATACGTGCTCGGCTACGCCGCGCATTCCTGGGAGTTGTTCGGGCTGCGCGCCTGGATGGTCGCCTTCATCGCCTTCGCCTATTCGCTGTCGCCCGAAACGGAATCCCTCTGGGCGCCGGCCGCCGCAGCGGCGGCAATCAACCTGCTCGGCATTCCCGCCAGCATCCTCGGCAACGAGGCGGCCGCACGAATCGGCCGGCGTCGCTACATCGTCTTCGTGATGTCCGCGTCGGCCCTGCTCGGCGTGCTGGCCGGCTTCGCCGGACCGCTCGCCGGGTGGCTGGCGCTCGTCCTGGTGGCGCTGCATTTCGTCGCCGTGATGGCCGATTCCGCCGCCCTGACGGCCGGGCTGGTGGCGGTGACGCCGCCGATGAAACGCGGCGCGACTCTGGCGGTCTATTCGTTTTTCGGATTCGCCGGCGCCTGCCTCGGCCCGCCGGCCTTCGGCCTGGTGTTCGATCTGGCCGGCGGCGGCGGACCGCTGGCCTGGGGACTCGCCTTCGCCAGTCTGGGCGCGGGATGCGCCTGCGCCCCGCTGGCCCTTCGCCGCCGCGCCGGAAAAGACCCGACCGAGAGAAAGGACAAACCATGACACACGATCCGCACGACCCGCGCTGGCGCGAGCGCCTGACGCCCGAGCAATACCGCATCGCGCGCGAAAAAGGTACCGAGCCGGCGTTCACCGGCGAATACTGGAATTGCCACGAGGCCGGCGTCTATCGCTGCATCTGCTGCGGCGCCGAGCTGTTCCGCTCCGAGCACAAGTTCGACTCGGGCAGCGGCTGGCCCAGCTTCTGGCAGGCGGCGGCGCCGGCCAGCCTCGCCACCGCCGAGGATCACAGCCATTTCATGCACCGCACCGAGGCCCTGTGCAAGATCTGCGGTGCCCACCTCGGCCACGTCTTTCCCGACGGGCCGGCCCCGACCGGCCTGCGTTTCTGCATCAATTCGGCATCGCTCGTCCTCGATCGCAGCGGCGGACGGACGGAGGCGGACAAGGTATAATTTGCGCGCATGAAATTCCTTTTCGACCTCTTTCCGGTCATCCTCTTCTTCATCGCCTTCAAGGTCTTCGGCATCTACGTCGCCACCGGCGTGGCGATTGCCGCGACCTTCGCGCAGATCGGCTGGCTGCTGCTGCGCGGACGCAAGGTCGACACCATGCTGTGGGTAAGCCTCGGCATCATCGTCGTCTTCGGCGGCGCGACGCTGTGGCTGCAGGACGAAACCTTCATCAAGTGGAAGCCGACCGTGCTGTACTGGCTTTTCGGCGCCGTTCTGGCTGGTGCCACGCTGCTGTTCCGCAAGAACCTCATCCGCAAGCTGATGGAAGAGCAGATTTCGCTGCCCGAGCCCGTCTGGAGCCGGCTGAACGCCAGCTGGATCGGCTTTTTCGCGCTGATGGGCGTGCTGAACCTGTTCGTTGCCTTCCGCTTTTCCACCGATGCCTGGGTGAATTTCAAGCTTTTCGGCGGCATGGGCCTGATGCTGGCCTTCGTCGTCGGCCAGAGCCTCCTGCTGGCCCGCTACATCGAGGAGAAGAAGTGATGCTGTACGCGCTCGTCGGCGACGACGCGCCCGACAGCCTGGAGCGGCGCCTGGCGGCGCGGCCGGCGCACCTCGCGCGCCTGCAGCAACTGCTCGCCGAGGGCCGCCTGGTGCTCGCCGGCCCGTGCCCGGCCATCGATTCACCCGATCCCGGCCCGGCCGGCTTTTGCGGCAGCCTGGTCGTCGCCGAGTTCCCCTCGCTCGCCGAGGCCGAAGCCTGGCTGCGCGCCGATCCCTACGTCGCCGCAGGCGTCTTTGCGCAAACCCGGGTGCGCCCGTTCCGGCAGGCGCTGCCTTGAGCACCATCGAGGCCATGCGCGAACGCCTGGCGACGCTGCAGCCGACACGCGTCGACATCGTGGACGACAGCGCGCGGCATGCCGGCCACGCCGGCGCACGCGAAGGCGGGCACTTCCGCCTGGCCATCGTCTCGCCGCGCTTCGCCGGCGAAGCGACGCTCGCCCGCCATCGCTTGATTTATGCGGCGCTAGGCCCCATGATGCGCCGGGAAATTCATGCGCTGAGCATTGATGCGCTGGCGCCTGACGAAACCGATCAACCCTAGAGAAGGAAGACTCATGAAACACACCCTCCCCGCCCTTACCGCCCTGCTGCTGGCCGGGCTTGCCGTGCAGACCCCGCTTCACGCCGCCGATCCCAAGCCCGCCGATCCCAAGCCCGCCGCGGCCAAGCCGACCGCGGCCAAGCCGGTGGCCACGGTCAACGGCACGCCGATCCCGGCTGCACGCGCCACCGCCCTGCTCAACGAGCAAAAGGCACAGGGCGGCCAGGACAACGAGGAAATGCGCAAGATGATCGCCGAGGAACTGATCCGCCGCGAGATCCTGACGCAGGAATCGATCAAGAAGGGCAACGCCAAGAAGCCCGAGGTGATCAGCCAGATCGAGCTGGCGCGCCAGGCCCTGCTGATCCGCGCCTACGTGCAGGACTACATCAAGAGCCACCCGGTCGCCGACGCTGCCGTGCAGACCGAATACGACGGCATCGTCAAGTCGCTCGGCGACAAGGAGTACAAGACGCGCCACGTGCTGGTCGAGAAGGAGGACGAGGCGAAGGCCCTCATCGCCCGCCTGCAGAAAGGCGAGAAGATCGAGGACCTGGCGAAGGATTCCAAGGATCCGGGCTCGAAGGATCGCGGCGGCGACCTCGGCTGGGCCTCGCCCTCCAGCTACGTCAAGCCGTTCTCCGAGGCGCTGGTGAAGCTGGAGAAAGGAAAATTCTCCGCCACGCCGGTGAAGACCGATTTCGGCTACCACGTCATCATGCTCGAAGACACGCGGCCGATGAAGCACCCGTCGCTCGACGAAGTGAAGCCGCAGATCGCCCAGCGCCTGCAGCAGCAGATGGTCGAGAAGCACGTGCTCGAACTGCGTGCCAAGGCGAAAGTCGAGTAAGCAGCAGCCGCCGGAAGCGGATCGGCGCCCACGGGCGCCGATCTTTTTTCCGCATCGCAGGCGCAGCACATGCCCCCGGACACCGTCCCGCCCCCCTTGCCGGCCGGCTGCACGCTCGACCGTTACCGCATCGAGCGGCGCATTTCCGAAGGCGGCTTCTCGATTGTTTACCTGGCCCGCGACGAGGCCGGAAAGCCGGTTGCCATCAAGGAATATCTCCCGGGCGCGCTGGCGCGCCGCGGCGCCGACGGCGTCACCGTGACGGTCGACGCCGCGCACCAGGCGGCGTTCGACAGCGGCCTGAAGTGCCTCATCGAAGAAGGCCGGGTGCTCGCCGGCATCGACCACCCGAACGTCGTCCGCGTGACGAACTTCCTGCGCGGCAACGGTACCGCCTACCTGGTGATGCGCCACGAGCACGGCTGCACGCTGAAGGAGCACGTGCACGCGCTGACCGAACGGGGCGCGCCGGTCGGCGAGGACTTCCTGCGCAACCTGTTCGTCCGCCTGCTCGCCGGCCTGCGCGAGGTCCACGCGCGCAAGCTGCTGCATCTCGACATCAAGCCGGGCAACATCTTCGTCCGTGAAGATGGCCATCCCGTCCTGATCGACTTCGGCGCCGCGCGGCAGGGGCTCGGCGCGGCGAGCGGCATGCCGGTCGTCCTCACCCCCGGCTTCGCCGCACCGGAGCAGCAGGGCTCGGGCGAACCGCTGGGACCCTGGACGGACATCTATTCGGTCGGTGCCTCGATCTACGACTGCCTCTCCGGCAGCGCGCCGCAAGCGGCCGAACAACGCCTGGTGAAGGATGAGCTGCTACCGGCCCAGGCACGCTGGGGCAAGGGCTATTCGCTGCAGCTGCTGGAGTTGATCGACTGGTGCCTGACGCTGCCGGTGACGCGGCGTCCGCAAAGCGTGTTTGCGCTGCAGAAGGTGCTGAGCGGCGAACAGCTCGACCTCGTCGACCCGTCCTGGTTCGACCAGGCACCGTAGCCGCCGCTACGGCTTCGGCTTGATGCCGAGACTGTTGCGGACCTCCTTGACCCCCTTCACGCCCCGCGCCGTCTCGCCGGCGAGGCGCACCTGCTCCGCGCTGTCGACGAATCCCGAAAGCTGCACGATGCCATGGTAGGTCTCGACGGTAACCTCCGCCGACGGCACGCCCTTCTTCGCCAGCAGCGCGGATTTCACCTTGGCCGTGAGCGCGCTGTCGTCAATATATTCGCCGGCTTTCTGGCGGTCGGCCATCGAGCGGGCCTTGAGCCACTCGTCCTCGTTCAATTTGCCGTCATGGTTCATGTCGGCCTGACCGAAGAATTTCGCGGCGCGTGGGTCGGACTGCACTTCCTCGCGACTGACAAAGCCGTCGCCGTTCCGGTCCAGCTTGGCGAAGTCAGGGCTTTTCTGCGCTGGCGCGTCCTGCGCCAAGACTACCGTCGGCAGCAGCGCAAGCGCGGTGACAATGGCTTTTCTCATCATGGCAGACCTCCTGTTTGGGGATTCCCGGGATCATAACAGCCCCCTGGAAGCACCACTCCGGCGATGCGCCGTTTGTCGCAAACGCCCGACAGGCGCGGCATTCCGGCCGATGCGACGATATGTCGCAGCCCCCTGCCGCCGCCGCTCGTTTAGGATGCTCCCCAGACCAGTTGATCCAGGGAGAACGCCATGAGCCAACCGCAAACGGTCCCCCAAGCCGCCAGCCAAGACCAGCCCGAAATGGCCGCACTGCTGCTGGGCGCCGGATTCGCCCTCGCCTCGCTGATCCTGCTGCCTGCCGTGGCCCAGCGCATCGGCATGGGCTCCAGCCTGACCATCGCCCTGCGCGGCGCGCTGATGCGCGCGGCCAACCGATTCTAGGAAACTACCGCTTTCTTGATCCGGCGCGCTAGCCGGCGCGCCTGCCTTCTGCAATCCTCGGGATGCGGCATACCGCGCATCCGACCATGCATCCGCTCCGACACATCCTGGCCTTCCTCCTTTTTGCGGCAGCCCTCGCCGGCTGTTCCGAGCAGCGCGTCGAACCGCCCGGCGCGCCCAAAGGCGGCGACTTCGTCCTGCGCTCCGCTGACGGCCCGGTCGATACAAAAGCCCTGCGCGGCAAGGTGCTGCTCATCTACTTCGGCTACACGCACTGCCCCGACGTCTGCCCGGCCTCGCTCGCTGCCGGCGCACAGGCGCTCAACACGCTGACGGCCGGGGAGCGCACGAAGGTCAGAATGATCATGGTCTCGGTCGACCCGGAGCGCGACACGCCGGCACGCCTGAAGGAGTACGCCGCCTATTTCCACCCCGAGATGCTCGGCGTCACTGGCAGCGCCGAGGAGATCGCCGCCGTCGCCAAGGCCTTCGGCGCCGGCTACATCCGCCAGCCGGCGCGCCCCGACGGCAGCTACGCGGTGGACCACACGACGCGCACCTACGTCATGGCGCCCGACGGCAAACTGGCCGTGTCCCTCGAACTGAACGCACCGGCGGAAAAATACCTGGAAACGGTGCGCGGGCTGCTTCGATGAATTTGCGTCCCTCAAGCCTCGCCTTCGTCGCGCTCGGCCTCGCCGCAGCCGGCTTCGCCGCGACCTTCGCCGACGCCGCGTGGCTGCGTGATCGCGGCGCCCCGCAGCTTGCCGAACGCGGCGCGCTGGCGGCGCGGCTGGGACTGACCGACCTTGCGCTATTCACCGAGGCCCGCTACACCCGCCATCCCTCGCAGGCCGACCTGCATTCCGCCTTCCAGGACCATCCGGTGGCGCTGGAGCATTTCCCCACCGGCTCGCTGCTGCCGCCGCCTGCCTCACTCGTCTCGCACTAGGGCGTGTTCTCATTCATTCCGTCGGATGCGTTGTGGCCAAAAGCGTCGACTGCTAGGCGCGCGACGCAGTCAATGGCCATTCCCTTGACAAGGAGCGCAACGACGCAGCCGACGCTTTTGGCCGCAACCCGGAGGGAACGGGTCTTTCCGGGCACATGGCCGCGTTGCGACGGCTCGCCGTGGAATGACCACTGTCTTCACCGCCGCGCCTTGCCCTGCACCCGGAAAGACCCGTTCGCACCGACAGAATGAATGAGAACACGCCCTATGAACGCCTGGATCGAAAAGCAGCGTCACCTGATTGACTTCACGCTGGCCTCGCTAGCCCGGCGGCGGACGAAGAACCTCGGCCTGCTGCTGGTCTACACGCTGCTGGTGTTCGTGCTCGCCTCGGTGGCGTTGTACACCCACGCCCTGCGCCAGGAGGCGGCGCAGGTGCTCAAGCATTCGCCGGAGATCGTCCTGCAGCGGATGGTGGCCGGGCGGCACGACCTGATCCCGCCGGGCTACCAGGAGCGCATCGGCCGCATTCGCGGCGTGCAGACCATCGAGGGCCGCCTGTGGGGCTACTACTACGACCCGGTGGTGAAGGCCAACTACACCTTCATGGCGCCTGCGGCCGAGGCGGTAAAGCCGGGCACCCTGGTCGTCGGGCCGGCGGTGGCGCGCTCGCGCGGCCTCGCACCCGGCAACACGATTTCCTTCCGCGCCTATTCGGGCAAGCTGTTCGCCTTCACCGTCGCCGGCGTGTTGCCGCATGCGTCCGAACTGGTCTCCGCCGACCTGGTGCTGATCAGCGAAGCGGACTTCCGCGCCTTCTTCGACTACCCGGCGGGCCACCACACCGACATCGCGCTGTCGGTAGCCAATCCGCTGGAGGTGCGCAACGTCGCCGCCAAGCTCGCCGCCGCCCTGCCGGATTCGCGGCCGATCCTGCGCGAGGAGGTGCTGCGCACCTATGCCTCGGTCTTCGACTGGCGCGAGGGGCTGATGCTGGCCCTGCTCTCCGCCGCGATCTTCGCCTTCGCCATCCTCGCCTGGGAAAAGGCCTCGGGCCTCTCCGCCGAGGAAAAGCGCGAGATCGGCATTCTCAAGGCCATCGGCTGGGAGACCGGCGACGTCATCAAGATGAAGCTGTGGGAGGGCGGCCTCATCTCGCTCACCGCCTTCCT